>Ga0207835_1000057_pt1 | contig 72827 bp, 58 predicted proteins | sample LuqExpMetagenom8_FD_187766 | JGI IMG/M metagenome (GOLD analysis project Ga0207835, IMG submission 187766) | Tropical forest soil microbial communities from Luquillo Experimental Forest, Puerto Rico - Sample 8 (SPAdes) | ecosystem: Environmental > Terrestrial > Soil > Tropical forest ... | reverse complement strand
CCCTTCGCCTTGCGTCAGTGACGGCGGCGCATGAGGCGCTGCTGCTGCAGGAGAACCGCCCGCTAGCGGCGCATAACGGGATCTATCAGCGCTGGGAAAACCCGGTGGTGACGGCTGAGCATGCGCCGCTGTTCTGGCGCTATGATTTGAATGAGGCGAGCAATCCATTTTTGATGGAACGGCTCGGCATCAACGCCACCTTCAATGCCGGTGCCATCTACAAGGACGGCAAATATCTGGTGGTGGTGCGGGTGGAAGGCAACGACCGCAAATCCTTCTTTGCCGTGGCCGAAAGCCCAACCGGCGTCGATCGCTTCCGCTTCTGGGATTATCCGATTGCGATGCCTCAGACCGATGAGCCGGACACCAATGTCTATGACATGCGGCTGACGGCCCATGAGGACGGCTGGATCTATGGCCTCTTCTGCACCGAGAGGAAAGACAGGTCTCAGCCCAATGACGAATCCGCCGCCACCGCCCAATGCGGCATCGCCCGGACCAAAGACCTCGTGAAGTGGGAGCGCCTGCCAGACCTCATCACCAAATCCGGCCAGCAGCGCAATGTGGTGCTGCACCCCGAGTTCGTCTCCGGCAAATACGCGCTCTACACCCGCCCGCAGGATGGCTTCATCAGCGTGGGCAGCGGCGGCGGCATCGGCTGGGGCTTGTGCGAGGACATGACACGCGCGGTGATCGAGAGCGAGATCGTCATCGATAAGAAGGTCTATCACACCATCAAGGAGGTAAAGAACGGCCAAGGCCCTGCCCCGATCAAGACAGCCAAAGGCTGGCTGCATCTGGCCCATGGGGTGCGCAACACCGCGGCGGGCCTGCGCTATGTCCTCTACATGTTCATGACGGACCTCGCCGAGCCCTGGCGCCTCACCCATGCCCCGAGCGGCTACTTCATCGCGCCGGAAGGCGCCGAGCGGGTTGGCGATGTTTCCAACGTCGCTTTTGCCAATGGCTGGATCATCAACGAGGACGGGCAAGTATTCATTTACTATGCTTCCTCAGACACAAGGCTGCATGTGGCAACCTCGAGCGTGGAACGGCTGATCGATTACGTCACCAACACCCCGCCCGATCCCCTCACCTCCGCCGCTTGCGTCCAGCAGCGCAGCGAACTCATCGCAAAAAATCTGGCGCTCAAATAGGCGTGCCTACGAACAAAGCGTTCCTGCGTCCGTAGTACTACGAGCGACACCGCACCACGATCTCAGCCCTGAAACTGCGTCCTATCCTTGCGACGCAGTTTTAAAGGGGCGCTTGTCATGCGGTCCCTGATCTTGGCGATACTGGTGTGCACAGCACCAGCTTTTGCCGGTGCTTATGATGATTTCGGCCGCGGCATCGATGCCAACAACCGCGGCAATCCCAGCGCGGCGGAGCGCTATTTCACCGCCGCTTTGCTGCAAGGCGATCTTGCGCCCGCCTACCGCCCCATGGCGCATCTTGGCCGCGCCCGCGCCTTCTTGCATGACCGCCGCTGCCGCGAAGCCGAAGACGATCTCTCCGACGCCTTGAAGCTCAAGCCCGATTATGTGGACGCTTACAATCTGCGGGCCGAAACCAATCACTGCCTGGAACATGAAAATGCGGCGCTGGCCGATGCCACGGCCGCCATCCGGCTGAAGCCCGCTGCAGGCTACTTCTACACCCGCTCGCGCCTCTACTGGCATCGCAGCGATTTCGAGGACGCCCATGAGGATGCGATACGGGCGCTGATCGCCGATCCCGGCAACAGCTATTTCGTGCTATGGAATGCCGTCACCGGCATGCGCACCGGCCAGCCCGTGCGGGCGGAACTCGAAGCCGCCGAAGACACTGGCGGCTGGCCATTCCCGATCATCCGACTGTTCCTCGGCAAAGTCTCTGCCGAGGATGTCATCCGGGCTGCCGACGACCGCTCCGACAAGCTCTGCGAGGCCGATTTCTACATCGGCCAATGGCGCCTGGCTCAAGGGCGGGATGATGAAGCCCGCACTCTCTTCGTTCGCGCCCAAAACGAATGCCCGCGCGATTTCGTGGCCTTCGAAGCGGCGACCAGCGAGTTGAAGCGCCTGCCATGAAGCTCTGGAACCTCCTTGCCGCTGCCTTGTTCGCCGCCACGGCGGCCGCGGCGCCTTGCACCCCGCAAGGCTATTTCGATCTCGAACCGGATTGGTATGGCGGCATGACGGTGCCTGCCAATATCGAAGGGCGCCACCTGGCACTGTTGGTCGATACCGGCGGCGTCACCTCCATGTTGACGGAATCGACAGTGGCCGCGCTCGGCTTGCCGCGCCGTCCCATCACCGGCGCCCGCATCACGCTCTATGGCGGCAAGACCTTGCGCGAATTCGTGCGCGTTCCCGCCATCGCCGTCGGCGCATCGCCTTTGCGCAATGCCGCCTTCTTCGTGATGCCCGATAACCGCGTGCCTTATGCCCTCTCGGGCACGCTGGCGCCCGACGTGCTGTCGAATTACGACGTGGAATTCGATTTCGCCAAGGCGAAGATGATGCTCTATCCGGCCGGGAGCTGCCCGCTGGAGCATGCTTTGCCGCTCAAGCCCGATGAGGTCCATCATCTCATCGCCAATGTCGAACTGGATGGCCGCCATATCGATGCCTTCCTCGATACCGGCGCCTCGCGTTCCGATTTCAGCCTGGAAACCGCACAGCAGATGTTCGGTGCCACATTGGAAGCCAAGAAGCCCGCTCTGCGCGCCGACGCCGAGGACGGCATTTATACTTATCCGTTCCAGCAGCTGACGATCGGCGGCATTGCGGTGAACGGTCCTGATCTTCTCTTGGTGCCTGACGGCATCGCCCGCCGCCCCTCAGATTCTCCGCGCCTGGTGCTGGGGATGAATGTGCTGCGGCATCTGCATCTCTTCATCGCCTATAGCCGGGGCAAGATCATGATCACGCCGGCCCAGACGCACCGGGCCGAGTAAACCCCGATCCGATCTTCATCCAAGAAATAAAAAAGGCGGCCGGTTCGCACCGGCCGCCTGAAGGCACCCTAGAGGGGTTTAGAAGCTTGCCCGGACGCCGAAGAAGTAGCGTGCGCCGCTGTTGTCGTAGGTGAACGGCTGGTTCGGGAACTGCAGATAGGTGTGATAGGCCTCCTCGGTCAGGTTCTGGGCCGAAACATAGACCTGGAAGTGTTCGAGGAAGTCATAGGACACCTGCGCATCGAGCTGGCCATACGGCGCCGAGAACACGCCGAAGGTCTTCGAATTGCCGGTAGCCGCAACAATCGGTGCGAAAGTGGAGCCACCGATACCGCCGTTCAAGGCCTTGCTGCGCCAGGAATACGACAAGCGCGCATTAAAGCCAGACATTTCATAGAACACCGTAGCGGTCGCGGCGTGATCCGACACGTCCGGGATCGGCAGGTGCTTGGCGAAGTCGGTGAAGATGGCCGACTGCGACTGGGTGTAGGTGTAGTTCGCCGCAACACCAACGCCGATGTCCCACACATACTGCCCGGAGAGTTCCAGACCGTAGATCGAGCCATGACCGGCATTGATGGCCATGGTAACCGGACCGGCCGAACCGCCGAAGTCGTCCGCAACGGTGGTGTTCACCGGCTGATTCACTTCGAAGCTTTCAACCTGCTTGTAGAAAATACCGGCCGAGAACAACGCCTCCGGCGCGAAGTAATATTCATAAGACAGGTTGAACTGGTTGGCGCGATACGGATCGAGCTGCGGATTGCCCGAGCTGCCGTTCGCGAAGCGATAGCCATCTTTGGTGCCGTAGGACGGGCTGGACGGGTTGGTATTCACCCGGCCGCCGGTTTCACGCGTGAAGTTGTAGGACTGACCGAGACCGAGGTTGAACAGATCGGCCGGGGACACCACGCGCGCCGCGCTCAGACGGATGATCTGGTCGTCCGCCGGATAGAGAGCGAGGTTGAAGGACGGAAGGATATCCACCGAGTGTTTGACCTGGGTGAACGGAACGTTGTTGCTGTTCACGCCGTTCCAGGTGGCCGTGCCGTAAGAATACACGGTCGGAGCCGAAGTCGCCCCGGTGACGCTCTGGCTGGTGAGAACAACACGGACACCGGCGTTCAGATGGAAGCCCTTATCCTTGCTGCCCAAGTCACCCATCAGATAGAAAGCCTGGGTGGCTTCATGCACTTTGAAGGAGCTCAACGTGTCGGTGTAGAGCGCTTCCGAATTGTTGGGCACCTTGGTCTTGGCAGCCACCGCGCAAGCCGCCGGAGCCGGCACCGTCGTACACGGAACGACCGTGCTGCCGACGAGGACAGCCGATGGCGTGTTGGTCGGAATGAAAGCAGCCTGGTTCCAGATCGTGTTTAGGAAGGTCTCTGGACTGCCCATGCCGCCAGTAGAAGGATTCTTCACGATCATATTGCCGAACGCGAAGCTGTTGACGGTGAGCGCCAACGACGGGTTGGAAACAGCCGTATCATACGGGATCGCCGCATAGCCCGGATCCTGATAGTAGAGGCCAGGACCATTGCCGCCAGCATAGCAGCAGTTGGAGATATAGTTGCCGTTGACATCGCGGCCGTCGATCAGGTAGCGGCCGAAGTTTTGCCAGACGTTACGCTGCGCGATACGGAAGCCGCCGGTGAGAGCGCCATCGAGCGCCTTCAGGAAGCCGGGCTTGTAGACCACGGAAGCCCTGATGGCATCCTGCTCCTGTCTGCTGGTGTTCGCCCAAGCCCAAGCGGATTTGAACAGCACATAAGCCGGATTGGAGAGCACATCTGCATATTTGCCGATGTAGGTTGCGGTCGGCAGACCGGAATCACCGCCGTTGTTCCACGCCACTTCGATGGCCGGATTGCCGTTGGTGCAGCTCGGCGAGAAGTTGTTGCAGCCCGGAGCGGTCGCAGCGGCCGAAGTCGATTGGCCTTGCGCCGTGTAATAGCCGTGCTCGATATCCTGCTGGGCCGCTCTCAGCTTGGCATTGGCCCGTGCATAGGAGACATCGAACGTGGCCGTGATGGGACCGCCATCGTCAAAGCTCGTATGCCACTGGATGTTATGGGCATCCGAATTCTGGCGCTGCAGCAGGGTCGCGGTTTCCGCACCTTGCAAATAGAAGTTCGCTGACCCCACAACGCCGTTGTCGTCGATGGTATAGCTCTTGTCGGCGTTGATGCCGGGCATACCGCTGCCGGGCGTATTCGAGGTCGCGCCCGATCCGTTGAAGCCGACCTTGTTCGAGTAGTTGGTCTGCTTGTCAGAGATGTGCGAGTAGAAATAATTGATGCTCGTCTGCACGGCATCGGAAACATTCCAAGCCGCGCCGAAGGTCGCACCGATCGTCCGGTTCTGGCCGTAGAGATCGCTGAAATAAGCGTATTGCGGGCTGATATACGACTTCGACAGGTTGGTCTCGCCATTGGTCGCATTCAGCGAGGTCGCGCCGGTATAGCCTTTGACCGCGGTGGTCCCGATCACCCAGGGAGCGCGGTTATAGGCTTCGTATTCCCGTGTGCGGGTGTCGGTATTGTCGTAGGAGAAGCTGCCGGTAATCGCGAAGGCATTGCTGGGCTTGTAGGCAGCAACCAGCGTTGCGTTCGGCGTCAGCCGCGCCAGCGAGCTGTAGCTCGTCGAAGTGCCGCGCAAAGCCGCCGTGACAGAGAAGCCTTCCGGCGCCGCCAGCGGATCGCGGGTCTTCAGGTTGATGATGCCACCCATGCCGCCTTCGGTGAGCGCAGCGTTCGGGCTCTTGTAGACATCGATGCCGCCGATTTCTTCGCTCGGAATACCTTCCATCGAAGAGTATTGCGCATTGGCGCCACCGCCGCCGTTTGCGGCTTCACCCGAAACGTAGAATTCCTTGCCGGTCAGAAACACATCACCATTCAATGTGGTGAGGTTCTGGCGCAGGCCGTTGATCAGAACGCGCGTGCCTTTGCCTTGGTCGCGGGCGATCTGAACGCCCGGCAAGCGCTGCAGCGATTCCGTGACGTTCTGATCGGGCATTTTGCCGATATCTTCGGCCGCAACCGATTCCATCACGAGGTTCGAGTTCTGCTTGGCGCTGAGCGCATTGGCCAGCGATGCCCGGAAGCCCGTCACTGTGACAGTTTCCAGCGGCTCCCCCGATTGGGCTTGGGCGAAGGCAGCCCCCGTCACTCCGATAAGCAGAGCGACAGCTGCCGTTTGGGTACTAAAACGCAACCTAGATTTCATTGGACGTCCCCTTCTGAAGAAATTGTGTTTTTGGCGGCGCCGGGTTTACCCATGTCACCGCTGGATGGGATTACGTTATCGTGTTGAGTAAGCGCTTTCTATTACCCCTATCACACTTCTGCCAAAAATCGGCCTTGGTGTGCCCATAAAAGCACTCCCCTTAAAATTGTGAGCGTTACCTATTATATTTTTCAATAGCTTATATTTTTTTCTAGAAATTCTCTAATGTTAACGCTCGCGCGGTAAGCGCTTTCAAGAAGCCTCCTTCCATTCCGCTGTGGAAGCGGCTTGGTTACTCGCCGTATTCCCTAGGCGCTGCAATACTTTAAACAGTTTTCAACAAGTGTGGCGAAGTTGTGATTTCGCCTTTGACGGCTGTTACCGGTACCGCTTCGTCCTCAAGATTGGAACGCGTTCACTGCGCAAATATTCCGTAGCGTCATCACGCCACGCCCAGGCAAGGCGCCCACCGGACGCCCACGCAGTTGCTCAGTATACGAACTAAATACTGCTAAGATGCTTTCCGGTGACAAAACGGGCCGGGCCAATTAGGAGGATAAGGCCGATCAAATGAAGGGTCCGAGTTCGCATGGGTAACGGAGCAATGATGGATGCGCTGCGGGCGGAAACCCGGCGCTTGGAAGCTTGGCTGACGGACAGCGCCCTGCCGCTGTGGTGGGAAGCCGGCGCCGATCATCAGAATGGCGGTTTTCATGAATTGCTGTCGCCCGACGGAACACCACCCAACGTCAACCGGCGCGCCCGGGTGCAATCGCGCCAAAGCTATGTCTACGCCCAGGCTGGCTTGATGGGCTGGCACGGGCCTTGGCGCCAGGCGGCCCCGCATGGCATCGATTATCTCTTGAAGGCCTACCGCAAAGGCCCAGGAGAGGTTTCGACCCTGGTTTCCCCGCAAGGCGAAATCCTGAACCCGCTCCATCTTCTCTATGACCAGGCCTTCGCACTTCTGGCTTCGGCTTCGGTCTGCCGCATCTTGCCGGAGCGGACGGATCTGAAGCAGGAAGCCGAAGCGCTGTTTGCCGCAATCGTCGCCAACCGCCGCCTGCCGCAAGGCGGTTTCAAGGAGAATGGCGACAAGCAATACATCTCCAATCCGCATATGCATCTGCTCGAAGCCCTGCTGGCTTGGTGCGAAACCGACCCCTCAGGCCAATGGGGCCAATACGCCGACCACATCGCGGAACTGGCTTTGAGCAAGTTCATCGACGCCAAAGGCGGTTTCCTGCGCGAATATTTTGCCGCCGATTGGTCACCTGCGCCGGGCGAGGACGGCCATGTGGTCGAGCCGGGGCATCAGTTTGAATGGGCCTGGCTGATCTTAAGCTGGGGCAAGATCCGCAACCGTCCCGAAGCTCTTCCGGCGGCGCGCCGCTTGTTCGAACATGGCTGCCGCGGCATTGATTCCAAGCGCGATGCGGCCGTGCATGCCATGAACGACAGCTTTGCCGTGACCGTGCCGACGGCGCGGTTATGGGCCCAGACCGAACGTATCAAGGCAGCCCTGGCTTTGGCCGAACACGGCGAAGCAATGCTCATCGAAGAGGCTGTGAAAGGCGCCGCCAGCTTGTGGCGCTACTTCGAAACGCCGAAAAAGGGCCTGTGGTATGACCGTTTCGAGCCCGATGGAACCTTTACGGCCGAGCCTGCGCCGGCGAGCAGCTTCTATCACATCATGTGCTGCATTCAGTGCATGCGGCAGGCGGTGGCCTAATTATTCCTACGCATCTGGGGCTGTGACCTCAGCCACCTTTGACGGCGCGGCACGGAGCGGTAAAGTCCGACAAAAGGTCAGGCTGCAAATTCTGACGGAAAGCTGGGCCAAGCCCCCGCGGGGAGACGATGCGAGCAAAACAACGCCGGGACGCAGAGAAGGAATTTCTCGGCCCCCGGCTGGAAGAGATCATTGACCGCCAGCACGCCCTCGCCAAGCTGAATGACGCGATCGATTGGCGCCTGCTGGAAGGGCGGCTCGGCGGCAATGGCACCAACGCCCAGCAAGGGCGCCCGACCCAGGCGCGGCTGGCGATCGGTCTTGCCATTCTGCGCCAGCTTTACGACCTGGCGGACGAAGCGTTGTTCGAACGCTGGCCGGAAAATCCCTATTTCCAGCTGCTTTGCGGCGAGACTCATTTCCAGCACACCTTGGCCTTCGAACGCGGCGTGCTGGGCGCCTCACTCCGCCGCATCAGTCCGGAAAAGCTCAAAACCCTGTTGCGCGCCGGCCTCGCCGCCAATGCGCCGCTCAACATTTCGGAATTACCGGAGCTGGAACGGCTCGGCGTCGATCTGGAAGAAACCAACCGCCGCCGCGACAACGACAAGCCGGTCAGCATATATGACGTTGCCAGGCGCGCGGGCGTGTCGATCAAGACCGTGTCGCTGGTCATCAACCGCCAGCCCAATGTCAGCCTGGCAACCCGTACCGCGGTGCTCGCGGCCATCGATGTCCTGCAATACCGCCCCAACGTCTTTGCCCGCGGCCTCGCCAGCGAGCGCTCCTATCTGATCGGCTTGCTGCACGACGTGGCGCCGGGTTCCTACATCGCCGATCTGCAATTGGGGGCGCTGGCCCGCTGCCGCGACGAGGGTTATCACCTGGTGGTGGAACTGCTCAACCCGCTGCAGGATCTCGATGTCGCCCAGCGCGTCCGCTCGCTGGTCAGCGAATCGGTGCTGCATGGCGTCATCCTGACCCCGCCTTTGTGTGACGACCGCACCATCATGGAAGAACTCTCTTCCGCCAAGACGCCTTTCGTGCGCGTCGCGCCAGGCAATCGCATGCCAGGCACCACCGTGGTCAATATCGACGAATACAAGGCGGCTTATGAGATGACCGCGTATCTCGTCGGCCTCGGCCACCGCCGCATCGGCTTTGTCAAAGGCAAGCCCGATCACGGCGCCGCGCGGCTTCGTTTTGACGGCTATAGGAAAGCGCTTGCCGATGCCGGTCTGGCCTTCGAGGAAGAACTCGGCGCCCAGGGCTACTTCACCTATCAATCAGGCCTGGAAGCCGGTGAAAAGCTTCTGATGCTCAAGAACCGCCCCACCGCCATCTTTGCCGGCAACGACGACATGGCGGCGGGCGTGCTCGCCATCTCACATCGTTTCAACCTCTCCATTCCGAATGATTTGTCGATCGCGGGCTTCGACGATTCCATCGTCGCGCAAGTGGTGTGGCCGCGGCTGACAACTTGCCGCCAGCCGATCAAGGAAATGGCCGCCGCGGCGGTTTCGATTCTGGCGCATAAGAAGGCACAGGATAAGCCGCTGGAACGTCAGCTCGCACACGAAGTGGTGGTACGAGAATCAACCGCGCCGCCGCCCCGTTGAGCCGCTGCTGTTAAGCCGTCCACCGAAATTGTTCTGTGTGCTGTTTCCCACGCGCCACAGACAGCTGGCGGCGCCGGTCATCAAGACTTTCCTATCATTGCCAACGCCGACAATGACTTATGCATGATATCACCCCATGCAATGCAAGAGCCGTCACAAAACCGATCATTATAGTAAACGAGAATATTCGTCCGATTCCGGCACAGAATTGCTGAATCCGCATGGCGCCGAACAGCGTAAAATGTTAAGGATAAATTAACTAAATCCGCAACCTAGTCGTATTGGGGTGGTCAGGTTGAGTGGGGATCTGAGGGCTGGTCGCGATAGAAAATTGGGGCCAGACGAAAAGCGCAGCGGGGCAAAATCCAAGAAGGCTTCGCTGGCGCGCAGAATCCGTGGGGTGGCTTTGGCTGTGGCAGTTGCCGCAGGCATGCTGCTTTTCGTTGATTCCAACACGCGTCTGTTTGCCGATTACGCCGATGGTGTGCGTACCGAACAGGCAATGACCCTTCCCGATGCGGTGAAGGTTTGGCGCCACGAAGCCTGGCAGCATGACGATTTCTTTTCCCAGGTCCGGCTAGGCGATCTTTACTCGACCAGCCAATCCATCGGCCCTGGCGAAAGCAAGAATGCGAGCTTCTTCGATCCCGTCGAAGCTTATGTCTGGTACTTCCTCGCCCTGCGCCCCGGTCACGAATACCGCGTGGACGACAACGGCAGTGCTTATGACTCGGTCTACGGCATGCGCGGCAATGCGATGACCAATGCCGAGCAGATTTACTCCAGTCTCACCTTCGAACAGCGTCTCGATGCCCGCGCCCGCATCCTTTATGTCCTGTCGAGCCGCGGTGCTGAGGGCTTCATGACACTCGGGCGCATTCATGCCTCGACCTGGGACGACGACCGCAGCAACAGCAAAAGGCAGTACGTCATGCTCTGCATGCGGTCGGCCTGGGACCACTGGTACAGTTCCTGGCTGTGGTGGATCTGGTCGTCGCTGACCGGGAAACCTTATCCGCATCTGCCGGTGTGGAGCTGGGTGTCCAACACCCAAAGCAATTGGGAGAGCAGCCTTTCGAAGGCGGATTGCGCCGGCGCGGAAATGCCGCCAGAACCGCAAAACAATCCGCTGCTATCGAGCACCACATCTTCCAGCAGCGCTCTTTCGGGCGGCTCGTACGGCTCTTCCAGCGGCCCCGCGACCACCACTTCCAGCAATAGCAGCAGCTCAGATGGCAGCGGCACGATCAGCGTCAGCGGCTCCTCGTCCGGCACATCGAGCAGCAGCTATGGCTCGAGCTATAGCAGCAGTTCCAGTTATGGCAGCAGCAGCAGCGGTTATGGCTCCGCTTTCGGCTATCACACCCTGTCGACGGTGTTCGAAGCCAATGACGCCGAAGCTTTGACCTATTTCCAGATTGCCGCGGCCTTGGGCCACCCTCTGGCCGCTCCTTATGTCGCCAGCGAGCGCAGCGCCATCAAATACTACAGCCCCGATGCCAGCCGGGTGATTGCCGATGCGGAGCGGCGCGCGCGCTATTGGACGGCGCCTTACGAATATTATCCGGGCATCACCGCCAAAGGAAAACTGCATAGCGACGAAAGCGAGCCGACGCTGGACGAACGCCTCGCTCTTAAGCGCGTGCGCGAGCTGCCCCTTCCGGCACTCCTGGAGGCCCTCGATTTCCGCGGTTATTCGGTGCGCGGACGCACCTGCGGACCGCCGCCGCTGTGCCTGCGCAAGGCGGTGGAGCAGTTCCAGAACGCTCTCGATATGGAGCCGACCGGCTTCCTGACGCCCGATCAGATGGTTCGCCTGATCCAGATGGCGGCGGTGGATGGCGATGCTATTGCGCAGGACCGCCTCGGGATCATGTATGCCAAAGGCATCGGCGTGCCGCAGAATTTCGTGCGGGCGGAGAAGTGGTTCATCAAAGCCGCCAATCAGCGCTATCCCGATGCCCTGTTCAATCTTTCGGTGCTGTATCGGGTGGGGCCGAACGGCGTCGAACCGGATGAGGCCAAGGCGGGCAGCTATGCCGCCCAAGCGATCGCTGCCGGCTATCTCACGGCCCGCTGCGAACTCATGGATCTTTTGAGACAGGCCGACGCTGCCGGACATGACCACCCCGAGGGGGCGAGGAGATGATCATGATGAATCCGTCTCGGCTGCAGCGCGTGGCAGGGCGTATCGTCCTTCTCGCCTTGCCGCTGTGCTTTGCTGTCATGCTGCGGGCCTCTGCCGATCCGTACGACAACCTGCCGAGCTACAACTATCCGAGCGAAGCGGCACAACAGCTCAACCCTTATGATCCGGTGCCGGAAATCGATCCGCGCTGGTGCCGTTGGGGTTATTGCCCGAAGCCGCCGGCCCATGAAGGCGCCAAGCCGCAAAAACTGCCAGGCATGCTGGGGCACGACACGCTTTTGGTCGATTGCGGCAAGGCCCATCGCGAAGGTCCCGGCCACGACGGACATGGCCGTAGCCGTGATCGCGGCAAAAGCCCCAAGGGCGTCTTCACCTCCATCGATGCAGCAGCCGAAGTGGCGCCGCCCAATGCCACCATTCTGGTCATCCCGCCAGGCGAAGGCATGACTTGCGTCGAAACCGTGCATGTGCGCGGGCCGCTGACCATCGCCACCTATGGCGGCTCCGGCAAGGCGGTGATCCAGGCCCCACCCGGCCAGCCTTGTCTGGTGGCCCATATTCCGCTTGGCGATGCCCTGGTGCTGGACGGCGTTAAATTCATCGCCCGCTCGCGCGAAGCCGCCTGTGTCGCCGTGGAAGCGGGCAAGGTGGTGATGCGCAACAGCGAAGTGGATTCGCGCGGCTCCAACTGGGCCTTTGATGTGCGCGAATCCGGCGAACTGGCGCTGGAGCAAAGCCGCATCGAAACCGATGCCTCGGCGGTGCATGCGCGCCGCGCCACCGTCCGCCTGCGCAATGTCGATATCGATATTGCCGGACGCAACGGCGCCGCCTTCCTGACTCTCGGCCGTACCGATTGCATCGACAAGGATGAAGGTACGGTGCGCGGCTCGGTGGGCTTGGCGCTGGAATGCAGCGAAGGCTCGGTGGAAGGCACCAGCATCATCGGCGGTGCCGTTGGTGTGATGGCTTCGGCCGGAACACGCGGCTTGCGCCTGACCGACCTCAAACTGACCAAGCCCGACACCGGCATCCTGCTCCTGCCCGGCCAGCTCGGCACGGTGACTGTGGAACGCGCCGTCATCAGCAAGGCACGCGACGGCATCATCGTGGCGCCCGGCGCCGAATCCCAAATCACCGGCAGTGTCATCACCGACAGCCGCGATACCGGCATCACCACCTATGGCGCCGGTTCGCTGATCTCCAACAACAAGGTGGTGGGCGCCGAAGACGGTATCCGCATGCTATCGGCTCAAGCCTTCCCGCCGCCGCTGTTTCCGGAATTTGCCGCCCAGCCGGTCTTCGACGGCGATGATGGCGGCCCGGTGGTGGAGAACAATCTGGTGGCCAATACGCGGCATGCCAGTGTCCGTATCGACGGGCGCCATGGCGGCCAGCAGCACCGGCTCAATGGCAAGCTGATGGGCAACACGCTTTATGCGGAAAAGCCCGGCGTCTGCATCGATGACGAGTACAACGACGATCCGGTGCGGGTGAACGCCAATACCTGCAACCGCGACCGCTACATCTGGCCGTTCTGACACCGCGCACGCAACTGTGTTGTGACAGGGGCGCCTTCGGGCGCCTCTTCCATTTTGGCCAATCGACGGCGCGCAAAGTGTCCCCTATAGAACCCGCGAATAGCTCATAGCAGGGGTGTCAGGCATGTCCGGATTTCGCAATGCGTGTTTGGCAGCGGTTGCCGCCCTTCTGATCCCGGCCTCGGCCGAACCGCGCGCCATCAACGCCGATCTTTCCGCCGTTCAGAGCGCTCGCGACCTTGCGTGGCAGGATTGCGTCGGCGCCGACCATCCTGGCATCCTTTTGCGCCCCGGCAATCTTGCCCATCTCAAACTCGCCCATGACGAAGCCGGGTTCAAATACATCCGCTTCCACGGCATCTTCCATGACGACATGGACGCCTATCACGAGGTGAACGGCAAACCGGTCTACAATTTCGACAAGATCGATGCGGTCTATGCCGCCATCCTGAAGACCGGGATGAAGCCCTTTGTCGAAATCGGCTTCATGCCGTCGGAGCTGGCGAGTGACAGCCGCACCATCTTCTATTGGAAGGCCAACGGCTCGCCGCCGAAGGATTGGGGCAAGTGGGCCGCGTTCATCACCGCCTTCACCCGCCACATGGAAACCCGCTTCGGTATGGCCGAAGTGCAGAGCTGGCGCTTTGAGGTCTGGAACGAGCCCAATCTCGACGGCTTCTGGACCGGCGGCAGCCAAGCCAATTACTTCAAGCTCTATGACACCACCGTCACGGCGATCAAAAGCGTCGATGCCAAGCTGAAGGTCGGCGGTCCGGCGACGGCAGGTGCAGCCTGGGTGCCGGAATTCCTCACCCATGCCAAAAACGCCAATGTGCCGGTCGATTTCGTCACCACCCATGCTTATGGCGTCGATGGCGGCTTTCTCGACGAAAAGGGCGAAGGCGACAACAAGCTCTCGCCCAACCTCAATTCCATCAGCCAGGATGTGAAGAAAGTGCGCGGCGAAATCGATGCCTCGCCATACAAAGGCATCCCGCTCTATTTCACGGAATGGAGCACCAGCTACAATCCGCGCGATCCCATCCATGACGATTATCTCAGCGCCGCTTTCATTCTCGACAAGCTGAAGCAGACCGAAGGCGTGGCCCAGTCCATGAGCTATTGGACGTATACGGATCTGTTCGAGGAGGCCGGTCCGCCGCCCGTCTCGTTCCATGGCGGCTTCGGCCTCATCAATCGCGAAGGCATCCGCAAGGCGGCGTTCTTCGCCTACAAATATCTCAACGAATTGGGGCCGCAGCTGCTCAGCAATGCTGATGCCCGCTCCTGGCTGACGCGCTCGGGCGACAATTTCGCGGGGCTGATCTGGAATTACGAAACCCCGGAGCAGAAGGAGAGCAATCGTCCCTTCTTCCGCAAACTGCGCCCCGCCACCGAGCGCGATCCGGTGGCGCTGACCGTGTCTGCGTTGAAACCCGGCAGATACCGCCTCACCCTGCACCGCACCGGCTATCAGGCCAACGACGCCTATTCCCAATATATTGCCTGGGGGCTGCCGAAGGACCTCACGCCGGCACAAATCGCCGAATTGCAGCAAAAGACGGCCGATACGCCCGAAATCGATAAGACCATCACAGTCGGGCCGGACGGGGTCTTCCGCACCAGCCTGCCGATCCGCAGTGAGGATATCCTCTTGGTCCAGCTCACCCGGATCAAAAAATGAGGGAGAGGAGTTTTGGCGCGACAAGCTCTTAAAATCAGTGGAAGGCAGTGCTAACCGCCGGTAAAGGCACAAATAACAACAAAATTAGCGCGCCAAACCCCGCTGATCCCCTGCGTCGGTTTTTGTTGCCCTAGCGGCACAACACAGCCGGACCCGCTTGCGGATTCGCGTTGACATTAGGCATGATGCATGTTGACGCACTGGTCCGCCCGCCGGACGAGCCAATGCGTTTATGGGATCATTTCCGGCTGGTGCGGCATCGGCATAGACATGGCGAACTTCAATACCCAAGACACGGGGCCCCTCGCGCAAGTATCGGTGAAGGGCACGGTCAAATGGTTCAATGCAACCAAAGGATACGGCTTCATCACTCTTGAGAACGGCGGAGATGCATTCTGTCATGCTTCGGCCCTAGCCGCACTCGGAACACCCAATCTGCCCCAAGGCGCGACGATTGTTTGCGATCTGCAAGAATCGCCGCGCGGCCTGCAGGTCGTCACCGTGCATACGGTTGACACCTCGACGGCTGATCCGGCCGGCGGCGGTGGTGGTGGTTTTGGCAGTGGCGGTTTCGGCGGCGGTGGCCGCGGTCCTGGCGGCGGCCGCCCGCGGCGCGATGATTCTCGTGGCGGCTTCGGCGGCGGCGGCTTTGGCGGTGACCGTTTTGGCGGGGACCGTTTTGGCGGGGACCGCTATGGTTCGCGCGATGCCGGTCCTTCCGGCCCGATGGTCGAAGGCAAGGTGAAGTTCTTCAACGACCAAAAAGGTTTCGGCTTCGTCATGCCCGATGGCGGTGGCGGCGATGTCTATGTTCATGCCTCGGCTCTGCGCCGCTCGGGTTTGAGCGTGCTGGAGCCCGAACAGCGGGTGCGCTTCTCCACCCGCCAGGGCATGAAGGGCGTTGAGGTCGATCGCGTAGAAGTGATTTGACCCAATCCCGCATTGAAACAGACGCCCGCGGCTGAAAAACCGCGGAAACTGGACTATTTTCGAGGCCCACGCTCTGCGCGGGCCTCGTTTGCTTTCGGCTGACGCCACCCCCATCTTGCAGCCCCACAAATCCGCCATATCTACCGCCTTATCAATTGCTGGTACGGCAGTTGGCTTGGTTGGTGGGGCACGTCTTTACGATCGTCTGGCGTTATTGCGCCTGCAATCGCGAATTCTTCTGAAGACGGAGTATCCCCGCAAATGACATAAAGGGCTTCGGCCCTGGCGAGGATGAAGCGTCGTGGCAGAGAATTGGAAGGGCTGGATTACCGAAACCTATGAGCGGGTGATGCCGGGCTTTTGGCTGCGGCTGAAGCCGCAATACCAATGGGCTTTCGGGATCGCCATCGTGGTGGCGCTGTATCTGGCGACCGGGCTTCTCAGATTCGGCGCGCATGCCGCCAAAGTCGACGCCCCTGCGGCACAAATCCCAACCGTGCGCGTGGCGCGCTTGATCGCCACCCCCCATGAAGCGCTCATCACCGTGCGCGGGCGCACCGAAGCCCTGCATCAGGTCGATGTCCGCGCCGAAGTCGACGGCGTGGTCGCAGCGCTGCACTTCGAGAAAGGCGACCAAGTCAAGGCCGGTCAAGTCCTCTGCGAGCTGAAGATCAACGACCGTCAGGCCAAAGCCGCTCAGGCGCAATCCCAAATGGCCCAGGCGGAAAAGGAACTGGAAGTGGCGCGCGAGCTCTACAAGGAAGGCTTCCGCTCCAAGACCCAGATGGCACAAGCACAAGCGACCTATGAAGCCGCCAAGGCCGGTGCCGCCACCATGGACATCCAGCTCGCCAATACCAAGATCAAGGCACCTTTCGCCGGCATCGTGGATGAGCGCTACGCCAATCTGGGCGACTATCTGCAAGTCGGCAACAAATGCGCCATGGTGGTGGCGCCCGAACCCTTCCTCGCCGTCGGCACCTTGAGCGAAGAGCTGGTGGGCCAAGTCAGTCCCGGCAACAAGGCGCGCGTGAAGCTTGTGACCGGTGAGATCGTCGAAGGCAAAGTACGCTTCGTGGCCGAACACGCCGATGCCACTAACCGCACCTTCCGGGTCGAAGTGGAGCTGCCAAATCCCAATGCCAAGCTGAAGAGCGGGGTTTCCGCCGATATCATGATCGTGCCCAACCGCTTGATCCCGGCGCATAAAATCTCGTCCGGCATACTGGTGCTCGAAGACACCGGCGTCGTCGGTGTGCGCGTGGTCGAGAAAGGCGTTGCCCGCTTTATGCCCGTGCAGGTCATTTCCGACGGGCCTGACGGCATGTGGATCGCAGGCCTGCCGCCCGTTGCCGATGTGATCGTCGTAGGACAGGAATTCGTCAGCAACGGCGAAAAGGTGAAGGCCGTGTCCGATCGCGCGGGCAAGGCGTCATGACCAAAATCGTCGAATGGGCCGTCGCCAATACCAAGCTGATTGGCGCCCTGATCGTGGTCGTGATCCTGGGCGGCATCCATGCCATCACGACGATTCCCAAGGAATCCGATCCCGACGTGCCAATCCCCTACATTGGCGTCTATGTCTCTTATTCCGGTGTCAGCCCGGAAGACAGCGAGCGGCTGATCCTGCGCCCCCTGGAAACGGCGCTACGCTCGGTGCAGGGCATCCGCCACGTCAACGCCTGGGCCTATCAAGGCGGTGTCAGCATCAGCATCGAGTTCATGGCTGACACCAAGATGGCCAAAGCGCTGGCCGATGTCCGCGCCCAAGTCGATTCCGCCCGTTCGCGCCTGCCCAAGGAAGCTGATCCACCCGTCATCAACGAAGCCTCGACCAGCGACAATCCGGTGATCACGGTGGCCCTATCGGGAAACCTGCCGGAACGCGCGCTGCTGCACATCACCCGCTCTCTGCGCGACGAAATCCGGATGATCCCTTCGGTTCTGGAAGCCGAAATCAACGGCTCCCGCAACGAGCTTCTGGAAATCACCATCGATCCGGCCAAGCTCGAGACCTACGGCATTACCCAGACCGAGATCTATAACGCCGTCACCAGCAACAACACGCTGATTGCGGCAGGCACGATCGAGACCGGCAAAGGCAGCTTCCAGGTCAAGGTGCCGGGCGTCATCGCCACGGCACAAGACGTGCTCAACCTGCCGATCCGCGCCACTGCGGATTCGACCATCCGCTTGCAGGATGTCGCCCAGGTGCATCGCACCTTTGTCGATCCCTACAGCTTCGCGCGCATGAACGGCCAGCCCACCATGGGTATCGAGGTCAAAAAGCGCGTCGGCACCAACCTGATCGAAACCAATGCAAAGGTGAAGGCGGCAGTCGAAAAGGCCCAGAAGACCTGGCCCGCGGGCGTGCACGCCACCTTCATGTTCGACCAATCGACCTTCATCGCCGAACAGCTCGGCTCGCTTTTCGATTCCATCCTGCTCGCCATCCTCCTGGTGATGGTGATCATCGTGGCGGCGCTGGGCGTGCGCTCGGGCCTTCTGGTGGGCATTGCCATCCCGACCTCGTTCCTGATGGCCTTTTTGGTGCTGAACGGCATCGGCTACACGCTCAACTTCATGATCATGTTCGCCATGCTGCTCGCCGTGGGTATCCTGGTGGATGGCGCAATCATTGTGGTCGAATACGCCGACCGCAAAATGACCGAGGGCCACCCGCCCAAACAGGCTTTTGCCGAAGCAGCCTTGCGCATGTTCTGGCCGGTGGTCAGCGCCACCGCCACCATGATCGGCGCCTTTGCCCCCATGCTGCTCTGGCCGGGTATTGTCGGCTCTTTCATGAGCTATTTCCCGATTACGCTGATCGCTGTCCTGACCTCATCCATGATCGTGGCGCTGATTTTTCTGCCAGTGATGGGCGGCTGGTTCGGCAAGCCGCCGCTGCGTGACGAGGAACATGAAAGAGCCATCGCGGCCTCCGAAACCGGCGACTGGCATGACATTCCCGGCATCACCGGCTGGTATGCCCATCTGGCCGAAAGACTAACGCATTATCCGGGGCGCGTGATCTGGAGCGCCCTGGGTGTCGTGGTGGCGGTGCTGGTGTCGTTCTTCCTCTTCAACAAAGGCATGGAGTTCTTTGTCACCACCGACCCCGACATGGCAAATATCTATGTCTCGGCACGCGGCAATCTCTCGGCGGCAGAAAAACGCGATCTTTTGATGCAAGTCGAAAAGCGCATCGAAGGCGTGGAGGGGATCAAATATTTCTATGCCCGTACCGGCAGTGGCGGCAACAGCGCACCGGTGGATGTCATCGGACGCATTACCGTCGAGATGAAGCCGATGGAGGAGCGCACCCGCACGGGCAAGCAAATCCTCGAAGACGTGCGCAAGCGCACCGAGAAGATGGCGGGCATCCGTGTCGAAGTGCATGAGCCGCAATCGGGCCCATCCAACTCCAAAGACGTTGTGGTCGATGTGACCAGCGAGGATTTCGGCTCGCTGCTGCAAGTGGTCGACGCCGTGCGCCGCCATATGGATGCGTCGCCAGAATTGCGCGATATCGAAGATACCCGCGCCCTGCCCGGCATCGAATGGAACATGCAGATCGACCGGGAACTGGCCAGCCGCTTCGGCGTTAACACCTATGAGGTCGGCACAGCGGTTCAGCTCGTCACCAACGGCATCTATGTGGCGCGCTACCGCCCGGACGATACCGATGAAGAAGTCGATATCCGCGTGCGCTATCCCACCCCCGATCGCGGTGTGCATGCGCTTGACGAGCTGCGCATCCCCACCGCCAACAATGGCGTGGTGCCGCTGTCGAGCTTTGTTAAGGTCGTGCCGGGTCAGAAAACCAACACCATCGAACATGCCGACAACCGGCGCGTCTACCATATCCGCGCCAACCTGAAGCCAAACACGCTGCTACCAAATGCGGAAATGGCCAAGATCAAAGACTGGATCGGCAAACAGAACTTTCCTTCCAATGTTCATGTCGCCTTTAAGGGCTCGACCGAAGACCAAGATGAATCCATGGCCTTCCTCGGCGTGGCCGGGCTGATGGCGCTGGCGTTGATCGCAATCGTTCTGCTCGCCATGTTCAACAGCATCTATCACACCATCCTGATCCTGATCGCTGTCATCCTGGCGATGATTGGCGCTCTCCTCGGCATGGTGGTGATGGGTCAGACCTTCTCAGTGATCATGACCGGCACCGGCCTCTTGGCGCTGGCTGGTGTGGTGGTGAACCATAACATCGTCCTGATCGATACCTTCCATCGCCATCTGAAAAGCGGCATGGAGCCGATCGAAGCGGTGATCCGCTCCAGCGCCCAGCGCTTGCGCCCGGTGTTCCTCACCACCATCACCGCCATCGGCGGCCTGTTGCCGATGATGTATGCGGTGGAGATCGATTTCTGGAACCGCTCCGTCACCATCGGCAGCGTCAACGCGATGATGTGGATTCAGATCTCCACCGCCATCGTTTTCGGCCTCGCCTTCTCCAAAATGATTACGCTGGGCCTGATCCCGGCCATGCTGGCCCTGCCCTATCGGGTGCGGGAGAAGTACGGCAGTTTCTGGCAGCTCTTCCTGCATCCTTGGGGTGCCGCCCGCCGCCAAGCGGCCAGAATGCGGGCCCGCGAGACCGCGGCGGCGGAATAACAAACTTTAATCCCGGACAAAGGCCCGCTTCGGCGGGCCTTTTTTGTGTGTACACAGCAAGACGCCGCAAAATCGCGCATTGGTTGCGGGCACCGATGTGCTAGCATTCCGGCACGTATTCCGGGGCTAGGGTTTCCATGAAGCGGTTACTGCGTCTTGCGGCGCTGACGGTCTGTTGCGCCATTGCTGGTACTTGTGCGCTGGCTGCGCCAGTGACGATCACGGCGCAAACCCAATGGGTGAAAAGCGACGTTCCATCTGATCCCGCCGTGATCCAAGGCACCCTGCCCAATGGCATGCGCTATGCCATCCAGCACAACACCCATCCCGAACACGGTGTTTCCTTTGTCTTCCGGGTGGCCACCGGTTCGTTCAACGAGGCCCCAAAAGACGCCGGTATCGCCCATTTCATCGAGCACATGGCCTTCCGCGGCACCACCCATATTGCCGATGGCGATGTCATCAAGAAGCTGCAGACCGTCGGGGTCGGTTTCGGCACGGATTCCAATGCCTATACCAGCGCCGATTCCACGGTGTATTTCTTCGACTTCCCAAATAACGACAAGACCACGCTCGACACCGGCTTCCTCCTGACACGCGAAATCGCCAGCGAGCTGACCTTCGATCCCAAAACCGTCGATACCGAACGGCAGGTGGTGCTTTCCGAATACCGCCTGCGCGACACTCCGCATCTGCACGCCGCCCGCGCCGCCCAGGCCGCCCTTTTCGGCCCCGTATTGGGCGAAGCCTCCCTGGCCATCGGCAAGACCGAGAGCATCAGCGCAGCCTCCGCCGACGTGCTGAAGACGTTTTACAAGACCAATTACCGGCCCGAGCGCACCATCCTGATCATCGCCGGAGATGTCGACCCCAGAACCATCGAAGCCGAGATCAAAACCCGCTTCTCCGATTGGAAAGCAGGCAGCGCAAAACCCGCCGCCCCGCGCTATGAAATGCCCGATCCCCGCGCGAAGCCGGAATTCAACCTCATCAGCGAAAAAGGCAACCAAGCCCTCGTGCAAATGGCATGGCCGGGCCCTTATGACGCCACGCCGGAAACGCGCGCCCGGGACAAGCGCGACACGGAGCGCGAAATCGCCTTCCGTGTTTTGAATCTCAGGTTGCGCGATCTGGCCGTCTCGGCTGATCCGCCCTTCGTCGGGGCCGGAGCAGGAGCCGCCAACGCGTATCGCATCAGCTTTATCACCTCGCTCTCGGCCAATTTCGGCAGCGGTGACCCGCTGCGTGCCCTCAAGGCGATGCGCCAGACCTTATTGGTCACCCTGCGGGATGGCGTCAGCCAGGATGAGGTCGATCGTGCCATCGCTCAGCAGCGCACCGCGATCGAAGCGAGCGTGACCGCCGCTCCCAGCCGCAAAAACAACCAGTTGACCAACCATATCAGCGGCGTGGCGAGCAGCAATTCAGTACTCGACGCACCGGCAAATTGGCCACCCACCTTCGAAGCCGGCGTCAAAGATTTGACCGCGGCCCGCGTCACGGCCGTGTTGCGGGAGCTGTTCTCTCAACACGAGCCACTGGTCACCATCATCAGTCCAGCCCCTGTGGCCGGCGGCAAGGACGCAGTGGCCGCCGCTTATGCCGAAGGCGGCAATCTGCCCCCGCCCTCCGCGGCCGCCAGTGCAAAAGTGACCTGGCCCTACACCGATTTCGGTCCGGCGGGCACCATTACCGCGCAACAGAAGATCGACGATATTGGCACCACCTTCATCACCTTTGCCAATGGCGTGCGCGCCACCATCAAGCCGACCAAATATCAGGAAGGCCAAATCAATATCGCGGTGCATTTCGGCAAGGGCCGCAGCAAACTGCCGAAAGACAAGCCGGTGCCAAGTTGGGCTGTGGCCGGTGCCATAAGCGGCGGCGGTCTCGTCAAACTCAGCAATGCCGATATTCCCAAGGCTCTGGCTGGCAAGGAAGCGGGCGTGCAGCCGGATGTGGGGGAAGGCTCCTTTATCCTGCACGGACATACCCGCATGGCAGATCTGACAACGGAGCTGCAATTTCTCACCGCGGTGCTGACCGATCCGGCCTGGCGGCCGGAAGGTTTGAAGCAAATCCAATCGCAAGCAGCCAACATGCTCGCCCAAGCGGCCACAACGGCGCCAGGCGTCTTCAACCTGAATTACTGGTTCCTGCACCACAACAGCGACAAGCGCTGGCAGCCGCCGTCACCGGAAGCGGTGAAAGCTGCCGATCTCGAGAGCGTGAAAGCACTGATCGAACCTGCCCGCAAAACCGGAGCGGTGGAAGTTGTGATCGTGGGAGACGTCTCGGTTGACGACACCATCGCCGCGCTGAAAACCACTTTCGGCGCCATCGCCAAGCGCGAAAATGCCGCCAAATGGGAGCCCGGCGACGAAGAATCGCCCAAGAGCGGCGGTGTGCCTTTCGTCCTGCGCTATTCCGGCCAGAGTCAGGAAGCCACGGCGATGCTGACCTGGAAGACCTCCAGCATGTTCCCGGACATGAAGCTGCCGCGCACCCTGCGCGTGTTGGAAAAAGTGATGCAGCAACGCTTGTTCGACGAGCTGCGCACCAAGGAAGGCATCACCTACAGCCCGTCGGTCCAATCCACCAATTCCTGGTCGACGGCGGGCTGGGGTTTCCTCGGCGTGATCGCGACCGTGCCCTCGCCCAAGCTCCCCGAATTCTATGCTGCCGTTGAGAAGGTAGCGGCTGATCTGCGCGGAAAAGAAATTCCGGCAGACGAATTCGAACGCGCACGCGGGCCGCTGGTCAAGGAAGCCGAACACGGCCAGGAAACCAATGGCTGGTGGCTCAGCCACCTCTCCAGCGCACAAGTCGAACCGCGCGTGCTCGAAATTCTGCGCACCTCCATCTCCGCCTACAAGGAGGTGACCCCGGCAGATGTACACAAAGCGGCTGAGACCTATCTCAAAGATGAGCGCTCCTATCGCATCATCGCCGCACCAGAAGGATTCGAGATACCAGCAAAGCTGCCATAACCGAGCAGGCGCTGGCTCAGCTGCGGAACTGCACCAGCGCCTGAGCCAAACCGGCTTCATAAGCCGCAATCAGACGGTCCCAGCTGCGGTCGGCTTCTTCGTCAACGATGCGGCGGCTTGGATCGGCATCGAACCAAGCGATGGTCCTTGCGATACCTTGGGCGAACCGCGTGCGAGCGGAAAATTCCGGCACGAAGCGCTTGATCTTGCTGTTGTCGAATACCACGCTGCAAGCCTTGTCGCCGGTAAGCCCGCCCACTTCATCGGCGATGCAGGCGCCCACAAAGGCGGAAGGAATATGAATCATGGCAGGCGCCGTTCCCGCCGCCTCAGCGACGATCGTGGTGATTTGATTCCAGGTCAGTACTTCGTCGGAGGTGATTTGGAACGCCTGACCTATGGCCTGGGCATGTCCCAGCAGGCCGACTAACCCCACGGCGAAATCGCTGTTGTGGGTGACTACCCACAGGCTTGTGCCATCGCCCGGTATGATCAGCTTCTTGCCATGGCGCAAACGGTGAACCGCGGTATAGGGTTTCAGCCAGGAATTGACGGCCAGCGGAATCTGCGTGTCGCCATAGGTGTGCGAAGGCCGGATAATGGTGATGGGGAAGCCTTCTTCGCGGTACGCCTGCATCAGCCGCTCTTCGCAAGCGATCTTGTCGCGCGAATACTGCCAATAGGGGTTGGCGAGCGGGGTCGATTCCGTAATGAGGTAATGGCCGACCGGCTTCTGATAGGTACTGGCCGAAGAGATGAAAACAAATTGCCTGGTGCGGTCGCGGAAGAGACGGATGTCGCGTTCGATCTGATCCGGCGTGAAGGCGATGAAGTCCACCACGGCATCGAATTTTTCGAAACCGAGCGCGGCAGCGGCCGCGGCTTCATCGGCGATATCGGCACGCAGCGTACGGACACCTGCCGGTACACCGCCTTCGCTCCGGCGCAGCAAGGTGAGTTCGATGCCCCGCGCCGCTGCCAAAGCCGTGCAAGCGGTGGAAATGATGCCCGTGCCGCCGATGAACAGGACTTTCATGCTGCCTCCCGAATTTGCAGAAGCCTAGCATCACTCCGGCAAAGAAGCCCAGTCACGCTCCCGCGATATGGGCCGCTGCCGGATTAACATCGGGATCAGCCTCAATCTCCTTGATGCGTTCGCGCGCCGCTTCTGCTTTTTTCTGCTTGTCCCACATGGCGGCATAAGCGCCTTTCTTGGCCACCAGCTCATCATGGCGGCCGCGCTCGACGATTTCGCCTTTTTCGAGAACCAGGATCTCGTCGGCATCAACCACGGTGGAAAGGCGATGGGCGATTACCAGTGTGGTTCGGTTGCGCGACACCTCATTGAGGGCACTTTGAATCTCGCGCTCGGTATGGGTATCGAGGGCAGAGGTAGCTTCATCCAAAAGAAGGATCGGTGGATTCTTCAGAATGGTGCGGGCAATGGCGACGCGCTGTTTCTCGCCGCCAGACAATTTCAGGCCGCGCTCACCCACCATGGCCTCATATCCCGAAGGCAGTTCGCGGATGAATTTGTCGATCTGGGCGAGGCCTGCGGCCTCTTTCACCGCCTCTTCACTGGCGCCGAAGCGGCCATAAGCGATGTTGTAGTGCACCGTGTCGTTGAACAGCACCGTGTCTTGGGGAACGATGCCGATGGCGGCGCGCAATGAGGCCTGGCTGACATCGCGAAGGTCCTGGCCATCGATCAGTACCTTGCCGGAACTGATGTCGTAGAAACGATAGAGAATGCGGCTGATGGTGGATTTTCCCGCACCTGAAGGACCGACAATAGCCACCGTTTTGCCGGCTGGCACCGTGAAGCTGATGCCTTTCAGAACCGTGCGCGCTGTTTCATAGGAGAACACCACATTCTCGAAACGGATCTCGCCGCCCGTCACCTGCAACGCCGGTGCGCCGGGTTTGTCCTGCACTTCCTGCGGCTGATGCAAGAGGCGGAACATGGAATCCATATCCACCAGCGCCTGGGTGATTTCGCGGTAGACCGTACCGAGCAAGTTCAACGGCACATAAAGCTGCAACAAAATGGCATTGGCGGCGGCGAAATCGCCGATGGTGTATTGGCTATTCTTGATGCCGATGGCCGTCATCGCCATGACGAGACCCATGCCGACTGCAATGATCGCCGCCTGTCCTGTGTTCAAAATGGACAATGAAGTCTGCGCCTGGATGGAGGCGTTGGCATATTTCTCCATAGAGCGGTCGAACCGCGCCGTCTCATGCCGCTCGGCGTTAAAATACTTCACCGTCTCGTAATTGAGCAGGCTGTCCACCGCCTTGGTGTTGGCATCCTGATCGGACTGGTTCATGTCGCGGCGGAACTGGATGCGCCAGCGCGTGATGGCAAAGGTGAACCAGACATAAAGCGCCACCATCGCCAGCGTCACCACCATGATGGAGAAGCTCAAGGTAAAGAACATCTCGGCACTGAAGACGATCAACAGGAACAGCGTCGGGAAAATCGAGAAGATGGCGAAGGAAAGCAGCGTGTCGATGCCTTTGGTGCCGCGCTCGATCACGCGTGACAGACCGCCGGTCTTGCGTTCCAGATGAAAGCGCAGCGACAGCGAATGCAGATGAGCGAAGGTCTTCACACCCACTTCGCGCAAGGCGTGGTATTGCACCTTGGCAAAAATACCGTCGCGGAGCTGGGCCATAGCCTGCATCAGGATGCGCGCCACGACATAGGCGCCGATCCAGCCGAAAGCGAGCCCAAGAGCTATGATCGCCGGCGGCTTGGCCGCCAGCATATTGGTGACCCGGCCCATGAACATCGGGAAGGCGCCGGTGGCGGCAATCGCAAGCACCAGACACACCATGGCGACAACCACACGGGCTTTGAGGTCCGGGCGCCCTTTCGGCCAGAGATACGGCATCAGCATCCACAACGGACGCAGCGAAGGAACGCCTTCACCCTCTTCCAGCAATGACCTGGCCATCTCCACTCCCCGTTCGGGGCTATGCGGCGCCCCCATAAGCTGCTTAGGTAGGACGCATCCCCCAACTCTGCAATCCCATGAACCAAATCCCCTTTAAATCACGGTCAATTTGCGTCTTTTGCGGCGCCGCGTTCGGGGCTGACGGCCGCCATCGGGCTGCGGCCGAACATCTGGGCCAGTTGATCGGGGAACGCGGCTATCGCTTGGTTTACGGCGGCGGCGGACCCGGGCTGATGGGTGTCACGGCCGGAGCGGTCTGCCGCAATGGCGGGGCGGTGCGCGGCATCCTGCCGGACTTCCTGCGCGGGGTGGAGAAACCACCGGAATGGGAATTGGATCTGACCATCACGCCGGATTTGCAGGTGCGCAAAGCCATGATGCTCGCCGAAAGCGACGGCTTCATCGTCATGCCCGGCAGTGCCGGCACCATGGACGAATTCTTTGAAGTGCTGACCTCAGCGCAGCTGCAGGTGCTGGGCAAGCCCATCGTGGTGGTGAACATCGCCGGGTTCTTCGAACCGCTGTTCGCGCTGTTGCAGCATCTGGTGGAACAAGGCTTCGCCAGAGCCTCCTTGCTCGAACTCTATACCGTGGTGGAAACAGCAGAAGATGCTGTGGCTGTAATGGCAGAAAAGCTAGGCGATAGAGCGGCGTAGCCGCCCATCCACCGCTACAAGGCCCAAAGCCAGCCAGACGCAGCCGAAGGTCGCCGCATCGCTCGTGGTGAAGGGTTCGCCCAGCATCAGCGTGGCGATGGCGAGGGTGATCGAGGGTGAAAGATATTGCAGAAAACCTAAGGTCGACAGGCTGACGCGGCGGGCTCCGGCGGCGAACAATGTCAGCGGCAACGCGGTTAAAGGCCCACCGACAATCAACATCACATCGGTCCATGTGTGGGCGGCAGTGAACGCGCCGGTGCCTTGATAGCCCCAAAACAGCAAGCAACCCGCGGTGAGCGGAAAAAGGATACAGGTTTCTATGGTAAGACCATCAAAAGCCGCAATCGGTGTCAGTTTGCGCACATAACCATAGAAGCCGAAACTGATGGCGAGCGACAGCGCGATCCAAGGGAAATGGCCAAGACCCACAGCCTTGAAGGCCACGGCAACAGTGGCAAGGCCAATGGCAGCGACACGCAAAGGCGACAGCTTCTCACCCAGCAGCAGCACACCGAGTGCAATGGAGAGCAGCGGATTGATGTAATAGCCGAGCGAGGCTTCGACCAATTCCTGCTTGGCCACGGCGTAAATATAAACGGTCCAGTTGATGGCGATCAGGACGCTGGAAACCGTGAGGGCGCCCAACACCTTCGGTTGACGCAAGGCGATCCAGATACCCTTTAGGCGCCCCATGGCGGCGCTCACGATCAGCCCAAAGAGGGCACACCACACCATGCGGTGGAAGGAGAGCTCGAAAGGCGGCACGGAACCAAGCAGATGCCAATAGAGCGGCAACACACCCCACAGCGAATACGCCGTGGCTGCGTAGAGGATCCCAGCCGTTTCTTGTGACTTCATCCCATTCATAAGCGCTACTTAGGGCAAATACCCGGCACGACACCCTTCAATTTTGCGTGCGGGCTATGCGTTTTCAGGGACCGGCTTACAGCGTGGCCCCATCCCGCAGGAGTTTGAGATAAATCGCATCGATCAAGGCCTCGAACGAGGCGTCCACGATGTTCTCGGAAACGCCAACGGTCGAAAAACGCATCCCTTTGCTGTCTTTCGATTCCACCATGACGCGGGTGATGGCTTCGGTGCCAGCCGTCAGGATACGCACTTTGTAATCGGTCAATTTGAGATCGGCGAGCATGCCGGAATACTTGCCAAGGTCCTTACGCAGGGCGTTCGATAAGGCGTCGATCGGGCCGTGGCCGACATCGACATTGTACAGCATCTCGCCATCGACGCGGACGCGCACGGTCGCTTCCGAAACGGTGGTCAACTCGCCTGCCGCATTGTGGCGCTTTTCCACGATGACGCGGAAGGAATCGACTTCGAAGAATTCCGGAACTTCGCCCAGCGCGCGCCGTGCCAACAATTCGAACGACGCTTCAGCGCCGTCATAGGTGTAGCCGTAGAATTCCCGTTGCTTGACGTCTTCCAAAAGCTTGGTGAGGCGCGGGTCCTTGGCATCGACATCAATCCCAGCCGCCGCCAAGCGCGCCAAGAGATTGGAGCGGCCCGCCTGATCGGAGACCAGAATCTTGCGGGCGTTGCCCACGCTTTCCGGCGGCACATGTTCGTAGGTGCGCGTGTCCTTCAGCATCGCCGACGAGTGCAAACCGCCTTTATGCGCGAAAGCGGATGGCCCGACATAAGCGGCATGGCGGCTGGGCGCGCGGTTGAGAATCTCGTCCAGCATGCGCGAGGCGCGGGTCAGCGTCTTCAACTGCTCCGCGTTGATGCCGGTTTCGAACATCGAGGCAAAAGGCTCTTTCAGGATCAGCGTCGGGATGATGGCACAGAGATTGGCATTGCCGCAGCGCTCGCCCAACCCGTTGAGCGTGCCTTGCACCTGACGCACGCCAGCGCGCACCGCCTCGAGACTGACCGCCACGGCTTGTTCGGTGTCGTTATGGGCATGAATGCCCAGCGCTGCCTGCGGCAGCTTCTCTTTCACTTCGGAGACGACGCGATAGACCCATTCCGGCATCGAGCCGCCATTGGTATCGCAGAGCACGATCCAGCGGGCACCAGCCTCATGCGCCGCCTTGATACATTGCAAGGCGTAATCCGGATTGGCGCGATAGCCGTCAAAGAAATGCTCGGCATCGAACAAGGCTTCGCGGCCACGCTCCTTCACAGCGAGAATGGACTGGCCGATAGCTTCCAGGTTTTCCTCGCGCGGGATTTCGAGCGCGACATCGACCTGAAAATCCCAGGTCTTGCCGACCAGGGTAACGGCATCGCAATCGGCATTCACCACCGCCGCGAAACCGGGATCGTTGGAAACGCTGCGCCCGGCGCGCTTGGTCATGCCAAAGGCTGTGAAGCGGGCTTTCTGAAATTGCGGACGAGCGCCAAAGAATTCGGTGTCACCCGGATTGGCACCCGGCCAGCCGCCTTCGATGTAATCGACACCAAGCGCATCGAGCGCAGCCGCGATTTGGCGCTTGTCCTCGACCGAGAAGTCGACGCCTTGCGTCTGTGCCCCATCGCGCAGCGTAACGTCGTAGAGAGTGAGACGGTCTTTGCTCATCGCTTCACATCCCAAGTGGTGCCAGTCGGGCTGTCTTTCAGAATAATGCCTTTGGCGAGCAGCTCGTCGCGAATACGGTCCGATTCCTTGAAATCCTTCGCTTTGCGGGCCGCAGCGCGGGCAGCGATCAGCGAATTGATCCAGGTTTCGTCAAAACGCCGACGCTCCACCAATTCGAAGCGATACGGGTCGATGCCTAAGAAGATGCAGTCCGTCATCAGCTGGGTCGCGGTGTTCACGGTATCGACACCCTCGCGCAGCGTGTTCGCCAATTCATGCAGATGGGCGATGGCTGCAGGCGTGTTGAGATCGTCCTGCAGCGCCTCCAGAAGCCGGGGGCTCGGCGGCGCCCCGACATTGGCGACATAAGCGGCGATATCGGCATCATTGCCCAAGCCGAGAACCATTTCACCGATATTCTGGAACTGATGCAGCGTATGAGCCGCAACGCCCAACGCATTCGCCGTCCAATCGATCGGCTGGCGGTAATGGGTGGAGAGCATGGCCAGCCGCAACGCATCGCCTGGCCAGGGCTGACCCGCAAACTTATCGCTATCGAGCAGCTCGCGGATGGTGATGAAGTTGCCCAAACTCTTGGACATCTTCTCGCCTTCGACTTGCAGAAAGCCGTTGTGCATCCAGACCCGCGCCAAAGGATGATCGTGGTGCGCGCCTTCGGATTGGGCGATTTCGTTTTCGTGATGCGGGAACATCAGATCGATGCCGCCGCCATGAATGTCGAAGGTATCGCCCAGCAGAGCGCCGCCCATCACCGAGCATTCGATATGCCAGCCCGGACGGCCGCGGCCCCAAGGCGAGTCCCAGCCGGGCGTGTTTTCGTCCGACGGCTTCCACAACACGAAATCCATCGGATTCTTCTTGTACGGCGCCACTTCCACGCGGGCGCCAGCCAGCATCTCATCCAGAGAGCGGCGCGAGAGCTTGCCGTAATCCGGCTTGGAGGAGACGTCGTAGAGCACGTGACCTTCGGCGGCATAAGCATGCCCCGATTGGATCAGCGTCTCGATCATGGCGATCATGCCGGAAACATATTCCGTGGCGCGCGGCGTGTGGTTCGGAACCAAGCAGCCGAGCGCAGCGACATCGTCGAGATACTGCTTGGCGGTACGGTTGGTGATGTCCACCCGCGCCTCTTCCACGCTGACGCCTTTGGCAGAAGCGATCTCGGCCGCGCGCGCGTTGATCTTGTCGTCGATGTCCGTGATGTTGCGGACATAGGTGACGTGGTTCTCGCCATAAACATGGCGCAGCAGCCGGTAGAGCACATCAAAGACGATGGCCGGGCGGGCATTGCCGATATGGGCATAGTCGTAGACCGTCGGTCCGCAGACATACAGGCGCACATTGGCCGGATCGATCGGCGCGAAGTCTTCCTTCTGGCGGGTGAGCGTGTTGTGCAGGCGGATGGTCATGGCAATCACTTCGAAATGTTAGATTTGCAATTCAACGCGTCTTGTCATGGCCCGCAACTGCGGGCCATCCAGTTGGGCCGGTCAGAAACAAGAAGTTTGTACCCGAACTGGAGAGATTTGTACGGCGAAACCTGGATGACCCGGATTCCCGGGCCATGACAATCTCTAGATATTGAGGGCAGGCAAAAGGGGAGCGTAGCGGCGGTCAGCCGCAAATTCGGCAGGTCAGGATGACCGAAAATTTCACGCCGTTTCCCCTTTGAGGCGGGCAAGGGCCCGCGTCCGTCCCATCAGCGGTAGCAGCTTTTTCAGCTCTGGTCCATGCTCCAGGCCCGTCAGGGCCAGACGCAGGGGGTGAAAGAGGTCTTTGCCCTTAGCCCCGGTCTGCCCTGAGACAGCCTTTGTCCAAGTAGACCATGTGGTTTCATCCCACGGCTCCGGCGGTAGGGCTTGAGCCGCTACAAAGCAGACAGGGGGATTTGTAATCACCGGGGTGACCGGCCCGACCACCAACGGCCAGAACTCCTTCACATCCGAAAAGCGAGTCAGATTGGCCTTCACCGCGTCCCAGAAGGCCTCACCGCCAACAGAAGCGGCTTCTAGACGGGCTTTGACCGCCTCGTAAGGCACAAGGTGGAGCAGCTTGGCATTGAGGTTGGTGAGCTCGGCCGGATCGAAATGGGCTGGCGCGCGAGCGATTTTCTCCATGGCGAAGCCGGCCACCAGCTCGTCCATGGTCGCGAAAGGCGCGATGGGGTCCGAGGTGCCGGTCTTGGCGAGATAGCTCGCGAGCGCCATCGGCTCGAGGCCGTCATCGCGCAGCATAGCGAGCGACAGCGAACCCAGGCGCTTGGACAGCGCCTCCCCACCCGCACCAATAAGCAGCGGATGATGTGCGAAGGCCGGAGCTTTGCCTGCCAAGGCTTCGAAAATCTCGATCTGCACGGCGGTGTTGGTGACGTGATCCTCGCCGCGGATGATATGGGTGATGGCAAAGTCCACGTCATCGACCACGGACGGCAGCGTGTAGAGGAAGCGGCCATCCTCACGGATGAGGACGGGATCGGATAGATGCGCCGTGTCGATTTCGACCTCACCGCGGATGAGATCGGTCCATTTCACCTTGGTCTGGGAAAGCTTGAAACGCCAATGGGCACGGCGGCCCGAGGCTTCGAGCGCGGCGCGTTCTTCCGCCGTGAGCTTCAGCGCGGCACGGTCATAGACCGGCGGCTTACCAGACGAAATCTGGCGCTGACGGCGGCGGTCGAGTTCGAGCTGGGTCTCGTAGCAGGGATAAAGAAGCCCCGCTTCTTTCAGCTTATCGGCGGCAGCCTGATGGGCGGGAGCGCGCTCGGACTGACGGGCGAAGAGATCGTGGCCGATACCAAGCCAGCCGAGGACATCGATGATGGCCGCTTCGTATTCGGGCTTGGAACGCTCCGTATCCGTATCATCGATACGCAAGAGGAACTTGCCGCCGCTCTTGCGCGCGAAAAGATAGTTCACGATAGCCGTGCGGGCATTGCCGACATGCAGCAAACCCGTGGGCGACGGAGCGAAACGAACGGTGGTGGTCATGGGGCGCTCGAAAAAAGAATGTCATCCCCGACCGAGCGGCGCGCCAGCGCCGAGAGAGGAAGGGGACCCAGGTCTAAACACTTCTGCGGTGCCGGAAGGCGAGATGGGAGTTGGCACGCGGAGACGCGGAGACGCGGAGAGAATTCGGCAAGTTTCTGAATGCGGAGAGCATTTCGAGACCTGGGCCCCATTCCCTCGCGCGGACCTTCCGGTCCACGCTCGCCGGGGATGACAAGCAGGGACAATGTTTCTCTATCGCGCATCGCGGAACGCATTCGTTATCGGGTAACGCCGGTCGCGGCCGAAGTTGCGGGGGCCGATTTTTACACCCGGCGGAGCTTGGCGGCGTTTGTATTCGGAAATATAGAGCAGATGCTCGACCCGCTTGATGGTGGCGGGATCATAGCCCTTCTCGACGATTTCCTCGAAGCTCATTTCCTGCTCGACCAGGCAATGCAGGATGGCATCGAGGATTTCGTAAGGCGGCAAAGAGTCCTGATCGGTCTGGTTCTCGCGCAATTCGGCCGATGGCGGCTTCACGATGATGCGTTCCGGAATAACGCTGCCATGAGGACCGAGCGCGCCGGACGGCATATTGGCGTTGCGCCAATGGGAAAGGCGGAAGACATCCATCTTGTAGATGTCCTTCAGCACATTGTAGCCGCCGCACATGTCGCCATAGAGCGTGGCATAACCGACGCTCATCTCCGACTTGTTGCCAGTCGTCAGCACCATGGGACCGAATTTGTTGGAGATCGCCATTAAAATCAGACCGCGGATACGCGACTGAATGTTCTCTTCCGTGGTATCGGCTTTCTTCCCCGCAAAGACCGGCGCGAGCGTCAGGCCAAAGGCATCCACCGCCGTCTCGATCGGGATCGTCTCATAGGCGACACCCAGAAGCTTGGCGCAATCCTCGGCATCATCGAGGCTGTCCTGCGAGGTATAGCGCGAGGGCATCATCACGCAACGCACGCGCTCGCGGCCGAGCGCATCCACCGCCACCGCTGCCGACAAGGCGCTGTCGATGCCACCAGAAAGGCCGAGCACCACACCGGGAAAGCGGTTCTTGTTCACATAATCGCGCAAGCCCAGCATCATGGCGTGATACATGGACTGCAGGGAATCTTCGGTGGGTGCGATCTCGCCTTGCTGACAGACCCAGACGCCATTCTCACGCCGCCAATCGGTGACGACAGTCTTTTCCACCCAGGACGGCAAGGCCCAGGCGAGCTTGCGATCGGCATTCACCACCATCGAGGCACCATCGAACACCACCTCGTCCTGGCCGCCGACCTGATTGAGATAGGCCATGGGCAGGCGGGATTCGACAACACGCTGGATGATGAGATTGAGGCGGACATCCTCCTTACCCACTTCATAGGTCGAACCGTTGGGCACCAGAAGAATTTCAGCACCGGTTTCGGCCATGCATTCGGCGACTTCGGGCGTCCAGATATCCTCACAAATAGGCACACCGATGCGCACGCCACGGACGGAGAGCGGGCCGGTGAGCGGACCTGGCGCAAAGACACGCTTTTCGTCGAAGACGCCGTAATTGGGCAGATCGTGCTTCAAGGTGCGGGCAGCGATCTTGCCGCCATCGAGATAGGCAACCGCATTGTAGAGCTTGCCGGATTCGCGCCAAGGCATACCCATGAGCACGGCCGGGCCGCCATCCGCAGTATCGGCAGCCAGTTCCTTGACCGCCTCGCGCGCATCATCCTGCAACGCCCGCTTGAGAACGAGGTCCTCCTGCGGATAGCCGGTGATGTAGCACTCATTGAACAGGATGACATCGGCCTCGGGCACGGCAGCGCGCGCGGCGCGGGCCTTGGCGAGGTTGCCGGAAAGATCACCCATGGTCGGATTGAGCTGGGCGAGCGCGATGCGAATACGGTCTGTCACGGCTCGTGTTTAGCGCAGCAGCGCCTCAAAGACAAAATCCGACTGCACCTTGCGGGCTACACCGCGACAAACAAAATGGGCGGCCCAGAAGGACCGCCCAATGAGGCAGCGTCAACAAAACTTCAGCGGGCCGCAGCGGCGACCAGCTCGCGGCGGACACGGCCGCGGACGGTTCGCTCGGCAGCGTCATCGATCAGCAGCGCCGTGGCCAGAGCATTACGCGCCTCGCCAGCCCGCACCAGCGGCTGCGTACTCGTCTGCACCGCCTTGACGAAAGAGCCAACGGATTCACCGAGCGGATCGGCCAAATCAATGGAGTTTAGCGGACGCGGCGTGGTGTTCTTCACCGAGCGGGTGAGGAAATCCACCTCGACCATGCCATCCGAATAGACCGCCCGCATGCCGCGGCTGCGGCCATCGGCGATACGGCTGGTTTCCAGGCGCGCCACAGCGCCATTCTCGAACATGACGGCGGCCTTGACCTCATCGCAGAGCAGCGACTGCTCGCAACGGCCACGCGCCTGCACGGAACGAACCTTGCCCGGGATAAGCTGATGCACCAGATCCAGATCGTGGATCATGAGATCGAGCACGACGCTGACATCGGCACCACGGCCAGTCCATGGGCCTTTACGCCAGCACGAAACCTCCAGCGGCACCTCATCTTGATCGAGGAGGCCGAAATGCGAGAAAACGAAGCGTTCCTGATGACCGACCGTCAGCACCAGGCCCATCTTGTCGGCCAGCGCCACCAGCGCATCGGCTTCTTCGATAGCGGTTGCGATCGGCTTTTCCACCATCACATTGGCGCCGGCGTTAAGAAACGCACGCACAATGGCAGAATGAGTCACGGCAGGCGTGCAAATGCTGACCAGATCGACCTTACCGAGCAGATCGCGCCAATCCGCAACGCCCGGGGCGCCGTAATTGGCAACCGCCGTACGGCGGACATCGGCCGACGGATCAGCAATCGCCACCAGCTCGACGCCGTTAAGCGACTTGTACTTGTTGGCATGGTGCCGGCCAAAGGCGCCGGCGCCGATTACAGCTGCTCGCAAAAGGTCATTCTCACGCACGATACGGATGGGCGACACAGGAGATTCCCCCGTTCTGACAGGTACATAAATGCCCCTGCGGTGCGCCAGTGCGAGTCATATTATGTTTCGTCTTGTTACACCCCGCCGCCCTCCAGGATATTGGGACGAGGTAGCGCTTGGATTTTTTATGGTTAACAAAACCTCCGGCAGCCCAATCCTGACGGCTATTTCATCTAAGCTGCCCCCTTTGGGGCTATCACCAAGCCGAACGCTGCTTTCTGAATGCCTCTGGCGATAGCCGCGAGCCGGGCTGGGCCGTCAGCTCACGCCATTGGCGCGGAAATGTGCAACATAATCCATGTCCGAGCCCTGGATATGGAGCGTCAGCCAGTCCTTGAGGAAGTTCATCACCTGGATGGTGAGGACGGCCGGCCCTTTTTCATCATAGGCCCGCTGGATTTCGAGAACCCGGCGCACCAGGTCGGCATGTTCCCTTTTGTGTGCGGCAGCATCGCCATAGCCGGTCCGCGCAAACAGGTCTTCCTCGTATTTGAAATGCGTGGCCGTGTAATCGATCAGGCCCTTCAGGACCCCGCCCAGCACATCCTTGCCCTTACCTGTGATCATGCCGTCGTGAAGCTGGTTCAGAAGGGTCACCAGTTTCTTATGCTGATCGTCGATACTGCGCACGCCAACACTGAGCTTCTCGCTCCACGTCACCAAAGCCATTTTGCTATCTCCCGCCAGCGGAGCGCCCCCTGCGCGCCGTCCTGAGCGCAGAGTTACTTGCCCGCCCTGAAAAGGCGGTAAATCCATACATGTTTTACGGGTATAAACCGCAACTGCGTCAAAGCGTTACGGGGTCAGGCGTTGTTGCCGCTCGCCAAGAGAATGGCCAGTGCTGCGTAGATCACATAAGCGAGCATCAGCGGCCCCAAGCCGGTGAGCAACGCCCCAGGGATGCCGGTGAAGGCGCTGCAGGGCAGCAATGTCAGGACCGAGCCCACGAACAAGCATTGGATGCCGATGATGGCAACGATGCCGAGCGCGGCAGCGAGGGCCGTCAAGCTCAGACTCTGCGGATGCAACACCCGATCGAGGCGAACCGCTTCGGCGGCCTGTCTCAAACGGGAAACAGAAGAGGCCGCAAAAATGATGGCCAGCAGCCAGGTGAAGGACGAGGCGAAAATCCGGCCGCCATCGAGCGAACAGGCGTTAAGGCGCTCAGCCACCACGGCATTGCCTGGAACCGCGTAAGAAACAGCCCTTTCCAGCCCCTCGGTGACCGCTCCTCCCAAATGCAAAGGGGCGTACCAAACCTGATCGACAAAAGAGAGCGCGGCGAAGGCGAACAAGACCACATCATTGAACGCCGGCCGGGCGATGGCGAGCTTGCGCTCCTTGATGGTGGCCGTGTGGTGATGGAAGCCGTCCGAAGAGGCGCCGTAGCCGCCCACGAACAGCAGCCCCATGGCGGCAAACAGCGCCAGCGCGATCAGGACCTGGGGAATGACGATCTTGACGTCCCCGCCCGCCATGACAGCGAAGCGTAACGCGTGTGCGCCGACAAACAGGCAAACGAGCAACCAGCCCTTGGCCAACAACCGCGCCGCACCCATTCACACCCCCATCAGCGCCAGACCATCAGGCGGCAAAACCCGCGTCTTTCATACGTTCGGCGCGGATGCTTTCCGCCGTCAGGAAAGCCAGCTCGATCGATTGGCTGGCGTTGAGGCGCGGATCACAATGGGTATGATAACGCTTTTCCAGGTCCTCTTCGCCGATGGCCTGCGCGCCACCGAGGCATTCGGTGACATTCTGGCCGGTCATCTCGAAATGCACGCCGCCCGCATGGCTTCCTTCCGCCCGGTGCACGTCGAAGAAGGCACGGGTCTCCTTGAGGATGCGATCGAAGGGGCGCGTCTTATAGCCGGTGCCGGATTTGATGGTGTTGCCGTGCATAGGATCGCAAGACCACACCACGCAGGCCCCTTCCCGCTTCACCGTGCGGATCAGACGCGGCAAATTCTCAGCCACCTTGTCGGCCCCGAAGCGGCAGATCAGAGTCAACCGGCCCGGTTTGTTTTCCGGGTTAAGAGTCTCGCACAGCCGCGCCAGATCATCATTGGTCATCGATGGGCCGCATTTGAGGCCGATCGGATTTTTGATGCCGCGCATGAATTCGACATGGGCGCCATCTGGCTGGCGGGTGCGATCACCGATCCACAGCATATGCGCCGAGGTGTCATACCAATCACCGCTGGTAGAATCGACGCGGGTCAAAGCCTGTTCATAGCCAAGGAACAGCGCCTCATGGCTGGTGTAGAAATCGGTCGTGCGCAGCTGCGGCACGGTCTCCGGCGTGATGCCGCAAGCCCGCATAAAATCCAGCGATTCCGAAACACGTTGTGCGAGGCTTCTGAATTGTTCGCCGGCCGGTGACCCCGCGATGAAGCCCAACATCCAACGGTGAACATTGTGCAAATCCGCATAACCACCATTGGTGAAGGCGCGCAGCAGGTTCAGCGTCGCTGCCGATTGGGCATAGCCGTCCATCAGGCGCTGCGGATCGGGAATGCGTGCTTCCGGTGTGAATTCGATGCCATTGATATTGTCGCCGCGATAGGACGGCAGGCAGACGCCTTCGCGGGTCTCGAAGTCATCCGAGCGGGGCTTGGCGAATTGGCCTGCAATGCGCCCCACCTTCACCACCGGCACACCGGCAGCGAACGTCAGGACCACGGCCATCTGCAGGAGTACGCGCAGGGTGTCGCGGATGTTGTCCGGGTGGAATTCGGCAAAGCTCTCGGCACAATCGCCACCCTGGAGCAGGAAAGCCTTGCCCTCGGCGACTTGGCCTAGCGACGACATAAGATTGCGCGCCTCGCCCGCAAACACCAGCGGCGGGTGCGTACGCAGGCGGTTTTCCACCGCCGCGAGCGCCTCCCCATCGGGATAGGCAGGGACTTGGACAATCGGCTTTTCGCGCCAGCTAGAGGGAGACCAGACCACAACAAACTCCTTTGAGGGGTTTGGATATAGGGGAAAGGCCCCGGCTTTTCCAGCGACCCGCCGGTTTCACGAATAATTGCGGGGAATGCCGCACCCGTCCTCCTGGACGGGCGAGGCGGGCAGCGCAAAAATGTCAGTCAAATCATAGGTCCGCGCCGGACATTGCCGGGCGAATCTTTTGCGGGGAATGGCCATGCTGAAACGGTTTGCGCTTGGCGCAACTTTACTCCTGATCGCCTGCGCCGCGCCCCCAGCCGCACCTCCTCCACCGCCCGCGGAAAAACCCACCCCAGCGGTCGCACAGTTCACTGCCGTCACCTATGAAGGCCATGATACGGTCTATGATGTGAAGAAGGCGGAGGCCAAAGAATATCGCAACCCCATTTTACCGGGTTACTATCCGGACCCTTCGATTGTACGCGTGGGCGAGGACTATTATCTCGTCAATTCGAGCTTTACCCATTTTCCGGGCCTGCCGGTCTGGCACAGCAAAGATCTTGTTGGATGGAACCAGATCAGCAATGCCGTGGACCGCACCAGCCAAGCGAAGTTCGACGGGCTTGACGTTTCACGCGGGCTCTATGCGCCAGCAATCGATTATAAAGACGGCACCTTCTATATCATCAACACCTGCGTTGATTGCGGCGGCAATTTCATCATCACTGCAAAGAATCCGGCGGGGCCATGGTCCGATCCGGTCTGGCTGCCCTTCAATGGCATCGATCCGTCACTTTATTTCGAAAAGAACGGCACGGCCTATGTGGTGAACAATGGTCCGCCCGAAGAGACGCCGCGCTACCAAGGCCACCGTGCCATCTGGATGCAGGAATTCGATGTCGCCAGCGGCAAGATGGTTGGCCCGCGCAAAGTACTGGTGAATGGCGGCAGCGACATTTCCAAGAAGCCGATCTGGATCGAAGGACCACACCTCTTCAAAGCGAAGGGCTGGTATTACCTGATGTGCGCCGAAGGCGGTACGGGTGATCAGCATTCGGAAGTGATTTTCCGTTCCAAGAAATTGTGGGGACCTTATGAACCCTACAAAGACAATCCCATTCTCACCCAGCGCGATCTTCATCCCGACCGCGAATTCCCAGTAACCTCCACAGGCCATGCGCAATTGGTTCAAACACCCAAAGGCCAGTGGTGGGCCGTGTTTTTGGGTACCCGGCCTTATAGCGGCGATCTCTACAACACCGGGCGCGAGACATTTCTCTTGCCGGTGACGTGGAAAGACGGCTGGCCCATCATTCTGAAAAGAGGCGTGCCCGTACCGTATGTGGTCAAGGCCCCGCCTCTCGATCCTGATGATGGATTTGTCACTGGCAATGGGGGCCATGCCGAATTGTTTGATACCGACAAATTGGGACCGCAATGGGTGATGATCCGCACACCCAAAGAGCAATGGTATAGCGTTGAAAGCCACAAACTGACCCTCAAGGCCCGCTCCGATGCGATCGGCGGCACGGGGAATCCGAGCTTTCTTGCGCAGCGGCAGCAGCACGGCGACATCACTGTGAAGACGGTGTTGAACTTCGCCCCCAAGATCGATGGCGAACGTGCGGGACTGGTGGCGTTCCAGAATTCGAACGCCTTCTATTTCCTCGGTGTGGTGCGCGAAGGCGGCAAGAATTCGGTTTGCGTCAGCAAGAAAGCGGAGAAAAGCGACAGCGCCAATGGCACCACAGTCGCTTGCGCGCTGTTTGACAGGGACCAAATAACGCTAAAGATCGCCATCCGCGGCGGTAAAGCGGATTTCCTTTATGGCCCTTCGGCCGAGGCCCTGACGCCGCTGGTGAAAGATGCCGATGCCACAATCCTGTCAACCAGGAAGGCCGGTGGGTTTGTCGGCACGGTGATCGGACCTTACGCCTTCACACCATAACGGCGCGCCAGCGCGAAAAGACCGAATCGCGGCTGGATTATTGGAATTGGGATCCTGGGGCAGTGGCGGATCAAGAAGGCCGCGGCAATATCCTGATCTCGATACGGCGATTCTTAGGATCGTTGGGATTGGTGCTGCGGGAGTTGGCGGCACCAAAGCCATTGGCGGTGATCCGTGACGCTGCCACGCCATAACCTGACAAGGAATCGGCAAGACTCTTGGCGCGCTTTTGCGACAATGCCAGATTCTGCTCATTGTCGCCTTTGGCGTCGGTATAGCAGGAAACCTCGATAGCGGTGTGATCATAATGGGCGAGCACCTGCACCATGGCGCGCGCAAACGCGTCACCCCAGTCGCTGATCCCGTTCTTGAAGAACAGACGATCGCTGGCAACAGATAATGCGATCTCGTTGCCGCGCCGGGCTACCCGCACACCCTGGCCGCGCAAATAACTGCGCAGGTCCGCTTCCTGCGCATCCATGTAAACCTCAACTCCGGCCTTGGTCAGAGGCCCGGCCGATTGCACCGGCGGCAACGGAGCCTTGGGGTGATGCGGCGCGGCTGGCTGCGACGGTCCCGGCCCCGGGGACGGGGCTTCCAACGGCGGCAGCGGCCCCCGTGTCTCACACCCCGCCAGAACCAAGGCCATGACCATCAGGCAAGCGCGTTTCATTCCACACCTCGCGACACAGGTGTTTACGATGCACGCAGCTGCGAGAACCAGCAAGGCGGTTCCAAACTTGTCACGTCGGGTTTTAAAGCCCCAGCACCTTTTCTGCCGCTTCGAAAGCCAGCTTCTGGGCCTCCGCCACCGCCTTATAGGTCAGTGTGCCGCGATAGACGTTGAGACCAGCCCGCAGATGCGGATTGGCCTTCATCGCCTTGTCGGCACCCTGTTCGGCCAAGGCCAGCGTAAAGGGCAGTGTGGCGTTGTTGAGCGCGAAGGTAGAAGTCCGCGCCACCGCCCCGGGCATATTCGCTACGGCATAATGCACCACATCATGCACACGATAGGTGGGATCGGCATGGGTGGTGGCGTGGCTGGTCTCGGCGCAGCCGCCCTGGTCGATGGCGACATCAACGATCACGGAGCCTTTCTTCATCTGGCGGACCATGGCTTCGGTGATCAGCTTGGGCGCCTGAGCACCCGGCAGCAACACGCCACCGATAACAAGATCTGCAGAGGTCACCTGCTCCTCAATGGCATCCATGGTCGAGTAGAGCGTGTGCAGGCGCGAACCGAACTGCTCATCAAGCTCCTTCAGCCGGGTGAGCGAGACATCGAGCACAATGACATGGGCCTCGAGCCCCATCGCCATGCGGGCCGCATTGGTGCCGACCACGCCACCGCCAAGCACCACCACCTTGGCCGCTGGAACACCCGGCACACCGCCAAGCAGCACACCGCGCCCGCCTTGAGCGCGCTCCAGACAATGCGCACCGGCCTGGATCGACATGCGGCCGGCGACTTCGCTCATCGGCGCGAGCAGCGGCAACCCTCCGCGCGAATCCGTTACAGTTTCATAGGCAATGCCAACACCCCCGGAAGCAAGCAGAGCTTTAGTCTGCTCCGGATCAGGCGCCAGATGCAGATACGTGAAGAGGGTTTGGCCTTTCTTCAGCCGCGCGATCTCGACAGGTTGCGGCTCTTTCACTTTGACGATCATGTCCGCAAGCTCGAAGACCTCTTCCGCCGAGGGAACAATCTTGGCACCGGCCTTGGCATAAAGATCATCGGTCAGATCGATGGCATCGCCGGCCTTGGTCTCAATAAAGACCTCATGGCCCCGCGCGGTCAGCTCGCGCACCGCCGCAGGCGTCAGGCCCACGCGGTATTCGTGATTCTTGATTTCCTTCGGAACACCGACGCGCATGGGAGCCTCTTCTATGCGAACGACTCTAAAAGGCTAACAAAGCAGGCAACGCGGTCAACATAGCCAAAACGCATCGCAGCAACCCAGGTTACGCAACGCGCGAATGAGGCTTGCGTGGAGGCCTCAAACCTGGATCGATTATATCGAAAAAAGGAAGGGGCCCGACTTGTTTTTACCGGGCCCCGTTTTGCACATCATTCAGGCAGCTTAGTTGTTGTTCGGCCGCCCGTGATCGTCGCTTCGACGGCCATCGCCACCGCGCGGTGCATTATTCTGTTGCTGTTGCTGACCACCGGATGGGGCGGCATGCGGCCCGCCCTGCGGGGCAGGCTGGATCGCCATCGAGTTTCCGCGCGCTGGCGGATTGCCACCGGGACCAGACTGGGACCGCTGCGGCTGGGTGTTTTGCGGCGGCTGCATGCCCGGCAGACCACCACCCCGGTTGCCCTGCCAGTTGTTCTGTTGGCCCGGCCCATTATTCGGCTGATTACCTTGCGGAGGATTACCGCCACGGTTGCCCTGCCAGTTGTTTTGCTGACCGCCGTTCCAGTTACCTCTGTTATCGGGACCGCGGCGGTCGCCATCGCGATTGCCCTGCCAGTTGTTCTGCTGACCGCCGTTCCAATTGTCGCGATTGTCAGGGCCACGACGGTCTCCATCACGCCAATCCCAATTGCGGCGATCTCCACCACGGTTATCCCAATCCCGGCGGTTCCAGTCTCGACGGTCGCGGTTATCCCAATCGCGACCATGCTCGCGATACCAACGGCGGCCCCAATCATCGCGGATGCGAAAGCCATTGCGCTCGTAGAACTCGAAGCCGAGTGCCGGACGATAACGGTCGACGCAGGCCCAGCCCGGCCGTGGGCCACGCCATTCGTCATAACGCCAGTCACCATGAAGCCAATACCAGACGCGGCCGCCATAGCGCCGGTAATAAACCGGACCGCGATACCATTCGCCACGCCAATACACTGGGCAATCATAGACCGGGAAATCCCAATACCCGTCCGGGCAACCCCAACGATCGCAATAACCGCCGCTTTCATACGAAAACGAGACGCCGCCTCCGCCGATGCCGAAGCCCCATGAATCGGCCCGAGCCGGAACGGCTGCCGTTGCCGCCAAGACTGCGGCCATCGCAGCCGCCTTCCAGAACATTCTCATTGCCTAGCCCCTTTCGGCTTTGTTGAGAGAGGGTTTGTAACGCACACCAACGCTGTCAGTGCCTGTCGTGATGGTCGCCACCACCGCGCCCACCTTGTTCGCCACCGCGCGACCCACCGCGGTTGCCGTCTTGCCTTCCTTGGCGGTCCCCGCCACGGAAGTCGTTACGCTGATTCCTATCGCCATCGCGATTCCAATTACCGCGATCCCCGCCATTCCAGCCGCCACGGAAATCGTTGCGCTGGCTCCAGTCCCCGCCACGGTTCCAGGAGCCACGATCCTGATCGCGCATATCGTTGCGACGGCCCCAATCACCGCCGCGGTTCCAATCGCCACGATCGTCCCGGCGGAAATCGCCTCTGCCGCCCCAGCCATTGTTGCCCCAGCCGCCACGCGCATGCCAGCCGCCGCGGTCGGTCCAGCGGATTTGCGGCCGCGGACCACGCCATTCGTCTCGGCGCCAGCGGCCATTGATCCAGAACATGCGGTCACCACCATACCAGCGATAATAGACAGGCCCGCGATACCAAGAGCCACCGACATAGATGGGCTCGAAATAGACCGGATATTCGCAGTAATCCGGCGGCAGCCCCCAAGGCGGGGGCCGGTCGTAGTAATCGTAATAGTCGCAAGGATCGCTGAAATAGCCGCCATCGTAGCCAAAGGAGAAGCCGATGGCGACATCGGCTTTGGCCGGGGTGCCACCGAGAACCGCTGCGCCCGTGAGCAGAATCGCCACAAAGGCCGCCTTAAATATCCGGTTCATGTCGCTTCTCCCTCAGAAAGAAGAGGTCCGATCAGTGATGCCCGCCACGGTGGCCCCAGCCGCCGTGATCCCAGCCACCATGCCCCCAGCCGTCATGACCACGATAGAAATGGCCCCCGCCGCGATAGGCATCGCTATAACGCCAGCCGTCGCGCACCCAGAACTCGCGATGCCCGTCATACCAGCGCGAACGGATCGGACCGGAATACCAGTAGCCGTCGACGAACACTGGCGGGCCGTCATAATATTCATAGTCATCGCAAGCGTAGGGATTGTAGAAGCGACTGTAGGGATCGCAGACACCCGGTCCATAGTAAGACCGACCGTAATAGGGCGGCGGTGGCGGCGGCGCGTAATAGCCTGGACCAACACCTATGCCGATGGAAAAACCAGCGGCGGCTGGGACGGCAACCGCCACAGCCGTACCGACCAGCATCACCGTACCGAGAAATGTTTTGGCGATGGTCTTCATCATGGTTCTCCTTTCGCCGTTGGACGCAAGAATGATCTTTGTCGCCTGAACCGGACATGAACGGGGCCTGCCATAATTTTTCCACACACCGCAGCAGCAGACCGCGGCTTCCGTGTTAAAAAACGCAGAGGAAAAACGATGATTTTCGCACACCAAAGTGCCAGCCCCACGATCGCCTCCTCGGCGCGGATAGCCCCCAACGCCGTGATTTGCGGCGATGTCACCATCGGCGAGAACAGCTCCATAGGCTTCGGCGCCGTGCTGACGGCGGAAAGCGGCCCGATTGTGCTCGGCGCCAATGTTGTGGTGATGGAAAATGCGGTGCTGCGGGGTACCCGCGATGCGCCGCTCTCCATCGGCAGCCATGTGTTGATCGGGCCGCATGCCGCGCTGACTGGCTGCACGGTGGAAGACGAAGTTTTCATCGCCACGGGCGCCGCCATTTTCAACAAAGCCGTGCTGAAACGGCGGTCGGAAGTCCGCATCCATGGCATTGTCCATATCCGGACCGTGCTGCCAGAAGGAGCAGTCGTCCCGCTCGGCTGGATCGCAGCCGGCGACCCCGCCCGGATTTTTCCACCGGACAAACACGAAGAAATCTGGGCTATCCAGAAAACCTTGGATTTTCCCAAAACGGTCTTCGGTATCGAGCGGCCGCTGGAAGGACAAAGCTTGATGCCCGAGGTCATGCCGCGCTATGCCAGAGCCCTGCAGCACTGGCATGGCGAAGATCGCGAGCTGGAATGAAAACCTTTTATTCCCCGGTTCATTTGGAGCACGATCCCCAGGTGCAATTCGAAGGCGGCCAATTGCTGCCGGCGGTGGAAATACCGGTCCGGGCCGAGAAGGTGCGCGTTGCCCTCGAGACCCTGCATCTCGGTCCCATCCTGCCGCCGCAAGCCTTCGGCGATGAAACGATACTGCGCGTCCATGATGCCGGGCTCGTGACCTTTCTGGGCGAGGCCTGGCGCGACTGGACTGAGCGTTATGGCAAACACGCCCCGGTGGCGATCCCTTCAGCCTGGCCCGCCAAAGGACTTCCCGAGAAACGCAAAGGCGACATTGAAGCCCGCCTCGGCACTTATGCCTTTAGTGCGGATGCCCCGATCATGGGAGGCACCTGGCCGGCCGCACGGGAAGCCGTGAATGTCGCTCTTTCGGCCGCCACAGCCATCCGCGATGGTGAAAAATCGGCCTTTGCCCTCACCCGCCCACCGGGTCATCACGCCGCCAGCGATGTCTTTGGCGGCTTCTGCTATCTCAACAACGCCGCCATAGCCGCACAATTTCTGGTCGATGCCGGAATCAAGCCCGCCGTCCTCGATGTCGATTACCATCACGGCAACGGTACCCAAGCCATTTTCTATCAGCGGCCGGACGTCTTCTTCTGCTCCATCCATGCCGATCCGAACTTTGCCTATCCGCACTTCCTCGGGTTTGCCGACGAACGGGGCGAAGGCGACGGCGAAGGCTTCAACCTCAATCTGCCGCTGCCCAATGGCACTGATTGGACGCGCTATGAAGAATCGCTGCGTTTCGCCATCGGTGCCGTTAAGCATATGGGCCCGGATGTGGTGATTGTCAGCCTCGGCCTCGACACCTATATCGAAGATCCCATTGCCGGCTTCCGGCTCAAATCCGCCGATTATCTGCGTATGGGCGCCAAATTTGCCGAACTGCAACGGCCGGTGCTCTTCATGTTCGAAGGCGGCTACTGTTTCGACATGTTGGGCGAATTGACGGTGAACGTGCTGGAGGGTTTTCAGAGCGCCTGATGATTTTCCCGGCATAGGCATACTGCCGCAGAGTTCAACCGCAATTTACGCCGCCTTCCAATCCCACTAATCTCAGCGCCAGGGGCGATCAAAATTGATCGCTGTGGGGGGAAAATATGGGGCGTATTCTGCCGGCCGTCTTGTGCGCCGCCGCTTGGGCGGTGTTTGGCTTTTCCGGCGCTGCCGCACAGGACCAGCAGGCACCAGCCGCCAATCTGGAATTGCTGACCCAAGACACCAAAGTCGCGGCCGATGGTTCGTTTACCCAGACGATCCACGCCGAACTCAAAGCGGCCAATGAGGCCGGGGCGCTGCAGATTTCGCGCATCAATCTGCCCTTTAGCGCCGGATTGCAGACGATCGAGGTTGTTGAAGCCTACACCTGGAAAGCTGACGGGCGGAAAATCCCGATTGACCCAGCCACGGTCTTCGAACAGCTGCCACAGGATGCAGCCCAAAGCGGCATGGTGACCGACCAGAGGATAAAGATTCTGTTCTTCCCGCAATTCTCGGCGGGCGATAAAGCGGTCTACACCGTCCGCATGACCACCGCGCACCCGCATTTTCCCGGCGCCTTCTTCGCCGGCGAAATCTTCCCGCGCATCATCTCCTACAAAGAGGTGCGGGCCACCATCACAGCTCCCAAAAGCATGGGATTGCGGGTGGAGAACCACGATGTCTCTTTCAGCAAAAAAGACAGCGGCAGCGACACCGTCTATTCCTGGCACTATGCGGCTCCCACGACCAAGAAGCTTGAAACGGTGCTGGTATCTCCCATCGACCGCGAGCCGCGTTTCTTTATCTCTAGTTTCAAGGACTATGCCGAGCTCGGCCGCGCCTATGCGGCGCTGGCAACCCCAAAGATCGCCGTAACGCCGAAGGTGGCGGCTCTAGCCGAACAGGTCGCGGGCGGCGAAAAAGACCGCAAGGAACAGGCTCGCAAACTCTACGAATGGGTGGTGCACAACATCCGCTATGTCGGCATCGAACTCGGCCACGGCTCCTTCGTGCCGCACGATGTCGATGCCATCCTCGCCAACGGTTACGGCGATTGTAAAGATCACGACGTGCTGTTGCAGGCGCTCCTCAAGGCCAAGAATATCGATGCCGAAAGTGTCCTGATCAATTCCTCCAATTCCTATACCCTGACCGAGGCGCCCACCTTCACCCAGCTCGATCACGTCATCACCTTTGTGCCCGAATTCAATGTTTATCTCGATGCGAGCGTCCCGGTTGCCCCATTCGGCGTTTTGCCGCTCGCCGAATACGGCAAGCCAGCCGTACGCCTGACGGCAAAGACCGCTTCACCGATTACGATGCCTCTGCTTAAGCCCGGGATGACTTCGATCCATACGGTCACGGCGCAGAAGCTCGAAACCAACGGCAATCTCTCTGGTACCACCACGACCACTGCCACAGGGCCATATGCTCTCGGCTTGCGTCTGATCGGTTTTGCCGTGCAGGGCGCTGGTGCGGAAAAAGCAGCCGAATACCAGCTATCCGCGCGCGGTTTCAAGGACGGCACGGGCAAGCTGATCGAAGATCCGCCAACCGTGCTGGGGGAGAGATATTCGATCCGCGGCGAGTTCGTCGTGAAGGGATGGGACTCCGTCCTCCATGGCGAAGGCACTATCATGCCTGGAGGCCTGCGCGTTTTAGCGAAGACCGGTGACGGCATGATGGGACCGGCGGACAACAGCGACAACCTGATCAACGAAGCAACCGCCTGCTATAGCGCCAACGCGGATGAAGACATTTCGCTAGAAGCGCCGGAAGGCTATGGCTTCGCCGCCACGCCCAGCGATGTCAAGGTATCGACACCGAATATCAGCTTCACGGCGCATTGGAACTTGTCGGGCCGCACCTTGTCGGTGCATCGCGCGTTCACAAGCACCATCGATCAGCCGCTGTGCAGCGGGGCCTTGCGCAAGCAGACCGCCGCAGCTTTGAAGCAGATCACGGATAGTTATGATGCCACTATCCAAGTGGTCAGCCCTGAGGGGAAAGCCAAAAGCGCAAAAGCAGACGACACGGCTGTCCAAGCGCTGATCGAATCCGCCAACGAACTTGCCGCCAAGAAGGAATTCGAAAAGGCGCTCCCGCTTTTCGAGCGCGCGCTCAAGCTGAACCCTCAGAGTTCCTGGGCCTACAACGCCCGCGGCGCGGCCTATATGAACATGGAGAAATACGACCTTGCGATGACGGACTTCGACAGCGCTTTGGCACTCGATCCCAATTATGAGCAGGTCTTCTATAATCGCGGCATCATTTATGCCCGCAAGGGCGAAACGAAAAAAGCTGTCGAAGAATTCGATAAGGCGCTAAAAATAAACTCTCAGGATGCCGAAGTTCTAATCGACCGGGCTCATGCCCATGGCATGTTGCAGCAACCGGATCGTGCGGTTCAGGATCTTGATGCCGCCATCGCCCTCCAGCCGGACAATTGGCGCGCCCACGCCAACAGGGCTCAGTTCCGCCTTTTCAAGCGCGATACAAGCGGCGCACTCGAAGACTGCAAAACTGCGGTAACAAATAATGCCAAAGCCGCTTGGGCACACAAAGTTTGTGCCGACATTCACCTCTTCATGGGCGACAAAACACAGGGGATTACAGAGCTCAACACGGCTGTATCGCTCGATCCCGATGCCTGGGATATCCGGCTGGAACGCGCCATATTCCTTAACAGCAACAGCCAGCCCGAACGCGCGCTTTCCGATTTCGATGCCGTTCTCACCAAACAACCGAATAATGCCGTCGCATTGATGGGGCGGGCTGACGCCCACCGCGCGCTTAAGCACTACCAATCTGCGCTTGGCGATTATGATCACTCCATCGCCATCAAGCCCGACAATTTTTCGGCCCAAGGATCGCGGCTAATCACACTGGTCGAAATGGGCCGGAGTGAGCAGGCTTTGAAGGATTGCGCGCAACTGGTTGCGAACAATGCAGGCAAGGGCTGGCCTTATCTTGCTTGCGCCCGTGCCAAGCGCGCACTTGGCGACGACAAAGCAGCCAACCAATCTGTCGCGCAAGCCATCAAACTTGATCCGGCGCTGGAGCAGAGCTGGACCTTCGATACCGTTCGAACGGCAGCCTCCGCCACCAAACTCCCACCAGCAATTCAGGCCTTTGCAGAAGGTTCGATGCGTTTCCGCAACGGAGACTATACCGCCGCGGCCGAGGCCTTCGAGCGCGCCAGCAAACTTGGCATGGCGGATATTTCCGTTCTGCCGCAACTCTGCCAAGCTTTAGCACACACCCAACGCTTCGCGGACACGGGCTACCAATGCTCCCGGGCACTCCAATTGGCCGAAAATAATCTCGATTTGCTGGAAGCCCGCGGTGTCGCCTATTTCCGGCAAGGCAAATTCAGCGAGGCCCAGAAGGATTTCGACCAGGCCTTCACAGTGAGCCCGAAGGAAGCACGTTATCTTTACGAACGGGGCGCCGCCAAAAGCAAAGCCGGCGATGTGGCAGGCGGACAAAAGGACATCACCCGGGCTATCAGCTTGAACAGCGAAGTTACTCGCCTCGTCCCCAAAGCTTTGCGGCTTTAGTTTTCCTGCAAAGCCAGGAGCAGGTCTGCGCCACGAGCATAGATCGTGCGCTCGTCTTGCCGCGCGCCTTCGTGTTAGCGTCTTCGCATGAGTGATACGCACCCCCTCGCCGCCCGTCAATTTGGTCCTCGTGCTTCGGCCTATGTTACCAGTGCCGTACATGCCGCCGGTGAAGACCTCGACGCCCTAAAAATCTTTGTTTCCGGGCAGTCCTTCGGCCGGGTGCTTGATCTCGGCTGCGGCGGTGGTCATGTCAGCTTCACCACGGCACCGCATGCCGGCGAAGTGGTGGCTTATGATCTGTCTGAAGCGATGCTGGCGGCCGTAGCAGCAGAAGCCGGCGCGCGCGGGCTTTCGAATTTAATTATCCAACAAGGCAAAGCCGAGGCCCTGCCTTTTGGCGACGCCAGTTTCGATTTTGTCGCCACACGCTATTCAGCCCATCACTGGCTGGATGTGCCCGCAGCTTTGTGCGAAGCGCGACGTGTCGTGAAGCCGACAGGATATATGATGATGATGGATGCCGTCGCGCCGGATGACATCTTGTGCGACACCTTCATCCAAAGTATCGAAATGCTGCGCGATCCCTCGCATGTGCGGGATTATTCGGTGCGCGAATGGTATGAGATGCTGCAGGCTGCCGGTTTCGCGCCGCTGGAGACCAAACGGCGTCAGATCCGGCTTGATTATCAAAGCTGGATCGCCCGCATGCAGACCCCGCCCGTCTTTGCCGACGCGATCCGTGCCTTAATGGCAAAAATGCCGGACACGGTACAAAACCATTTCGCCATCGAAGCGGATGGCAGTTTCCAGCTCGACACGGCGAGTGTGCTGGCGCGCTGCATATAACCCAGAAAATAGCCAGAAGGCCTGATGCAACTTCGTATCGTTCGGTTACGAATATGTTTGCCCGCACGCACGCAGCATTACGCTTTAAAAACGAGCAATCACCTGTAACACAGACTTCAAATTTCAGACATTGTGCGGTGTTGTATTCAGGCATAAGTCTTGCTCGTTTTCATCTGAATCTGCGCCGGAGCGTCCTGTGCCTGTTGTTGAACGCACAAACGATCGATTGAGAATACGGAGCATCTGCCTTGGGCGAATCGGCGCCTTGGCGACCTTCGACCGTGTCCACCAAACGGCGGAGATTGTTTGGCTTGCGACCGTCATCCCGTTCCGCCGCCGCTCCATCCCCCTCGCTGATCTGGCGGGCGCACAGGTTCGCAAGCGCGAGGATCTCAGCGGCAAGACGTTTTATGGACTGACTTTGCGCCGCCGCCGCGGCGACGACATCCGCTTCAGCTGCAGCTCGCGAGAAGACGCTATGAGCCTGATGCAGACCCTCAGTGATTTCCTGGCGCCGCAGTAACCTTACCAAGCCGTTGTATCTTAAACCCATTCGAATCCTGCTACAGTTTTGGCAGGAAACGTCGGGTTGGTATAAGCGGTGGCGAACAAAGCCGGAAAAGCGCTGCGCATTTGCGCCTATGATAGGAGTCCTAGCTTCTGTCTCGGGAGCATCGAGCGGGACAAAGACCGCGCCATCTTCCTCAAACTTGGCTTGGCCTTGCCCGAGCGGAAGGTTATCAGCCCCTTGAGCCTGATTGCAGGCGTCCAAGTCACCAAGCACGATGACGAAAACCGCGGCCCCAGCTATGGCATTACTGTCAAACTGCATAAGGGCAAGCACTTCAAATTCGGCTGCCGCTCGCGGGATCAGGCCATGGCCCTCCTGCGGACCCTGACCAAACACTTGGCGGTCGAAACACGCCACTAGCCGCTTGCGTACCGCTACCCGCGAAGGCGCCTTACCATGGCGCGACATTCCGTCCTTTTCCTTGACCTTTTGCGGACTCAGGCCTATATCGCCCGGTGACGGCTAGCACTCAAACGATGAGAGTGCTGCCACGTTTGGCCGACGAGGCTGAAATCTACTTAAGTAGCTCAAATCATTAACCTTATTAAGGAGGCAGTTCCCAATGGCATTCCGTCCGTTAGGTGACCGCGTGGTCGTGCGCCGCGTCAAAGAGGACCAGAAGACCGCCGGCGGCATCATCATCCCCGAGACCGCTCAGGAAAAGCCGCAGGAAGGCGAAATCATCGCCGTCGGCCCGGGCGCCCTCGACGACAACGGCAAGCGCGTTGCCCCCGAGGTGAAGGTCGGCGACTTCGTGCTCTTCGGCAAGTGGAGCGGCACGGAAGTGAAGATCGATGGTGACGAACTCCTGATCATGAAGGAGTCCGACATCATGGGCATCGTCGAAGGCCGCAAGGCGAAGAAATAAGCCGCAACCGAAATCAGGAGACAGAAAACTATGGCTGCGAAAGACGTAAAGTTCGGCGCCGATGCCCGTGAGCGTATGCTCCGTGGCGTGGACATTCTCGCCGATGCTGTGAAGGTGACCCTCGGCCCGAAAGGCCGCAACGTCGTGATCGACAAGTCCTTCGGCGCTCCGCGCACGACCAAGGACGGCGTCACGGTTGCCAAGGAAATCGAGCTTTCCGATAAGTTCGAAAACATGGGCGCCCAGATGGTGCGCGAAGTCGCCTCCAAGACCAATGACATCGCGGGTGACGGCACCACCACCGCGACCGTGCTGGCCCAGGCGATCGTGCGCGAAGGTTCCAAGTCGGTTGCCGCCGGCATGAACCCGATGGACCTGAAGCGCGGCATCGAAAAGGCCGTGGAAACGGTCGTCGCGGACCTCAAGAAGCGCTCGAAGAAGGTCAAGGACAACTCCGAGATCGCCCAGGTCGGCACCATTTCCGCCAACGGCGACAAGACCATCGGCGGCATGATTGCCGAAGCCATGGCCAAGGTCGGCAACGAAGGCGTGATCACGGTTGAAGAAGCCAAGTCGCTCGACACCGAACTCGAAGTCGTCGAAGGCATGCAATTCGACCGCGGCTACATCAGCCCCTATTTCGTCACCAATGCCGACAAGATGGTGGCCGAGCTCGAAGAGCCCTACATCCTCATCCATGAGAAGAAGCTGGGTTCGCTGAAGGACCTCTTGCCGATCCTCGAAGCCATCGTGCAGTCGGGCCGTCCGCTGCTCATCATCGCGGAAGAAGTCGAAGGCGAAGCCTTGGCCACCCTCGTGGTCAACAAGCTGCGCGGCGGCCTCAAGGTTGCGGCCGTGAAGGCGCCGGGCTTCGGTGATCGCCGCAAGGCCATGCTGGAAGACATCGCCATCGTCACTGGCGGCCAGGTCATCTCTGAAGACCTCGGCATCAAGCTGGAAAACGTGAAGCTGAACATGCTCGGCACAGCCAAGAAGGTTCGCATCACGAAGGAAGACACCACCGTCATCGACGGCGCTGGCTCCAAGAAGGACATCCAGGCCCGCGTGGGACAGATCAAGGCGCAGATCGAAGAGACCACCTCTGATTACGACAAGGAAAAGCTCCAGGAGCGTCTGGCGAAGCTGGCGGGCGGCGTGGCCGTCATCCGCATCGGTGGCGCCACCGAAGTGGAAGTAAAGGAGAAGAAGGACCGCGTCGATGACGCGCTCAACGCGACGAAGGCAGCCGTGGAAGAAGGCGTTCTGCCGGGCGGCGGCACGGCGCTTCTCTATGCCACCAAGGCGCTTGCCAATGTGACCGGCGAGAACGAAGACCAGAACGTCGGCATCGCCATCGTGCGCAAGGCCATCCAGGCCCCGATCCGTCAGATCGTCGAGAACTCGGGCGTGGAAGCTTCCATCGTCGTCGGCAAGCTGCTTGAGCAGAAGTCCTCGACATTCGGCTTCGACGCACAGTCCGAGCAGTATGTCGACCTCATCGAAGCCGGCATCGTCGACCCGGCGAAGGTCGTGCGCGTGGCCTTGCAGGACGCTGCCTCGGTGGCTGCCCTGCTGATCACCACGGAAGCAATGATCGCCGACCGTCCTAAGAAGGACGCTGGCGCTCCGGCTATGCCAGGCGGCATGGGCGGCGGCATGGGCGACATGGACTTCTAATCCAGTCTCTCACAGAGAATGCGGAAAGCCCCGGAGGAAACTCCGGGGCTTTTTGTTTGGACCGGATAGGGCCGATTGCAATTGCGGCATAACCTCAGCTTTCAGGCAGCTCCGCGACAACTCGGCACTAGGTCTCAGCCCGCGCCAATTGTCCACGGGAGACAAAGGCTGACGCAGGCAGGCGGTTGGAGTATTCATCGGCCGGGTGGCGTAGATGCGGGATGGTCATGGAGGGTGCAACACAGATCGAACTGGCTGAGGCCGCGCCGTTCGCTCTTGGCCCGATCAAAGTCACACCGTCCATTCTCGAGATTGCCTCCACCGACAAGCGCGAAACCCTCGAGCCGCGCATCATGCAGGTCTTCGTGGCACTCGCCCGCCGCCGCGGCGAAGTGGTGTCGCGCGATGAGCTGATCCGTGATTGCTGGGATGGCCGCGCCGTCGGCGACGATGCGATCAACCGCTGCATTGCCCGCCTGCGCCGCCTTAGTGAAGCCGAAGGCGGGTTCACCATCGAAACCATTCCGCGGGTGGGTTACCGGCTGAACGAGACCGAGCCTCAGCCCCAGACGGCCACCACGCCACCACCACTGCCGTGGTGGCGCACCAACGGTAGCCTGTTGCTCGGTTTGGCAGTGCTGTTACTGGTCGTGGCCGCAGGTGGAGCTGCTTGGTATTTGCAGCCAGCGCCGCTTCCGACCGCCCCCTCCAACCGTGTTGCGGTATTGCCTTTCGAAGCACTGAGCGCGGAAAAAGATGTCGCCTTCTTCGGCGATGCCTTGGCCGAACAGATCATCGGCGTGCTCAACGACAACCAAGTGCAACCGGTCTCGCGGGCTCGCAGTACCACCTTGCGCAAATCCGATCGTGCGGCCCGGGCGCTCGCTGCTGACTTCGTTCTGGACGGCACGGTCCAGCGCACGAAAACCGGTTTGCGGATTACAGCGCATCTTGATCGCTCCGCAACACATGTCACCTTGTGGAGCACCAGCTTTGATCAGAACGGCGAAGACCCGGTCGAGCTGCAATCGCAAATCGCCGCCAAGGTGGTGGATCAAATCAAGGCGGCGCTCAAGGCCGCAAGCACCAACAACGATGCGGCGATCTCGGCCTATCTCAAGGCGCAAGAGAATGCGCGGATTGGCGGACGGGCCGCCACAAACCTGCGCCTCTCGATGATGCGGGCCGTGGTGGTGCAGGCTCCGAATTTTTCGCTAGGCCAGTCAGGCTTGGCTCTTTCCGCCGCGCAGCTCGCACATTTCTCGCCCCCCGGAGAAATCGGGACACTGCAGGCGCAAGCGCGCCAAGCTATCCAACGAGCCTTGGCGCTAGACCCGAAAAATAGTGAGGCCTATCTCGCAGCGGCGGTTCTGGCCACAAATTGGGATGAACAGGAAAGACTGTTCCGGCAAGGACTAGCGATCAATCCAGAAGAACCAACCTTGAACAGCACGCTTGCCTTCCTGTTGGAAGACGAAGGGCGATTGGCAGAAGCGCTGTCGCTGCAACAGCGCGCTGCCCTGTTCGATCCTTTGTCGCCGCGCAAGGCCGCCGGATGGGCAACATTACTGGCGGCGACAGGAAATGTCGCTCAGGCGCACAGGACTATCGAAGGGGCCGTAAAACTATGGCCGACGAACGGCGCTGTCTGGGGTGCAAAGATCTATATCCTTGCCCAATACGGCTATGAGAAGGAAGCGCTGGTCCTGGTCACCAACGCCAAAGGTCCGCTCAATGCCGAGGCGGATTTCTTCGCTGCCTTACAAGCGTTCTTGCGGGCCATGACGGAGAAAACGCCGGCCTCCCGCACCGAGGCAAAAGGCGCAATTCTCGCGGCCGTCGCCAGCCGTCATTTTGACGAGCAAGGAGCCGTCGAGTTCCTGGCAAAATTGGGCGAGCTTGATGCGGCCTTCACTATCGCGGAACGCGCCTACATTACAGATGGAAACGTAACGCCATACAGCCGCCCGAACCTGTCCGTCTTCTTCCGGCCAGCCAGCATCGAACTGCGCCGGGACCCTCGTTTTCTTCCACTCGCAACTCGGCTCGGGCTAATGTCATTCTGGAAGGCCCATGTGCCGCCGGACTTCTGCATCAGGGAAGATACTCCGGTATGCCGGGCATTGAAACAAGACGGGGCGGCCCCCGCGCCCCATCCTTAATCTGCGATCAGCGCCGTGCTTCACGCGTGCGCGGCTCATCACGGGTTTCGGCATAGGCTCGTGCAACAGCCGGAGCCTGCAGTCCCGCCACCGTGCGCTGCATGGCGGCTTCCGTGCAGGCGGCAAAGTCCTTGGTCACGAATTGCGGCACCAGACGATAGGCCGGATTGCGTTGCGGCATGATCCCGCAAGCCTTGCGGGCAGCTTCGGCAATGCGGTCGAGCATGATACGGGCGTCTTTGGGATCAGACAGGTTGAGATCGCGATAGCTGACCTTCACCGTCTGTTCGGCAACAGGATAGCGGTGCTCGGCCTGAGCGGCCGTTGCGAAAAAACCAGCAGCAGCGGTTGCTAGGATAAGAGTTCGGGCGTTCAGCATGTGGGGCTCCATAAAAGCGCGGCCGGGTTTGACCGCCCGGCAAGGAGACGCCGCCCAACCTCATCGGACCATGCCCCCGGGGTGATCTTCTACCGATGGCAGAATGAGACGTGCGATCTCTCGCCGATCCGGACAAAAAAAGAGCCCGGTCTCACGACCGGGCCAAAAATCCCGGCAAACTGCCGAGAGGGACCTCGTTTTCGTCAATTGGCAGCCGCAGCCGAAAGAGCCGGTGTGTCGATGTCCTTAACGGCCTGCCGCACAGCCTTGGCCCGGCATTTCTCAATCCTGTCGGCCAGCAATTCCGCATTCGAATTGGAGGCGCACAATTTCGAAGCAACCTGGGTCAAGCGCTGGAATAGAGCTGCGGCCCCTTGGGCGTCATTCGGGTTCAAGTCATCGAATTTGACATTGACCCTCTTCTCGACCACAGCGCCGCCGAGCGTGGGCGTCAAACCGCTGACTTCAACTGAAGCAGCCGCTGCGGCCGAAGCAAAAAGAGCAACTGCGGCGCAGAGACCTGAAACGCCGATTAAGCGATAGACGGACATGGAAAACTCCTGATGGCAGGGTTCAGCCGCCAATAGGTCCAATCCGTCATGCCCAAACGACATGGTCCGGAGCCGATGATTTGCCGATGACGCGCAGCAAACGGCTCCTGTTGCCCATTTGCGCCAGGCCAATCAGACAGCCATATCCCTCACGCTGTGAGGATCAGCGCGCCTCGGTAAAGCGCGGGGTCATACCAAGATCCTTGTATGCCTGGGCTACCGCTGCTTTGCGGCACGTCGCGAAAGACTGCGACACGTATGCTGGCGCATCACGATAATGGCTGTCGAAAGCAATGCTACCACCGCAAGCCCGCCGCGCGGCGGAATCGATGCGGACGCTTAGAGCCGCCTGCCCGGCTGCCGTGCCCAGATTGATATCCCCTACGCTGATATCCACATGGCGGGTAACAATACGGTCCTGCGCAATCGCTGCCTGCGCTGCAAACAAAAGTGCACAGGCTGCAGAAATGACAATCACATGACGGGCCATCCAGAGCTCCTCCAAAGGTGCCCTCGTCAGATGGGTACAGTCCCGATCGCCGCCAATATTTTATTTTTCCAGTACCACTGCTTTATTTTTCCGATAGCAGCGGCCGCAAAAACAAAAGGCCCGGACAAACCGCCCGGGCCTTCCCATAAAGGAATCTCAATCGTTTGCTTATTTCGCGATGGCGACCAGTTCGGAAGAACCGATATCTTTGGCAGCCTGGGTGACGGCTTCCACACGGCATTTCTCGACTTTTTCGGCCAGCATCTCGCCCTTGCCACCCGGATTGGATGAGCAAAGAGCCGTCGCGACCAAGTTAAGTCGGCTAAACAAAGCCTGAGCGCCCTGCTTATCGGCAGGGTTGAGGTCATCGTATTTCACGACAACCTGCTTCTTCACCTTGTCACCGCCCAAGGTCGGCGTAAGGCCGCTCACTTCGACGGAGGTTGCGGCTGCGGCGGCCTGGACCAATGCGGCTGCAGCAAAGACAACCGCGACGAGGGAACGTTTCATGGGATCATCTCCACCGATGGATTTGGCGGTCTTTTCGCCGCTGGTTTGGAACTTGAACGCAAAAGGAGGCTCAACTCCGGCGCTCTTAAACTGCGACAGGGTTGCACCTGGGACAGAACTATATACCCAGTCCGTAAAAAATTGGGAAACCGGTTACCGCGACCTATCAGCCCAAGCAGCTGCAAGCACCGAAGCAACGATAACCCCCAGTGATGAAAGGGATATTATGGTTGATTCGGGCGCGGCAGCACTGCCATAGGTGCCCTCCAAGGTCAGTCCTCCAATGACGGCCAGAACGGCCCCAACCAGAAGCTTTCGACCTGCATTCGAGGGACTTCGCAAGGCGAATGCGGCAAAGGCAATCGCGCTGAAGCCCAACTCAACGAACAACGCCACCGGCTGATGCAGCCAAAGGCCGAAGCCAAATCCCGACCTGCCGGGCAGAACCGGCATGTCTGCGGGATGCACCACAATATCCAGAACCCAATGGGACAAGCCTGTCGCGAGGATCAGAGCGATACCGTCCCAATAAGCACCATGCCGACGGGCTCTGCGCCCGCCCCATAGCGCCCAAGCCAGCGCGAAGAGAACCGACAACAGGAAAATGCCGAGAAGGCTATGTGAATAAGGAAAATCGAAGGAAAAAACGTGATGGACCGCATAGTCGGGCGGCACGCGGATGTGCTCGATATCCCCAAGAACCAGTGCCCAGAAAATAACGTCCGCAAAGAGGGCTGCCGCAAACAGCGTGCCCAGCTTCATGCGCGGCTCTATCGCTTTGGCCAGCAACCCAGCCCCGAGATGTCCGACGAGCATCGCCCTTCCCCCACCGGCCGCGCGGATCGTATCGCGGCGGTAGGGAATTTCCCTGAGTTACCTCGCCGCGGTCAATCTCAAATCACTCGGCTTTAGACGCCTCGGCTTCCGAATTGCGTAGATAAGGTTCGACAGAACCCTTCAGCTTTATCGTCATGGGGTTGCCGTGCCGATCGACACTCTTGCCAGCCACCACGCGAATCCAGCCTTCCGAGACGCAGTATTCTTCTACATTGGTCTTCTCCGCACCGTTGAAGCGGATACCGACGCCAGCTTCCAGCAATTCCTCGTTGTAGAACGGACTCTTGGGACTACTGCTGAGACGGTCAGGCAAGGAGGTCATGACGGGCTGCCTTTGGCTATTTCCGGCGCGGGGTGATAGGCCATTCCTGGGCTGCGCGCAAAGGTTTGGCTGCATCGCCCATAACTGCCCCCAAAAATGAATAGCGGACAAGGGCGACCGCACCGATCGGACGAATTACTGAATAGCGCCCTCATCGCACTGCCAGCCCGGCGGTGCGCGATCACGAGCGGAACCACATCGCCAGATCAGGGATAATCCTGCCGGGTCGGACGGATCACTATGTCCCCGACATGGACGTGCGGCGGGCGCGTAACGACGTAATGAATGGCATCCGCCACATCCTCGCCGACCAGCAGTGGACCGAGACGGGTCACGAACCCATCTACCATCTCTTTGCTGTAACCGGCCCCATCCTGGAACCCGCTCAGCACGAATCCCGGCTCCACCAGCGTCACACGCACGCCTTTCGGGCCGATCTCGCGCCGCAGCGCCTCGGTGAGGGAATGAACGGCGTGTTTGGTAGAACCGTAAAGCGCACTGAAAGGCGAAATATTACGGCCAACGACCGAGCCGAGCACCACAATGTCCTGCGCCTTTTGGGGATAGTCCTTCTCTTGTCGCGGCACCATCCGCGTCGTGGCGGCACGCATCAAGGCCAGCGCACCCAGCACATTGAGTTCAAACAATGCCGCCAGATGTGCCGTATCGCCGGTCGCAACACTACCGCCCAGCCCCCGGCCGGCGTTGGCGACCACGATATCGGCAGGACCAAATGCGGCTTCCGCCGAGGTGAACAATTCTTCGACGACCTCGTCCTTGCTTGCATCGCCCGCCACCCCGCGAAACATCGGCCAGAGGTCTTTTTCCAATGAAACAAGTTTTTCCTTGGTACGGCCGTTTCCCACCACAGCAATGCCTTCGGCGGCAAAACGCCGGACGACGGCTTCACCGATACCGGACGTGACGCCCGTAACAACGGCAATGCGGGAATATTTGGCGGCCATGGCCGATCTCCAAAGGAAGGCGACGCTGCCGGTTTATCGCCCCCGCTCAGGATTGGCTATGGCAAAATTGTTCGCCTCTGAACCCGCAGCTCCAAAAGTTTAGGCCGCCCGGGTCCCGCGTATCGGCGCGGATTGAGACGCGGTGGTGCTGAACATACCGACACGATCCTCCAATTCACGCCCATAACCGGCCATGGCATCGCTCGCGGCACAGCTTTCCTCGGCCATCGCCGCGTTCTGCTGTGTTGTCTGATCGAGCTGCTGCACGGCCGTGTCAATTTCCTTGAGCGCGGAAGCCTGCTCACCCTGTGAAGCCGAAATGGCCGAAACCAAATCGTAGATCGAGCCGATCTCGTTCACGATCTTGCCGAAAGCGACACCGCTTTCCTCGACCAGCTTCACGCCGTTTTCAACCTGCTCTTCGCTGTTGGTGATAATCTGCCGGATCTGTTTGGCGGCTTCACCAGAACGCTGCGCGAGTGAGCGCACTTCACTTGCCACCACGGCAAAACCTTTGCCTGCATCACCCGCTCGCGCCGCTTCCACACCGGCGTTCAAAGCCAAAAGATTGGTCTGGAAGGCAATCTCATTGATGACACCGATAATCTGGGTGATCTCATTCGATGATTGCGCAATGGCGCGAATGGCATCCACGGCATTCTTGGCAATCACGCTGCCCGATTGTGCATCCTCTTTTGCGAGCGCAGCAGCGTCATTGGCCGCCCGCGCCCCGTGCACAGATTTGTCAACGGCGGAGGACAACTCGTCGAGTGATGCCGATGTCTCTTCCAGCGCCGCCGCCTCCCGCTCCGTGCGCTGCGCCATCTCCTGCGCCGCATTGTGGATTTCGGCCGCTCCTGCAGCAATCTCCGTGGCGCGCTTGTCGATATCCCGCATAGCCGCATCGAGCTCAGCCACGGCGTGATTGAAGTTGTCTTGCAGCGCCTTGTATTCGGACGGTATTTCTTTTGTCAGACGGTAGCGCAGATCACGGTGGGCGAGAGCGGCCAGCGCCTCCCCAAAGGTGCTGTTGACGAGCGCGATATTGGCTGCGCGCTGGGCCCGGCGATCCATCACAGATTTGTTGAACATCTCGATGACTCGGGCGAGTTCGCCGAATTCGTCGGCCCTATCCGTATAAGGCACATCGTCGCTGTAGTGGCCTTGGCGAGCCTCTTCCATCAACTTCGCCAGCGGCTGGAATGGCGCAAAGAGACGCCCGAAAAAGTACCAGCCGATGCCGGCGCAAGCTGTTGCCAGAATCAACCCCGCGATAATCGCCACCTCTATGGCATTGACCATCTGCCTGTTAAATTCGGACTTCTTGAAGCCGACAAACAGAATGCCGATCGTCTGCCCCGCACCATCCTTGATCGGCTCATAAGCGGTGACGTAATCGTCCCCCAGGATTTTTGCCGAGCCCAGATACTCGTTGCCTTGCCCCAACACGGCATCATAAACCGGACCGGCGGCCAGTTTTGTTCCGACCGCGCGCGAGCCATCAGGCTTCTTCACATTGGTGGCGATACGCGTATCGCCTTGAAACACGGTGGCGACTCCACCAAAGGCAGAGGCAACCGCATCCACACCCTTGAAATCGCCATTAAGCGCATGACTGCCGACCATCAACTTGCCGTCCAGCAAGCTGTAGCCCTCATGGCTGGGATTGATGATCATCTCTGCGGCCGTCAAATTCTGCCGCAACCGATCGACGCCAAGCACCTTGTTGAAATGCAACAAGAGAAAGAACGTTGTCGCCAGAACACTCAGAGCAATTAGAGCAACAACGAGCAGCAGCGCTTTGCTGGAGACCGTCTTCAAACCGAAAAAAGCATTCATATCCGCACCCTGAGACCTAACCCGGCCCATCTGCGAATATTGAGACTCGTGAGCTTTCAGAAACCTGAATAAATCCTGGGAAATGCTTCCCCTCATGCAGGAAGTGGCCGCTGCAGAGCTAAGTATTTATCCGTACCCGGCCTATCGACAGAAAAAGCGGCGGGATTAACACCAGCCTCGAGCACCAGGCGCTACCTGGATGCCTTGTCGAGCCTGCTTGTTGGACGGCGTAAGTGAGATGCAAACACGAGCTTCTGCATTGCAGGGTTCATGAAACACGCCGAAAATGAGCGTGGTTGGGACACGAATCAGCATGGTCCCGGGGCAAATTTGGAGGGAAACCATGAAAGCAATGACGACGGCGCTTGGTGCCGCAGTCATGGCGGTCGCGTTTGCGGCTCCAGCGGCGGCAGAGTATGTGCGGTTAGGCAGCGCCGATGTGAGTTATCGGACAGATGGGGATACTGTTTATTCGCGTTTTGGCGGGCGGCTTGAAAGCTTGCGCTTGATTGCAGGCCGCAGCGACATCTATTGCCGTTCGATTGTGGTGCAGTACGAGAGTGGCGACAGGGAAAGCGTTTTTTCCGGCCGCTTGGATGAGCGCCAGCCGGTGGAGGTGAATTTGCGTGATCGCGCCCGGCGCATCGACAGCATCCGCTTCGCCTGCCGCTCTGATGAATCTCGCGGCGGACGCATTTTCATCGAAGGCGATGTCGGGCATTTTCGCGAGGAATGGCGCCGGGACCGTGATTGGGATCGCAACTGGGCCGCCTTGTTCGGCTCAGATCGCGATGCCACGCATGGGCCGGATCGTATGGATGGGCCCGGCCAAATGGGAGGACCAGATCGGATGAGAGGGGCCGACCAGATGAGAGACACCGGCGATCGGAATCGCGACTGGTTTCCGCTGGGACGACAGACCTTCCAAGGCCGCAACGATCGCGAAAGCAGCTTTACCGACTGGAACGGCCGGCACGTGGATCGCATCGCTCTTCGCGCTCTCGAAACCGATGCACAATGCATGAGTATTGTCGCGACATTCGACGGCGGCCGCAAAGTGAAGCTCGCCGACGGACGTACGCTGGAGCGCGGGCGGATAACCGTTTATGACCTGCCAGGCAGCGAGCGAAACATCACCAAGGTTTATCTGCGTTGCCGCGCACTCGACGGCTATCGCGTGACTATCGAGATTTTGGCACGGCGCTGAATTCTACAACATTCCAAATGAAGGCTCTGGAGCGCTCCGGAGCCTTCTGCATAATGTGATGCAAGGCGGAGGGCCGCTCATTCAGGCGGTGCGGTATGCCTTAAAATGCCTTGTGCAGCGACAGCTTCAGCATCGGACCGCTGTTATCCTGCACGGCGGTACGACCAATTTCTGAATCGCCACGCAGACCACGGTAAAACTCATCCCGGGTCGAACCGCCATAGAGCCCATTCAGGTTGAGATTGATCTCGTAGGGGCCCGGCTTATACGCCAGGAATGCTCCAACCGAGCCGCTGTCCGACGTGGTCGACAATTCGCTCACCTGATAGGAGGTACTGGCGCCTTTGAATTGGCCGGTAACACCGAAGCTCAGATTATTGCTCGGCAGCGAATGCGAGAGCTTCACGGACACAGTTTGCGGCGTCTCGCCAGAAGCGGCACGAGCCTGCTGTGTGACCGGGTCAATCACGCGGGAGGTTTGCCAGCGTGCTTCAGAGGTCAAATCCGTACGCGGCAGGCCGACCTGCGTCAGCGGCATTGTCACCGATACCGCCACGCTTTCGCGATCCAGCAATGGCGTCGTGGCTGGCGCCTGCACGCCGCCAATCTCTGCAAACTCCGTCACCGTCCCCTTCTGGGCCGCCGTATAGGTGGCGGAAACGCTTGCAGGCCCAATAGCCTGCTGCAAACGCGCTTCCATCTGCCAGGCATGATCGGGCTCGAAGCCCGTCGTCACCGTCTTGCCTTCCGCCCGGCTGTAATTGGCGAAAGCGGCGGCGTCATAGGGCGAGACTGTGTGCTCGACCTTCGCGCTCAGCTTGGCATCACGCCACGGGCTCACGCTGACGCTGACGTGCGGATCCAGAGATTGGAAAGTGGCCGTACGGGCAGATTGGTCCTGCCAACTAATATTGGCAACGCGAGCGGCTGCACCGCCTTCCATCGAAATCCCCGGCACCGGAGACCACGCCATATTGGCATAGGCAGTATGATCGGTCGTACGCACCGTCGCCGAAGTGGTCGTACTCTTGTCGCGCGAGGTGTCCTCGGTATGGGCGCTCGCACTCTCTCCCCCCAAATTCACTTGCACCGGATGGACTGGGAGAGAAAGCGTGACCCGGCCAGTCTGATTTTCGGAGCGAACGACATGGGTCGAGGAGTCGGAGGCGCCGATACTCTCGGCAGTCCGATAGTTGAGCCCAAGCTGATTTTCGCCATTCACCGTCAGAGCCGAGCCCAATGGGCCGGAAATCTGCGCTTCAACTTGGGCGCTGTCTTTACGCCAGAAAGCATTCCAGTTGCCGTCGTCCTTACCAACAGAAGTCTTCGCCTCCGCCTTAACCGCACCTGCCGGCAGGCGAAGGTTGAGGCTGGCCCCACTCGACAAATCCGAGGAAGGGCGTGGTGCTGACAGGTTGAGGGCAACGGCCCCCTGGCCGAGAACAATCGGACCGTCCGACGATACATCCGACGTGGACGTCTTCGCCGCAGGTTTTTGGGCTTTCTTGCGGGGTGCGGGGGCAGTTTGCACCACTCCCGTCGGCGGGCTGATGGTCAGAACAGGAGCAGTATCATCGGCCTGGGCGGCAGCCGCCATGAGGGGCGCCAAATCTACCGATTCCGGGACCGTAGATGTGTCTGGTGTATCCCCGGCAAAAGCGGCCGGAGTGCAGCAAAAGCACGCCAGAGCGACAAGACGCCGCGATGAACCCAACTTACGCACAACCAGTCCTTACGACCAACAAACGCTTATCTGCCTCACCAACCCTTGCCAAAGGCCTACAAAAACTTGACTTTTGGCCAGCCACTGGAAGATGGTCCGGGCGCCTTTTGGGAGGAGATATTCCCGTGTCAGCGCCAGCATCGTCCGATCATATCGTCATAACCCTGCCGGATGGCAAGACGCTATCCTTTCCCAAGGGTGTGACGGGAACGGAGATCGCGGCATCCATTGGGCCGGGGTTGGCCAAAGCGGCGCTCATACTCATGGTGGATGGCCAGGAATACGACCTGTTCCGCCCCATCGAGAAAGATGCACAAATCCGCATCATCACCAAAAAAGACCCAGAATCGCTGGAATTAGTCCGACACGATACAGCCCATATCTTGGCCATGGCCGTCCAGGAACTTTTTCCGGGCACACAAGTGACCATCGGTCCGGCGATCGAGGACGGCTTCTATTACGATTTCGCCAGAGACGAGCCGTTTACGCTCGAAGACCTGCCCAAAATCGAAGCCAAGATGCACGAAATCGTGAAGGCCGATCTGCCGACCCGCCGCGAGGTTTGGCCTCGTGACAAGGCCATCGAGCACTTCAAGGCGATGGGCGAGAAATACAAAGCTGAGCTGATCGAATCGATACCGGCAGGCGAAGACGTCTCTCTCTATTGGCACGGCGACTGGCATGACCTCTGCCGCGGCCCGCACTTTGCTTCGACTGGTAAGATTGGCGACGCTTTCAAGCTGACCAAAATTTCCGGCGCCTATTGGCGTGGCGATGCTAAGAACGCGCAGTTGCAGCGCATCTACGGCACAGCCTGGCGCGACCAGAAAGAACTCGGTGATTATCTGCACCGCCTCGAAGAAGCCGAGAAGCGCGATCATCGCCGTCTCGGCCGGGAAATGGATCTGTTTCACCAGCAGGAAGAAGCGACCGGCCAAGTCTTCTGGCATGACCGCGGCTATACCCTGTGGCGCACACTGGAAAACTATGTCCGCCGCAAGATTTCGGCAGCCGGCTACATCGAAGTGAAGACGCCACAACTGATTGACCGCAAGCTGTGGGAAGCCTCCGGCCATTGGGAAAACTACCGCGCCAATATGTTTATCGCGGAAGTCGAGGACGAAAACAAAATCCTCGCTGTGAAGCCGATGAACTGCCCGGCCCATATTCAAATCTTCAAGGATGGGCTCAAATCCTACCGCGAACTTCCCCTGCGCATGGCTGAGTTCGGTTCGTGTCACCGCTATGAACCCACCGGCGCGTTGCACGGCATCATGCGCGTGCGCGCCTTTGTGCAAGACGATGCGCATATCTTCTGCACCGAGGAGCAAATCACCAGCGAATCTGCTGCATTCTGTGAGCTTCTTCTCGATATGTATCGCGACCTAGGCTTCACGGAAGTCCGCGTAAAACTTTCGACACGTCCGCAATCGCGTATTGGCTCTGACGAGCAATGGGATACAGCAGAGAACGCCTTGGCAGACGCCATGAAGGCGGCCAAGCTGGAATATACCATCAACCCTGGCGAAGGTGCCTTCTACGGTCCGAAGCTGGAGTTTGTCTTGCGCGACTGCATTGGCCGCGATTGGCAATGCGGCACGCTCCAGGTCGACTTTAACATGCCAGGCCGGCTGGGAGCGGGTTACATCGCCGAAGACGGCAATCGCAAAACTCCGGTCATGCTGCACAGGGCCATTTTGGGCTCGCTGGAGCGCTTCATCGGCATTCTGATTGAGAACTACGCCGGTAAATTCCCTACCTGGCTCGCCCCGCTGCAGGCCCGCATCATTCCTATCAGCGATAAGGTGACCGACTACGCCCTCGAGCTGCAGCGCAAAATAAAACAGACGCCGCTGACCAACGGCACGCCGGACCTGCGCGTGGATGCCGACTTCTCGGCCGAACGCATGCAAAAGAAAATCCGAGAAGCGCAGCTGCAGAAGATTCCTTACATGCTGGTGGTAGGCGAACGTGAAGCCGCTGAAGGCAAGGTCGCAGTGCGGCTGCGCTCGGGCAAGGATCTGGGGGCGATGCCGCTGGAAGCCTTTATCGAGCGGATCAAGACCGAAGCCGAAACCCGCAAAGACCTTACGGAGTAATTCCCGTGGTCGAGGCGGCCTCCAAGGCCGCCTCCTGGCCAAATGCGACCGGTACTGGCTATCATGTTCGAGCGGCGGCAGAATCCCGCCGAACGGGTAGGCGTTAGCCCCTTTTACCAGGGTTTTGGCGTGGCTGCGTCGCGACAACGCCGGGAAATCGCAGGTTAACCCTTGCGAAACCCTTTAGCATTCCTATTCTGTACTATGTAAGCGGCCCAACGGCTGGCTTTCGGAGGAAACATCCCTGCGCGCATAAGACGAAAAAACGTTTGGCGAGGCAGGCAAATCCTCACCAGACGAAAGCGGTGCGCGGCGTAATGAAGGAGAGAGAGTCATAGCCCCCCCAAGACGGTTTTCACCGCAGGACCGTGCTCCTGCTAAAGACGGTCCCCGCGTGAACGAAGAGATTTTCGCAAGGACCATGCTGCTCATCGGCGACGACGGTCATAAGTATGGCGAGATCGGTACCGACGAGGCTCGCGCCATCGCCGAAGAGAAAGGCCTGGATCTGGTGGAAGTATCCCCGGACAATGCGCCTCCCGTGGTCAAACTGATGGACTACGGTAAGTTCAAATACGAGCAGCAGAAGAAGGCCGCCGAAGCCCGCAAGAAGCAGAAAGTCATCGAGATCAAAGAGATCAAGATGCGCCCAACGATCGATGATCATGATTATGACGTGAAGATGAAGGCGATGCGCCGCTTCTTTGACGAAGGCGACAAGGTCAAGATCACACTGCGCTTCCGCGGCCGCGAGATGGCGCACCAGCATTTGGGTATGGAGCTGATGAACCGCATCCAAAAGGATACGGAGACCTATGCCAAGATGGAGCAGTGGCCGAAGCTCGAAGGCCGTCAGATGATGATGGTTCTGGCGCCGCGCTAACTCCCTTCCCGCCCGTCGGGCGGACTTTCCCGTTACGCAGGGATAGAAAGAGTGTGCAATACAAAACCCTCGAGCATCGCTCGAGGGTTTTGCTCTTGGGCCTTCCCTTGACAGTGCCCGATCAGAGGAAGCGTGAAGCCGTCTTGGTCACCGAGTTGCCGATGTCTTGTAGCGGGCCGAGCGGGCTGATCTGCTCACGCGTATCTTCGATGCGCGGACGGCCGCTCATCAGCTTGTAAGCCACGCGGCCATCCTGCATCAGCAGCACCACTTCGGCCGTCCAGCCAGTATCGACCGTTTGCCGTTCGAAGCCGAGCAAATCCAGGAAAAGATTGCCCGTCCGCCGCGACTCGACATGCTGCGGATGGAAAACGAAGGCGGAGCAATGGTCCTGGGCCTCGATACAGGCCTGAACCTGCGGTGCCAGCCGGTCATAAGACATCGAGCTGCGCGGCATGAAACGCTCGATCACACCGAGATAAGATAGAATTTCGACGTTGGGCGTTGTCGCCGTATCGAATCCCAGCTTGGGCAAATCCGTCAGCCGAGTCGCACCCGGCGCGACTTCGGAATAAGCCGCCTGCACCTGCTCATAAGTTTGGAAGCTGTTTGAGGCAACTTTTGTTTCGCGCGGAAGCAAGCCCAAACCGCCGCAACCCACAAGAGAAAGCATAAAAACCGCGCTGATAAAGACTTTCAGGCCACGGTTCGTCCCGCCAACTACCCCGTTGTCCATATTCCCCACCAAGCCCAGACATTAGGATTTTATTAAGAAATGACGGTAACGGACTTTGATGGCATTGGGAAGACAAATGGCAAAACTGAGGCAAAATTCTGCAAAGTTTTCCTTAATTACGACCCGCATTTCCGCCGCTAAGGACGATTGCGACTAAGGCGTCTTTGAACCTTGTGGCGTTTACCAACAGATAGGCGAGCGCGGCTGCACCGCCTGGCTCTACTACAAGTTTTAACATCCGCTCTGCATAGGAAACCGCATGCAACAACGCCTTGTCGTCAACCGTCAGGCCGTGCGCCAGATGTTGTTGTGCCAAGGCAAAGGGAATGAAGCCTGGCATGGGCGCCATCAAAGCGTCCGCCACAGATAAGGCTCCCCCTGGCGCCGGCACGCGTTCACCTGCCTGCATGGACCGGCGCATGCCGTCGAAGTTTTCCGGTTCGACACTGCAGATCTCTGTCGCCGGAGACAGAACCGAAAAAGCCAAGGCAATGCCGGAAACCAGACCGCCACCGCTGCAAGGCGCCAAGAGCCAATCGATGTTCGGCAGCCCGCGTTCCTTGGCATCTGTGGCGATTTCTAGCCCCACCGTGCCTTGCCCCGCCACAACATAGAGATCATCAAAAGGAGGAACCAAAGTCGCGCCATGCCATTTGCTGGCCGGGTCTTCACAAATCCGTCGTGCGATCGCTTCGCGGTTATCGTGCAGGCGATCGTAAAAGACGATTTCGGCACCGCGATTCCTCGTACCTTCGATCTTCGCCTTGGGAGCGTCTTGCGGCATCACGATCAAAGCGGGAATCGACAATAAAGCGGCCGCGGCCGCCACGCCTTGGGCATGATTGCCGGAGGAAAACGCCACCACACCCTGCCTGCGCTTTTCCAGCGGTATGCGGCTGATACGGTTGAAGGCGCCGCGGAACTTGAACGAGCCTGTCCGCTGCAAGTTCTCGCATTTTAGCAGCACCCGGGCTCCGACCTGTGCGTTGAGATCGGGGTTCTCGATCAGAGGTGTTGCGACCGCATAGGGCGCCAGGACAAAGGCGGCGTGCTCGACATCCGCAAACGTCGGGGTGTTGACAGTCATGCTATCCTGCTCCGCGTTGGTATTGAGATTAGCACATGCGCCCTCGCGCTTTGTTCTTTATCCTTCTGGCCGCGGTTCTCAGCCCGGCAACGGCTGCCCCGCAAGTCCTGGCCACCATCAAGCCGGTCCACGCACTGGTCGCCGGCGTCATGGCAGGCGCGGGCACGCCTGATCTTTTGATCGGCGGCGCGCTATCCGAGCACTCCTATGAGATGAAGCCGTCCGACGCCCGCAAGCTCCGCGCCGCAACCCTGATCTTCGAGATTGGCCCGGACATGGAGACCTACCTGTCCAGCGCCTTATCTTCTGCACAGGGCAAAGTGGTTATCCTGGAACAGGCTCCGGGCGTGCGGCTGCAACATGCCCGGCATGGCGGGCTGTGGGGAGAGGACCAGGACGCGCATGATCATGGCCCAACCGACCCGCATATCTGGCTCGATCCCCAGAATGCCATCGCCATGACCCGGGCCATTGCCGAGGCACTGGTCCGGAGCGATCCGGCCCATGCCGCACTCTATCGCGCCAACGCTGCCAAACGCATTGCGGATCTGGAGGCGCTCGACCGCGAGATCGCCAGCAAACTCGGACCGGTGCGCAATACGCCCTATCTCGTCTTCCACGACGCCTATCACTATTTCGAGGCGCGCTACGGCCTCAAGCCAGCAGGCGCCATCACCGTATCGCCCGAGCGGCCCGTTGGCGCACGCAGGCTTGCGGCATTGCGGGCGGCCGTAACGCAGGGCAAGGCCGTCTGCCTGTTCCGGGAGCCGCAATTCCCGCCCAAGCTGATCGAGACGCTGGATGCCGATACCAAAGCCCGAATCGGCATCCTCGACCCTTTAGGCGCGGATCTCAGACCTGGGCCCGACCTCTATCCCGCCTTGATGCGCCAACTGGCGCAGTCCCTGGCGGGCTGCCTAGCCAAAAACCGTTAGCCTCGCGGCCTTGGCGAGGTTATGGTCCGCCAGCCTCAGCGCCCGGCTGGGCAGAGGCTCCATCCACTCGCCCGTTCCGGACGCCGTCCGATGATGAAGACCTATCTGCCGCTCCACGGCGGCCTGAGAATTGTTCCGGATGCGGACAGCGCGGCGATACCGCCCGAGGCGCTGTGGATCGACCTGTTTGATCCGAGCCCGGAGGAGCGCCAAGCGGTCAACAATGCCCTCGGCATCAATCTGCCGACCCGCGCCGACATGGAAGAGATCGAGGTCTCCTCGCGCCTCTATGCCGAGAACGATGCGGTCTACATGACGGCGCTGGTGCTGGCCAATTCGGGCACCGAGAATCCGGTGGCGGGCGTCGTCACCTTCGCGCTGATCCGCAACACCCTGATCACCATCCGCTATACCGAGCCGCAGCCCTTCCGCACCTTCGAGGCGCGCTGCCGCCGCGGGACCGTACCAGCCAGCAAAGCCGAAAACATCCTTTTGGCGCTGCTCGATGTCATCATCGACCGCCTCGCCGATATTCAAGAACGCGCTTCGACCGAAATCGAATTGATCTCGCGCGACATCTTCGATCCCGGCAACACCCAGCACCCCATCACCTCCCGCGAATTCCAGGATGTGCTCAGGGCGCTCGGCCGCAAGCACGATCTGGCGGGTAAAATCCGCGAAAGCCTGCTCACCATCGCCCGCATGCTCGCCTTTTTGCAGCAAGCGATGGACAACAAGGCCAACAAGGACGTGCTGCCGCATGTCAAGACGCTGACCCGCGACGTCAGCTCGCTGCAAGACCATCTCGGCTATCTCACCAACCGCCTCAGCTATCTGCTCGATGCCACGCTCGGCCTCATCAACATCGACCAGAACAACATCATCAAGATCATGTCGGTAGCGGCGATGGTCTTCCTGCCGCCGACGCTGTTCGCTTCCATCTGGGGCATGAATTTCCAGCACATGCCGGAACTCAATGCCATCTGGGGCTATCCGCTGGCCTGGATCATCATGGTGGTGTCGGCCGTGGTTCCCTACATCTGGTTCAAGCGTAAAGGCTGGCTTTGAAAAACCCACCCCTGGCGATCGGGCTCAAGCTGGGCCAGACGCTGTTGTTTTCGCTTATGTACGCAGCCATCAAACTCGCCGGTCCCGCTCCGCTCGGGCAGGTGGTGTTTTTCCGCGGCTTCTTCGCCCTGGTGCCGCTGTTCGCCTGGACCTGGTTCACGGTCGGCCCGCGCGCCGCCATCCGCACAAAGCAGCCCATGCTGCATGTGGTGCGCAGCACCGTCGGCGTGAGTTCGATGTTCCTCAACTTCGCCGCCCTCGCCTTGCTGCCGCTCGCCACTGTCACGGCCTTCAGTTTCATGCAGCCCATTTTCGCCGTGATCCTGGCGGCCGTCTTTCTCAAGGAAATGGTCGGTCCCTGGCGCTGGAGTGCGGTGGTGGTGGGCTTCGTCGGCGTCCTGATGATGATCGAGCCGCATGGCGGGCTCTCAGGCCTGATCGCCCTCAAGCTGTCGCGCGGCGTGGTCTATGCCCTGCTTTTTTCTTTCCTCTCGGCGGTCGTGGTGGTGTGGATCCGTCAGATGTCAGCGACGGAGCGCAGCGAAGCCATCGTCTTTTATTTCATGAGCGCTTGCGCCGTGGTGGGGCTGATCGTGATGGGCTTTCAGCATCCCGAGTTCACCCTGCACAATACTTTCTGGCTGGTGATGTGCGGGCTGTTCGGCGGTACCGGTCAATTGCTGATGACTTATTGCTATCGCTATGGCGAGCCGTCGCTGCTGGCACCGTTCGATTATGTGGCGATGGTCTGGGCCATGCTGCTCGGCTGGTTCCTTCTCGGGGAGATGAGCGAAAGCCTGGTGCTGGCGGGCGCGGGGATAGTGATCGTCTCCGGCCTCTTCATCGCCTGGCGCGAACACCGACACCGGGTGGAGCGGCCGCGCGAAGCGGTGACGTGAGCGCGTTCGGCTGCAGGCCTTTTTAAATAGCCAAAAGCGGAAGAGGACCTGCGCCGCTTCCGCTCCTGTCTGTCTATCAGACCCAAAAGCTACGGCAGG
>Ga0207835_1000055_pt1 | contig 74981 bp, 64 predicted proteins | sample LuqExpMetagenom8_FD_187766 | JGI IMG/M metagenome (GOLD analysis project Ga0207835, IMG submission 187766) | Tropical forest soil microbial communities from Luquillo Experimental Forest, Puerto Rico - Sample 8 (SPAdes) | ecosystem: Environmental > Terrestrial > Soil > Tropical forest ... | reverse complement strand
CCGCAACCCGAAGGGCTGGGGCCAATTTTCCCGATCTCCGCGTCGGTCGTCGCTAGTAGACACTCGGTCTGCGTCGCTCCTCACTCCTTGATCTCGATAAAATTGGCGCCCAGCGACACCGGCGCGAAAGTGCATAACAGGCTCTAGAATCAAGAGGAGTGACAGGCACGCCCACTTCCGACTCTGACCGTGCGCCCGCTTCGCGCTGGGCGCGCGTATTGGGCATGCTACGGCCCACGCACGCGCATTCGGTCTTTTCCGCCACGATCCTGCTGATGGCCTCGACGTTTCTGTCGAGCATCTTCGGCCTGGTGCGCAATCTCTACATTGCGTGGCTATTCGGACGCGGCATGGAGGCAGATGCCTTTCTGGCCGCGTTCACGCTGCCCGACATGATCTCGTACTTCCTCGTCGGCGGCGCGGCGTCCATCACCTTTGTCACCATCCTGACGCGGTACCGCGACTCTGGACGCGAGGCTGACGGCGAGCGCTCGCTTTCAGTCATTCTCACGACGATGTACCTGGTGCTGGGCTCGGCCATTGTGCTCGCTGAGTTCTTCGCTCCGTGGTACGTGCACGTCTGGTTCAACGGCTTTGACACGCAAAAAGCCGCACTCTGCATCACACTGACGCGGATTCTGCTGCCTGCACAGTTGTTCTTCTTTGCGGGAGGCGTCTTCGGCTCTGTGCTGATTGTCCGCAAGCAGTTCAACATTCAGGCCGTCACGCCACTGATCTACAACCTGGGCACGATCGTTGGCGGCCTGCTGCTGGTGAAGAAGTTCGGCGTCAGTTCGCTGGCGATTGGCACCGTTGGCGGAGCGCTCGCTGGGCCGTTCCTGCTGAACGCCATCTTTGCGCGCCGCGCCGGGGTTCGTTATCGTCCGCTGCTGGACTGGCACGACGAGGGACTCCGTGAGTGGGTGCGTCTTTCACTGCCTCTCATCGTCGGCGTGTCTCTGGTGACGGCGGACAACTGGATTCTTGCGCACTTCGCTTCGGCATCGAGCGGCGCCATTGCGTTGATGACCTACGCAAAGCGTCTGTTTGTCGCGCCGATGTCGATTCTGGCGCAGGCTGCGGGCGCGGCGTCCATGCCGTTCTTTGCCAGCCTGTGGGCGAAGGAGAAGCGCTACGAGTTCGCGACCTCAGTGGCCGACTCGGTTTCGCGCGTTTCTTGTCTTGGTCTGCTGGCCGCATCGGGAATGATTGCGCTGGGCAAGCCGCTCATCGAGATGGTCTTCGTCGGCGGGCGATTCTCCACCACAGATGCCGCGGAGTGCGCCGCCTATTTTGCGGTCTTCTCTGTTTCGCTGTTTCTGTGGTCGGCGCAGTCGATCTACTCGCGCGCGTTTTACGCAGCGGGAAACACTTTTGCGCCGATGATGGCCGGAACGATCGTCACAGTCGTGTCGTATCCCATGTACGCGGCGTTCTACCAGATGTGGGGCGCGATGGGGCTCGCGGTCGCCTCTGACCTCGGCATTGCACTGCAGACCCTTGCAATTGCCGTCCTGCTCCACCAACGGCACATGGTCTCAATTGCCAGCATCGACTATGGAGAGCTCAGCCGCTGCTGCGCTGCCGCTCTGGTGAGCGGAGGAGTGGTCTGGACGGTATTTTCGTGGCTCGGCGGACGGCTGCTGCCATGGCTGGTGAACCACGGAGTGCTGCACCGTGCAAGTCATGGCGCTGCGCGCGGGATCGACCTTGCGCTTGTGCTGCTCGGTTCGCTTGTCTGGATTCTACTGGCTGACCGCATCCTGACCCGCATGGGCTCCGCGCTGCCCCGGGTGGCGCGCAAGCGGCTCAATCTCGCCTGAAGACACAAAGGGCCTCCTGCTCACGCAGGAAGCCCTTTGCACGGGTTCTAACTCAGGATGACTAGACCGTGGGCTTGGGAGGCTCCGGCGCACCAGACTTGGCGCTCTCGGGCTTTCTGATGTCGATGCCGCCCTTGAAGAACGCGCCGTCTTCGATGCTGATCCGCGCCGCCGAAACGTCGCCGGTCAACGCGCCTTCCGCGCGAATATCCACGCGGTCCGTGGCCGAGACGTTGCCCTTGACCTTGCCCAGCACCACGATTTCGCGCGCGGTGATGGCGGCGTTCACCTGTCCGTTGCGGCCCACCGTCAGGCGGTTACCTGGCAGGTGGATGGTGCCTTCGATCTTGCCGTCGATGTAGAGCGATTCCGAGCCGGTGATCTCGCCCTTGATAAACAGGCCCTTGCCGATGGTGGCCTGCTCGCCGGTTGCGGCGGAGGTGGCGCGCGGCGCTTCAAACGCAGGCGCGGCGGGGGCTGCCGGACGCACAGGCTCCGGCGTGGGCGTGGGAACGGGTGTTGACTGAGAGGGTTTCCACATAGCGCTCAACAGATCTTCCTTTTCTGTCCTGATGGGACGTGGGGTTTGCCAAGGCAGCGGCCAGTTCACTGGTCCGACATTCTCTGTTCTGTCGCGCACGCTTCCGCGTCGCCTTCGTGCGCGCGTTGCATTTTCTCCTGCTCGGCGAACCCAGGCAATGCACTGCGCTTATTCTAAGCCGTCACCGTGACTGCGCGAGGCGCAACGCAGGCCGGAGAACGGCTGGTGGTTCATTTTAACAAGAGTCCAGTTCCAGAAAACCACGGTGATTTCATGCCGATGCCCCTACAATCGCCCCAAGAGAAACGACATGCGCCCATTGCTGACAATACTGTTAACGCTTGTGAGTCTCGCCGTTCCGGCCTTTGCTCAAACCGCGCAGCCGGCGCCCTTTGACCTGGTGATTGCGCACGGCCGCATTCTCGACGGGACGGGATCGCCGTGGTACTCGGCCGATATCGGCGTCCGTGCAGGTCGCATTGCCGCCATCGGACGCCTGGACGGCCTGCCGCGCCTGCGCACGCTCGACGCGCATGGGCGCATCGTTGCGCCTGGATTTATTGACATGCTGGGGCAGTCCGAGCTGAGCATCCTGGTCGATCCACGGCTGCCCTCGAAGATCTACCAGGGCATCACGACGGAGATCACCGGCGAAGGCAACTCGGCCGCTCCCATCAACGATGCAACCATTGCGGCCGACCGCTCGAGCTATGAGCACTACCGCATCACGCCGGACTGGCGCACGCTCGGCGAGTACTTTGCGCGGATTGAGAAACAGGGCATGGGCATCAATCTGGCGACCTACGTGGGTGCGACGAGCGTACGGCAGGTGGTGCTGGGAGATGCAGACGTGCAGCCCACACCGGCGCAACTGGAGCAGATGAAAGCGCTGGTGGCACAGGCAATGCGCGATGGCGCGATGGGACTTTCGACATCACTGCAGTACTCGCCCGCCCCCTATGCAAAGACCGGTGAACTGATTGCGCTGGCGGGCGTTGCAAGCCAGTACGGCGGTATCTACGCCACGCACATGCGGAGCGAGGGCGACGGCATCTTCGACGCGATTGACGAGGCGGTGCGCATTGGACGCGAGGCTCACATTCCGGTTGAGATCTGGCATCTGAAAGCAGCGGGCAAACCCGTCTGGGGCAGGATGCCGCAGATTGTTGCGCGGATTGACGCGGCACGCGCCGCGGGCGTGGACGTGGCTGCCGACACCTACGCCTACACCGCGTGGTTCAACACGTTTTCCGCGTTCATTCCACCGTGGGCGCATGATGGCGGCGATGCAAAGTTGCTTGAGCGGCTGAAGGACCCAGCCGCGCGGGCACGCATCCGGAAGGATTTGTTGAGCAACGGGAAGGACTCTGCCGGAGAGGAGTGGGACAACGAGTGGCAGGAGATTCCAGGGCCGGAGGCGATCCTCGTCGCCGTGGTGCAGAACCCGGAACTGAAGCCATTGCAGGGCAAGCGGCTCTCTGAGGTAGCAGCGCTCTGGCATGAGGACGCGATTGACGCGCTCTGCGATCTGCTTATCAAGGACAAAGCTTTCACCGAGGTTGCGGTCTTCGGCATGGACGAGCCGGACGTAAAGCTTGCGCTGCAGCAGCCGTGGGTGGCCATCGACAACGACTCGCAAGGCGCCTCGCCGGAAGGCGTGCTGGGCGAGGAGCTTCCGCATCCGCGCGCTTACGGCACATTCCCGCGCATCCTCCGCAAATACGTCCGCGAAGAGCACGTGCTCACGCTGGCCGATGCGGTCCGCAAATTCACGGCGCTGCCCGCGCAGCGCTTGGGGCTGAACGACCGCGGCGTGCTCAAGCTGGGGATGGCTGCGGATATGGTGGTCTTCGACCCGGACGCGGTTGCGGACAAGGCCACGTACGAAAACCCTGCGCAATATGCGGTGGGCATGGATTACGTGCTGGTGAACGGCGTGCCGGTGATTGAAGACGGGAAGATGACTGGAGCGTTGCCGGGCAAGGTGCTGCGCGGGCCGGGGTATGGCGGGCAGGTTCGTCGCTGATTGCGCGCCTGTTCTACCCTTGAAGCATGACCGATCGCGACCTGATTGCGCGCATTGCCCGCTCGGCGGGTGGCCGCGCCGGATACAAGCAGCTTGTACGTGAGCTGGGGTTGGGCGGCGGGCGCGAGCGGCGTCTGCTGCTGGAGCAGCTTGAGCGCCTCACGGCGCGCGGCGAACTGGCGCATCTGGACCGCGAGCACTGGAGTCTTCCGCAGACGCGGGGCAGCCGCGACAACCTGCTGGCCGGGCGGCTGGACCTGCACCGTGACGGCTATGGATTTGTGCGGCCCACGGTGCGGCAGGCTTCAGGCGTCACCGAAGACATCTTCATTCCTCCCACCGAAATCAATGGGGCGATGCAGGGTGACCAGGTGCTGGTGGAGCTGGAACCACCGCGCGCAGACGGGCGCCGCTCAGGGCGCATTGCACGCGTGCTGGAGCGGCGTAATCCAACCATTGTGGGCACGTTCCACTACGCTCGCTCAGGGCGCGACGCGGGGCATCAGGTGGTGCCCTTTGACAGTCGCATGACCCAGCCGATTGTGATTCTGCGTGGCGACGAGATTCCCGAAGTGAAGGCGGCCGGGACGGCGCATCGTGTGCTGGGGCGCGAGGCGAAGGCGCGGATTGACTACGACGATCTGGAAGGGCTGATCGTTGATGTGGAGATCACGAGCTGGCCTACGCCGTTCAAGCCGCCCGTGGGCCGCGTGATTGAGGTACTGGGCGCGGCAGACGACTTTGGCGTGGATGTGGAGATGATGATTCGCAAGCATCAGCTCCCGCGCGTTTTTCCCGACAACGTGCTGGCTGAGGCACGCGCCGTAGCACACCTGGATGCGGACGAAGTTGCGCGACGGCACGATTTTCGAGGGTTGCCGATTGTCACCATCGACGGTGAGACGGCAAAGGACTTTGACGATGCAGTGCTGGTACGCGAGCGTGCCGGTGGCGGATTCGAACTGCAAGTGCACATTGCCGATGTGGCGGAGTATGTGCGGCCGGGGTCGGCACTCGACCTTGAAGCACGGCTGCGTGGCACCAGCGTTTACTTCCCAGACCGCGCGATTCCGATGCTGCCGCAGGAACTTTCGTCTGACATATGCAGTCTGCGGCCCGGAGAAGACAGGCTGGTGCTGAGCTGCATCATGCAACTCGGCGAAGACGCGCGCATTGAGAGCTACGAGATTGCCGAGGGCGTGATTCGCTCAGCCGCGCGGATGACCTACACCGAGGTCAGCGCGATTCTGGATGGCGACGCAGAGACACGCGCGAAGTATGCGGAACTCACGCCGGAGTTTGAGCGCATGAAGCGGCTGGCCGTGATGATGAACAAGCGGCGCGAAGCGCGAGGCTCCATTGACTTCGACCTGCCGGAACCCGTGATCCAGTTCGACGAGAACGGCGAAATGAGCGGGGTGACGCGCGCTGAGCGTACCTGGGCGAACCGCCTGATTGAAGAGTTCATGCTGGCGGCAAACGAGTGCGTGGCGACGTGGCTCGAAGACCTGGGCGTGCCGTCGCTGTATCGCGTCCATGAGAGGCCTGAGCCGCGACGCGTGGTGGAGTTTGAGGAATTGGCCGCAAGTTTCGGCTATTCACTCGGGCTTGGCGCGCTGCCGGTGAAACGCGTGGTGACGAAGGGCGACCGGCGCGAGGCGCATCGCTCAGGCCGACAGGCGCGCACGCATGAGGTGGCTGAGGACATTGCAGTAACGCCGAAGATGTATCAGAAGCTTGCGGCGCGCATTGAAGGCAAGCCGGAGGAGCGCATCCTGAGCTACCTGATGCTGCGCTCGCTCAAGCAGGCACGCTATTCAGAAACAAACGAGGGGCATTTTGCGCTGGCCGCGCCCACCTACACGCACTTCACTTCGCCTATCCGCCGCTATCCTGACTTGATTGTGCATCGCATCACCAAGACGCTGCTGCGGCGCGGCGTTGAAGGCAGTGGCTCAGTGGCGAACGACCGCCACGCCTCGCCGTGGACGCATCCGAACGAGGGCTTTGCCGGCATGGTGATTCACCGCGCAAAGAAGCGGTCCGCCGATGCAGCCGAGATCGATCCGCCAATTCCAGAGCAGGAACTGGCGCAGATTGCTGACGAGACGAGCCAGACTGAACGGCGCGCAGCCGAGGCCGAGCGCGAGCTGGTGGAGTGGAAGAAGGTACGCTTCATGCAGAACCGCGTGGGCGAAGAGTTTGCCGCGCTGGTGCTGAACCCCGCGAAATATGGTCTGTTTGTCGAGCTCACAGACCTGTTTGTTGAAGGGCTGGTTCCCATCGACTCACTGCGGGACGACCGCTACACCTTCCGCGAGAACACACACGAAATTGTGGGCATGCGCTGGGGCCGCGTCTTCCGCGCGGGCGATAAAGTGAACGTGATTCTGGACCGCATTCTGCAGGATGAGCGGCGGCTGCAGTTCTCTCTGGTTGAGGAAGGAATCGCGCTCACAGGCAAGAAGGCACCGCGCCCAGCCAAGCCGAAGAAGTCAAAAGCAAAACGGCGCAATGACGTAACCTTCGCGCAGAAGCGGCTGAAGGGCCGCAATCGCACGGGCAGGAAGGGCAAGCGACGCTGACGCCGCCTGCCTCTCGTCCGCGACGGATCAGTTGCCGGCCTGCTGCGCGGCGAATTTGCCGATCAGCGGAAACTCATAGCGCTCGCCCTTGAGCGCCTTGAGCAGCAGGATGATCCACACAATCAGGCATGCCAGGCCGAAGAACGGCAGGATGATCCATCCCACGAACGGGATGAACGAAAGCACCGTGTCAACGACGACTGCGGCGATGCCGAAAAAGATGCTCTGCCACGCGTGAAAGCGCACAAACGAGTTCCGGCTGTATGGCTCGATAAGCAGGAACACGATCGCCGGAATGATGGTCACGTAGGCCAGCGCGCCGGCTGCGGTGTCACTCAAGCCGCTCTGGGCAGGCTGCGGGGAAACAGGCTGGTGTTGCGGAAAGTCAGACATGGCCGCTCCTTTGCCGATTTTGAATTTCGAGGTCGACGAGAAACCGATGCCAGAATGAACCAAGCTGCGTACGCTGGCGTAAAGACCCGAACCGCGCGGATTGTGGCGATGTGGTTATGCGTTTGCCAGGCGCTCCGCCCAGTCACCGATCAACGGCAACTTATAGCGTTCGCCGTTCATGGTTTTGATCATCAACATGATCCAGACGACCAAGACTCCAAGCGAAAACATTGAATCAAGTCCGCCAAGCAGAAACCTCAGAGACGTATCAAGCAACGCAATTCCACCCAGAACAATCTCCACGGTGCACCATACCAGGGTAAGAAAGATGCACTGCCATGCGTGAAACCGCACGGACCGATTGTGCTGATAAGGATCAATCAATAAAAACAAAATCGCCGGGATGATGGTCAGATACGCCAGCGTGCTGGCGACATTATCTGCGAGGACGTGTGGACTGGCGGCAGAGCGCATAGATTGAGCCATGGAGTCTCCTCCACTGCGCGCCGGGGATGAGGCACGCCGGGCCGCCCAAACTCTCACCCAGCCATCACCACGGGGCCGGGCGCTCCAAACACTGCGGCAGGCAGCGCCAACAGGAAATCTCGAATTCAATCCCGTGTCAAGGAATTTCGTAGCCCGATTCGCACTCACAATTCAGAGGTGCCTTCTGGCCTGCCCCGAGCTTCGCAGTTTGCCGCTGATCCCATACAATAACCGAGGGAGTACCAAGGATGGCGCATACCGTTTTCTGCGTTCGTTACAAGAAGGAGATGGAGGGCTTGGACGAGCCGCCCTTCGACTCAGATTTTGGCCAGAAGATCTACAAGAATGTTTCTAAAGCCGCATGGGGCGAGTGGGTTGACCGGCAGAAGATGCTCTTGAATGAGTATCGGCTGCAGCCCTGGACCCCGCAGGCACAGCAGTTCCTCGTCGAGCAGATGGAACAGTTTTTCTTTGGTGAAGGCCTGGGCCTGCCAAAGGAATTCGTACCGCCGGCGCAGTAGGCTTTACGCATCATTTGCTGGCCGCGCGCACAAGCTGCGGCTGGTGTACACTGAATCAGAACCCCTGAGGCCGGCTCTTCCCGAGCCGGCTCGATTGTGTCGGGACGTGGCTCAGCCTGGTAGAGCACTCGCTTGGGGTGCGAGGGGTCGGCAGTTCGAATCTGCCCGTCCCGACCATTAAATCGAACTTGGAAAGCGCGGCCGCATGGCCGCTTTTCTTTTTTGAGCGCCCCGCGCTTGCGGCCGCCACTTCGATTCGAATTCCTCTTGTTCCGCAAATGCTCCGCTGCATTGGAATTGCTACTGGCAGCTCAGCGGGCAGCAGTGGCCCCGCACAACAAGCAATCTGCAGCGGTTACGGACAAATCCGCCCAAAAACTATAAATCCGGGCGAACCGCGCCATGGGAACGCGATCCGTCCGGATTGACTCTCTAATGTAGTGCTAACCCCGTACCACCTTGGTTGGCAGCGGGCGTGCCTACCAGCCCTCAGGTACGGGGGCCCAACTCTAAGAACAATCTAGCGAAACAAGTGACCGGTTTGGCGGAGATACTCAATTTCCGCCGTTACGCTGGCGGCAAAGATGGTGAGTGCAACCAGAGCCAGTGCAAGACGCGGAAAGCGCTCGGTCCACGCCTCTGCGACGCGGACAGGGGGGAGGGGGTGTTTGCGTTCAGGACGCGCTGCCGGATTGGTCTTTTCATTCTGGACCAAGACCGCCGACCAACTGCTCGCGCCCGTCTTCACAAGGCTGAAATACGGTTCAGTCGTTTCCATGTTGCCCTCGAAGTGCCTTGGGGGATGAACTCTTCGGTAAGGCGGAGACCCTGCCTTCCAACTCCTTTCCAAGGATCTTTCAACAACCCTAGGACAACAATGCCGCTAAGGTGTAAATTCCTTGCCCTTGCGCTCCCTCGTTCGATACCTCAAAAATCGCGGGTTGGTAATCGCAATTGTGTTACTTACAAGGAGATGCAGGCGGGACGGAGTTGCCGATTGCGAGCACATCTCGTTGCGCCTCAGAGATCAACAAGAGCGCAGACAGAGAGATGCCCGGTCTGCCAATCTTTTTCAATAACTGGGCTCACTGAGTGGAACGGGAGGGGAACAGAAATTCCTTTTTCCACAGCGCGGAACGCTGAAGCACTCCGGCTCAGGAGGGGAACAGCAGGTCCGTCGTCTGATCGAATGTGCGCACACGTGCGCGCCGCTTTGGTGCGGGAGTCTGCGGTTCGGGAGCGGTCAGCATGCCGATGATCGCTCGCAATTCACTGCGAGCGGCACCGATCACTGCGGCGGCCGAGTCCAAGCGCTGCGTGGATTCGTCTGGCGCGGGCGTAGAGCGACGCCGCGGAGCAGCCTTTCGGCCCTCGTTCAGCGCCTGACGTGCGCCGACGAGCGTATAGCCTTCGCCGTGCACCAGTCGCTTGATTTCAAGCGCGGTTTCCACGTCGCGGCGCCGGTAGAGCCTCTGGCCCGTCCCGCTCTTGTTTGGCTTCAGCTGTGGGAACTGCGTTTCCCAAAAGCGCAGGACATAGGTCTCTACGCCACAGATTTTCGCCACATCCCCGATTTTGAAATAGAGACGGTCCGGGATGGTGGGTTGGTCCTGAACGCGTTTGGAGGATAGTTGCGAAGCCATACTGTGCAAGTTCGATGCGCGAAAAGGGGCGCGCATCGCGTCTTTGCTGCCAGTATAGGGCAGATTTGCCTCAAAAATGTAGCAAAATGCGCATCCCCCGCCAGGCTCGACCTCCTGGGGATACAAGTGGGGCACAGCGGGGGTGCAGTCTTCTTGCCGCTCAGAGCGTTGCAGGCTGCTCCAGCGCGGCTCGAGCGGGAGCGTGGCGCGGTGCTCCGCGCAGGTATTGCTTTGGCCAGCTCGCCTCAACGCCCAGAGCCTCAGCTGCGTGCACTGGCCAGTAGGGGTCGTGCAACACGGCCCGCGCCACCAGCACCATGTCCGCTTCTCCACCGGCAACAATCGACTCCGCCTGCGTGGGCTGGGTAATGAGCCCGACGGCAGCCGTCGGAATTGCAGCCTCACTGCGCAGGCGCGCTGCAAACGGAACCTGGAACCCTGGCGCGACAGGAATTTTCGCGTGTGGGACCAAGCCGCCCGTCGAAACATCAATCAGGTCCGCACCGCGCGCCTTGAGGAGCTTTGCCAGTTCCACGGTCTCGTCTGGTGTCCACCCGCCCTCAGCCCAGTCCGTGGCGGAAAGCCGCACGAATAGAGGCAACTGCGCTGGCCATGCTGCGCGCACCGCGTCAGTAACCTCAATTGCGAGCCGCGTACGGTTCTGGAAAGAACCGCCGTACGCGTCCGTACGCTGGTTTGCCAACGGCGAGAGGAACTGATGGAGCAGGTAGCCATGTGCGCCGTGAATTTCAACAAAGTCGAAACCTGCCTTTTTCGCGCGGACTGCGGCGGCTGTGAACGCGTCAATCACGCGACGGATGCCGGCTGCGTCCAATGCTTCAGGCGTGTCATAGCCGGGAGCAAATGCGATGGCGCTTGGCGCCACTGTTTTCCATCCGCCCTCGCCCGGCGCAAGCAACCGCTCGCCTCCGAATGGAGCCGACATGCTGGCTTTGCGCCCGGCATGCGCAAGCTGGATGCCGACGCGCGTGCCCTGGCTGTGCAGAAAGCGCACGATGCGGGCAAGACCATCAATGTGCTCGTCCTTCCAGATGCCAAGATCGGCTATCGAGATGCGGCCCTCAGGGACGACGGCCGAAGCCTCCAGAATCACAGCACCCGCGCCGCCCTGTGCACGCGCACCGAGATGCACCAGATGCCAATCATTCGCAAAGCCATCCTCTGAGGAGTACTGGCACATTGGCGAGATTCCGATGCGGTTAGAAAACGTCACCGAGCGAAGAGTTAAGGGGGAGAAAAGCTGGCTGCTCATTCAGCATCAGTCCGTGGCCTTGAATTTACAGACGGCCTAATGAATGGATGCCCGGCCGGCGAATCGGTCGCAGGCCGGCACCGCAGCTATTGCTTCTTCAAGACGGCCGTACCGCGCTCATCGGAGAGGATGGCGCTCTCGAGCTTGCGGAACTCGTCAGCGCGGCTGGCCGGCAGCTCAACTTTCTTCATCTCGTAGGTGCGCTCATAATGCAGGGCCGAGCCTTTCACGGTTACCACGGCGTGATAGCTGGCAAAATCGGAGTCGATATCAACCGCGTCCGGCGTTTCATCAACGACGTAACCAGTGGGCAGCATGATGTCAAAGCTGTCATGCCAGCGTCCAGTTGCATCCAGATCGATCGGCACGGTGCGCGGCTTGTTGTCGAATTCACGAGTGTGCGATCCGACCACGCGTGGGCGCACAAGCAGTATTGGTCCGGCCGTGTGCGCGTAGCCTGGTGCTGTCACCTTGAAGTGGCACTCAAGCGGTTTGTCAAGCGCCTGAGGCTGCACAAACTCGAACGAGTTCAGCGTCATGCCAGGCAGATCATGCGCTACGTAGGTTTCGAAGGCGTCGTGACGCTCCTTCTCGTCCGTCTCCTTCAGAAATTGGCGCCAGTCTGCGCCCTCAGGCCCGAAGTGCAGCGCATCAACCGCGCCGGAAAGCGTGCCATCCGCAGCCAGAGAAAATGCACCGTGGATTTCTGTACCGCTGGCTGATGGTGGCAGCACGGGGAGTTCGATGACCTGGCTCGTCTGCCCTGTACTCAAGAGGCCATAGCCACCCTGAAGGTACGATGGCAGGTTGCCGGCAGGCGTGCGCGTGTTGGTGGGGTCAAAGATCAGGAAGCGGCGCCCGTCCTTCGCCTTCACCATCGCTTCCAGCCGCTTGTCTTCCACGCCGGCGGGGACTTCGATTGCCGTGATCATGTGGTCGCCGACCGTCGACGGTGACTGCGGATCAACCACGCCGCGGCGATCGTCCACGGGCACGTAATAAGCGTGAATTCCCGCCACCTGCAGCATTGAAATCAGCAGCGTTGTCTTGTCTTTGCAGTCGCCATAACGGTTGTGAAAAATCTCTGCCGCGGGATGCGCCTGCATGCCGCCGATGCCGCGGACGACGATAAAGTAGCGAATGTTCTTCTGGATATACTCTGTGATCCTTGTGAGCTTCGTGTAGAAGTCCGGAGCACCGGCAATCAGTTGCTGCGTTTCGGCGGTAATCTCCGGCGAAGGATCCGGCCTCCCCGCCTCGAGTTTGGTAGTCCAGGCACCAAGCGCTCTCCACTCGTCGTCAATCCCCTGAACCGTGCCTTCACCCCACTCGACGGCGACACGTGCGGCCAGGGCACTCCAGGACGGCCGAGAAGGAATATCGCGCAGCGTCAACGCCGACATATCCTTCACTTCCCACCGAAGATGATTTGGCTCTGCTTCTGCCGGGGTGACCGCATTATGGTTGTGCCACGTGGCAAGATGTGGCATCCCGGCTGGCAAATCCACCTCAAGCGCGTGAAATACGACGGGGATATCGTCCTGAACGAACCAGACCTTCTCCTGCGCATAGGGCGGCAGAAGCTTCTCGCTCTCACAGACTTCTACTGCACCGACGTCGAGTGCCGGCAGATGCACGACCCGTCTCTTCTCTGCGTAGAGAAGTGTGCGGCTGCTCGACTCTCCCACCTCGGCAAAATCCGAGTCCTGCGCCTGATATGTCTTCTCATCCGGCGCAATGGTCCACGCACGAAAGTAGTGGAGCTTCTCATCCTCGTCATAACTGACGTCGCACGTATAGTGTCGGCCTTGTGGTTTCAGGATCCGGATCGCCCGGCGTTCCCGCTCTACGGCACGGCCCTGCGCGTCCACGGTCTCCACATATTCCTTGAAGAGAATCACGTCGTCCGCGTCTTTGGCATAGCCCGGCGTGGGAGTTTTGGCAGCCGTCATACCCCAATCTGGCACGGGCTGCCCCTTGGAAAACCAGCTTGCCCCTGCCGGCGTGGAAAGTGTCGCCGCAAAGGCAACTGCCCCGCACAGCAGCGTGCGCTTCGTCCGCATCATCTAGTTTCCCTTTACCGGTGTGGAAGCCGCGCGAGTCAAGACCAGTTGCTGCTGGTCTGCGGTAGCCAACTTCTGGTAGAAGTCATGGAGTTCTGTGTATGTCTTTGAATCGAGCAGCGTGTAGTTGTAAGCGAAGTTTCGCCCCACCTCAACTGAGCCTTGTTTGATCACGGTCTTGATGCGCAGCATGGCATGACCGGGCCAGTTCAAGTCGGTTGGCTGCGGTGCGCTTTCAACTGTGTACCCTTCCGGCAGGTGGTACACCACCTGATCGTTTTCGCCGCGCGGATACTCTACATCAACTGGCGCCTCTCGCTTGGCGACGGACACAAACGGGTGCTTCGACCGGGCCTCAAAGAACAGCCCGGGCAGGAAGAATCGCTTGCCCGTTACAGATCCCATGTTGCCGCTAACATTCACGATTGCGAGCAGGTTCACGTTGGGATCATCCAGCCCGATGAAATGATCAAAATCCGCCACGACGCCGTCAGGCAGTTCGCTGCGGATTGACTCGTTGAAGCGCTTCTTGACCTCATCGGTATCGTTGCGGAGCGCTGTCTGCCGCCAATACAGCGCCTGTTCGCCGGTCATCACATAGCGCACCGTACCTGCCACGTTACTGTCCTTGTCGATCCGCAGATCCGCGATGCGCGACAACTGCGATTCGGTGTACACGTTGAACGGCGTTCCCGCCCTTGCCGGTCCCTTGTCGGTTCCGCGGAGTCCTCCAGCGAGCGCATGTTTCCAGCTCAGCAGTCCGAACGGGCATCCCTTCTGCCCGGGATCGACGAAGACTTCTTTGCCGTCCACCACAACGATGGCAAGGTAATCGTCCAGCTGGTAGGTCGACAGGTAACTCGTGTCAAAGATCGCGCGATTGCGGTTGACCACCTGCGCGGGGTAGGCCTTGAGGCCTGCTGCCCGGGCCAGCGCAACGTAGAACAGCGCCAGGTCGTCACCTGAGGCGCCTTTCTGACTCCACACGTCGGTCGCGTCCTTGACCGGCTTCAGATTTTCCTTCTTGCGCTCGGCTGCGGACTTTTCTCGAGAGAAATCCGTATTGTCGAGCTTCATCACCGCATCGTAGAGCTTGCGCGCCTTGACTGCCTCAGAGTCACCGGGAGCGACAATGCTGGCTGCCGCCTGCTGGAGATCCTTGCTGGGCTCGGCAAAGTGGTCTGCATCCTTGAGCCACCGCTTGGACTCCTTCTCCCAGAACTCCGCCGCCGAGGTGTACTGCGTGTAATAAAACTCGATGCGCCAGGTGATGCTGTTCAGGGGCGGCATCCAGTCCTCATCCGGAATCGGCGGCACATCGTCAATATCGAACGAATAGTGGTCGTTGATGTCGGTCTTCATCTTTGAGTCCGGCAGCACGTGCATGATCCACATCAGACGCGTCAACGCCTCACCGCGGCTATTGGTGATTACGCGGGAACTCGACTCCGGCGAATGAATGAAGAGGTAATGAGCGTGGTGGACAAAGTACTTCTGCTGAATGTCCCACGTGGGCGCGAACACCGTACTGTCGTCATACCGCAGGTCAAGACGGTACTCGATAATGCTGCCAACTTCCACGCTGGGCAGAGTGAAGACCATCGTGTTGCGCTGATAGCCGGGCGTCTTCACGTCAGTCAGATCGCTGGGCTTGGCTGTCAGCGGAATTACTGTGCCATCGGGATGAATCGTGCGCCCGCGAATGTCCTTCACGCGGAAATCCGTGCGGTTATAGGGCACGTGCACGGTGGCCTCTTCCTTCCCTTTTTCGGTCAGGATCTTCATCCGCACATAGAGACTGTGAAAATGCAGTTTGTCATCGGAAGTCTCCTCGCGATAGAGATATACCGCGGCCGCGCCCGGAGCCTTTGGGTCTGCGGTCATCGCAAGCTCTTCCTTGGTCGGTTCCCGGAACTGAGCGTGGAGAGTGCATGGCGTGAAATTCAGGATGGAAGCAACGAGAGCAACAGAAAACAGCACCGTATAGCGCATCGGTATCGGGTCCCCTGCCCCAGGTCATGCCAGGGGCTTTTCCAAACTGCAGTTTGAATTGTGCAGAGATTCTACCGCCACTCGCTTACTATTGACGCCGGATTTAGAAAATTTGAGAAACCCCAGTGCTATCTCGGGCGATAACTCGCCGAATACGTACGCGCTGCCCTGTTCATTTCCGAGCCGGCGGGGCGCACGATTGTCCGCCTGATTGCGTAGACTGGTACGTTCACGCCAGATTTGAAAGGGAACCGTCTCTATGCACGTCCGCCGCTTCTTCGCGCCCATCCTCCTGCTCGCACTTGCCGCCTGCGCCACATTGCGCATGGGCGCTCAATGGAACCGGCCGAACCCAGTGGTCAGTTATGAACAGCAGCCCAATGCCGTCGATGTCCGGCTCAAGGCGGGGTTGCTGCGGATCGAGATTGAAACGCCCTCACTGCTCCACGTCAGCTACTCGCTGGCCGGCTCCTCTCGCCCGTCGCGGCCCTCAGACCACGTGCTGGTGAAGACATCCTGGCCTGCCGCGGAATTTCAAGTGACTGATGACAGCAAGACAGTCACGCTGACCACGGCAACGCTGAGAGCCGTGGTGGACCGCGACTCGGGCGCGCTTCACTACTTCTCCGCTGACGGGAAGCCGCTCACGACCGACGCTAACCGCTCACTCCGCCCGGCCGAGGTCAACGGCGAGCAGACCTTCCACGCAGAGGTGGACTTCGCTATCTATGGCTCGCACGAGGGTTTCTACGGGCTCGGCCAGCATCAGGCTGGCGTCTGGAACTATCGCGGCGAAGAGGTCGATCTCTCACAGGAGAACACGGAGATTGCGGTTCCGCTGCTGATCTCCACCAATGGCTACGGAATCTTCTGGAATAATCCGTCACGCAGCCGTTTCAATAATCGCTTTGTGCACTCGCTCTACCTGACGGCCGAGGTTGCCGACCGCACCGACTACTACTTTTTTTATGGCCCCTCAGCCGACCAGATCATTGGACTTTATCGCGAACTTACAGGCGAGGTGCCGCTGTTCGGCCGGTGGGCCTATGGTTTCTGGCAATGCAAGAACAAGTACCAGTCGCAGCAGGATCTGGAGACCGTTGCCGCAAAGTACCGCGCACTCCACATCCCAGCGGACAACATTGTGCAGGACTGGTTCTGGTGGACCAACATGGGCGAGATGAAGTGGAACTCGCACTACCCCGACCCGCAAGCAATGATCGACACGCTCCACCGCGAGCACTTCCACCTGATGGTCTCAGTATGGCCGTTTTTCCGCCCAGGCTCTGATGTATACGACGAGTTTGATCGCAAGGGCTGGCTGGTCACAAAGACCGTCGCCGGCGGCTTCCATCCCGTGGGCCAGGCAGTCTACGATGCCACCGACCCGGCCGCGCGCAAGCAGTACTGGAGCAACATCAACACCGCGCTCTTTCAACACGGCGTTGATGCCTGGTGGCTGGACACCGACGAACCTGAAACCGAAGGCCGCGCGGACAACATCATCACCGATCACCGCATCGCGCTCGGTTCCGGCGCGCGCTATGCCAACATCTTTCCGCTGTTCCATGCAGAAGCCGTTTCGCAGGGGCAGCAAGCAGCAAGTGACCAGAAGCGCGTCTTCATCCTTTCACGCTCGGCTTACGCTGGCTCGCAGAGGCTCGGTGTTACCGCGTGGTCAGGAGATGTGCTTAGCGACTGGCTCACCTTCCAGCGGCAGATTCCCGCAGGGCTGAACTACGCCATCAGCGGTATGCCGTACTGGACCACCGACATTGGCGGCTTCATCTCCGGCGGCAATCTCGCCGATCCTAACTTTCGCGAGTTGTTTGTGCGCTGGTTCCAGTTTGGCGTCTTCTCACCCATCTTCCGCGTGCATGGCACCCGCACCCCGGACGAAAACGAACTCTGGTCCTACGGGCCCGACGCGCAGAAGATCCTTGTCGACTATGACACGCTGCGCTATCGCCTGCTGCCGTATATCTACTCACAAGCTTGGCAGGTCACCAGCGCTCACGCGACGCTCATGCGCCCGCTTGTGATGGATTGGCGCGACGATGTGAACGCGCAGAACACAGCCGATGAGTATCTCTTTGGACCGGCACTGCTGGTGAGCCCCGTAACCACGCAGGGAGCGACTTCTCGCAGCGTTTACCTGCCGCAGGCGCTTTGGTACGACTTCTGGACTGGCGAGAAGATCGAAGGCGGCAAGCGCATTGCTGCTGACGCGCCGCTTGCGAAACTGCCACTGCACGTTAGCGCGGGCTCCATTGTGCCCTTTGGCCCCACGATGGAGTGGGCGACGGAGAAGCCTGCCGACCCGATTGAGCTACGCATCTATCCCGGCGCCGACGGCGACTTCACGCTCTACGAAGATGAGAACGACGGCTACAACTACACGAAGGGCGCGCACGCTACCATTGCGCTGCACTGGAATGACGCGGTAAAGACACTGACCATTGGCGCACGCGAAGGCTCGTTCCCGGGCATGCTCGCCTCGCGCACGTTCAAGGTAGTTGTAGTTGGGAAGGATCACGGCACGGGCATTGGCGAGACCACCGCTCCCGACGCAACCGTAACCTACACGGGGGCAACAATCACTGTGAAGCCGCAACGCTGAAACAAGGACCGGCTTTTCATGTCATCGGAGGGCCGGTTTCCTACTCGCGCCGGAAGCGGTTGGCCTTATCGAATTCGCTGCGTAGCTCGGGTGTGCGCAGATTTTCGCGGATATGCGCAAGACGCTGTTCGAGAGCCAGTAATGCGGCCTGCACTTTGTCAGTGTTGGTCAGCGCGATGTCGCGCCACATGGAATAGGGGCTGGAGCCGAGGCGCGTCATCTCGCGCAGTCCGCGCCCGCCGACATGTTTCAGCTCCGGCGCTCGCCCCACTTCGTCTTCCAGCGTTGCAGCCAGGGCAGTGGCTACAAACTGCGGAAGGTGGCTCACCCATGCCACCAGCTCATCGTGGCGCGCAGCATCCAGGTCGATGACCTTGGAGCCGAAAGCTGCAGCGCAGCCGCGCCATTCCTCAGCTAGAGCAGACGATTCCGGCGTGCGCTTCCACTCCGGCTTATCCGTGAAGAGCCACACCGCACCGCGAAACAGATCGGCATCGCCAAGTGCAGCACCGCCGCGCTCCTTGCCAGCCATTGGATGGCCCGGCAGGAAGCCCGCGCGCCCTGGCCGGTTATAGAGCCGGTCAGCCGTTGCCGTGATCTGTGACTTGGTACTGCCCACGTCTGTGAGCAGCCTGTCTGGACCAAGCAGGCCAGCCAACTGCTCCATCCAGTCGAGGATGGCAAAGACCGGGGCAGCCAACAGGATGACATCGCTTGCACACGCAGCTTCGACCGGGTCAGTCGAAACGGCGTCGAGTGCACCCATTTCAAGCGCTTTGTGCGCCTGCTCCGGGCTGCGGTTCCAGCCCGTGATCGCCCCTTTGTAGCCAGCCGCGCGCAGCGCCAGGCCTGCGGATGTTCCCAGCAGGCCCGTGCCCAGAATGGCGATGCGCTCGATCATGCGGCCCGTTGGGGCTCTCCTTTTTGAAGCTACAGCGTTCTCCCGGTGGCTTCAGCGATGATGCGGAGTTCTGCAATCAGCTTATCGAACTGATCCGGGTACAGGGACTGTGCGGCGTCAGAGGCCGCCTTGTCCGCGTTCGGATGCACCTCAATGAGCAGGCCGTCTGCGCCCGCTGCCACCGCGGCCTTGGCCATTGGTGCGACCAGTCCGCGCCGCCCCGTGCCGTGCGAGGGATCAGCAATGATGGGCAGATGCGAGAGCTTCTTCACCACCGGAATGGCCGCAATGTCCATGGTGTTGCGCGTTGCAGTCTCGTAGGTGCGGATGCCGCGCTCACACAGCGCCACGTTGTAATTGCCGCCCTGCAGGATGTACTCGGACGCAAGCAAGAGTTCCTCAATGGTGGCCGCAATGCCGCGCTTGAGCAGCACTGGCTTGTCCACCTGGCCGAGTTCGCGCAGAAGGTTGAAGTTCTGCATGTTGCGCGCGCCCACCTGGAACATATCCACCAGCGGCAGCATGGGCTGAATCTGCGAGATCTCCATGACCTCACTGACCACAAGCAAGCCATGAGCGTCGGCGGCTTCACGCATCAGCTCAAGGCCCGGAATGCCCAACCCCTGAAATGCGTATGGCGACGAGCGCGGCTTGAATGCGCCTCCGCGCAGGAACTTTCCACCGGCGTCCTTCACGCGTCGCGCTGCTTCAAAGATCTGCGCTCTGTTCTCAATGGAACACGGCCCGGCCATGGCGATGATCTCCGTACCGCCCAGCTTCACGCCGTTGCGAAACTCGATCACCGTACCTTCAGGGCGAAAGCTCCGCCCGGCCAGTTTGTAGGGGGAGCTGATGCGATGCACGCTCTCCACGCCGTCCATCTGCTCGTACTCAGCCAGGTCCACAGCGGCTGTTGGCCCCACTCCGGCAAGAATGGTCTGCGTCGACCCGGTGGTGCGGTGCACGCCGATGCCCGCCTCCGTCATGGCTTCAATCACGGCATCAATCTGCTCTTCCGTGGCATTTTCCTGCATGGCGACAATCATTGCTTGTTCCCTGTCTCAGGCGCCTGTGCGCCGCTCGCTGGGCCCTGGCCGGCCGCCTGGGCATTTCTCTCTGAAGCCAACTCATTCCGCTGTAGCGCGCGCATCACGTCGATGATCCGCTCGTAAATATGCGTCAGCTCGATGTCCGGCAGCGGCCCCTTGTTGTAGGCGCGCACGTTGGCGTAGATGATCTTTTCCCGCGCCGGTTCATACACCGGCAGCGAGGTCTGCACCTTGAGGTGCCCGATCATCAGCGCCGCCTTGGCCCGCTCACTGAGCAACTCCACCAGTTGGCGATCCAGCACATCGATTCTCTGTCGCAATTCGTCCAGCGTCATGCCATCCTCGTGGCGCTTTGCCTGCGGGATTTCCTGTGCGGGATCAAACCCGCGGCAAAGTGCAGCAATCTTGAGTTGAAAGCGTGCCTGCAGCGGCTCGGCCGCGGGCGCGCGATGCGTCGTACTTAACGGGCCGGCGCTTCCGCGGCCAGTGCCGCGGGATGGCGCAGACCCTTGACGTATCGTGCAACAGCGCCGGGCGCCGTCTCGGCAGACGACTTCTCAATCAACTCCACAATCGCGCTGCCGACTACCGCTGCGTCTGCGAACTCCGCCACCTGAGCGACGTGTTCCGCATTCGAGATCCCGAATCCAACGGCCACCGGCAGCTTTGTCCATCGACGGATGCGCGCCACGAGCGCGGATGCGTCAGAAGTAAGGCTCTGCTGCTTGCCCGTAATGCCGGTGCGCGAGATGGCGTACACAAACCCCTTGCTGTGCGAAGCAATCGCTTCGATTCGCTCGTCAGGGCTGGTGGGCGCGGCCAGGAACACTGGCGCCAGGCCCACACGGGCCATCTCTGCCAGGTAGTCGCCGGCCTCTTCCACGATCACGTCGGTGACCAGCGCGCCGTCGGCTCCAGCCGCGGCCGCGTCATCCGCGAACCGCTTCAGGCCGTAGCGCAGGATTGGATTGTAGTAACTGAAAATGACGAGCCCGGCCTGGGGCCGGGCGGCACGAATTTCGCGCGTAAGCGCCAACACATCGTGCAGATTGGTGCCGTGCGCGAGCGAGCGCTCACTGGCACGCTGGATCACAGGCCCGTCGGCCAGCGGATCAGAGAATGGCACACCCAGTTCCAGCACGTCCGCGCCCGCATCAATCGCGGCAATCGCGATCTCGCGCGTCGCTTCAAGCGAAGGATCGCCCGCCGTCAGATAGATCACCAGGCCGGGCTTCGATTGGAACTGAATCGCCATCGTACTTCCGAAAGACCTACGCTCCCTGGAGCTTCAACTCGCGGGCCAGAATACCCATGTCTTTATCGCCGCGTCCGGAGAGGTTCACTACCAGTATGTCATGCGAGGCCATCTTTGGCGCGAGACGCAGCGCTTCAGCCACGGCATGGGCACTCTCAAGAGCAGGCAGAATGCCTTCTGTGCGCGACAGTTTCACCACTGCGTCCAACGCAGCCGCATCGTCCTGAGCCGTGTACTCGGCACGGCCAGAGTCGTGCAGAGCCGCGTGTTCCGGGCCTACGGACGCGTAATCGAGCCCGGCTGAAACCGAGTGCGTGGTTGCGATCTGCCCGTTTTCATCCTGCAGCACGTAAGAGTATGTGCCCTGCAGCACGCCCGGCTCGCCACCCTGGAACCGCGCCGCGTGCTGCCCCAGCTTGGGGCCGTACCCACCGGCCTCCACGCCGATCAGCCGCACAGACCGCTCGGGAATGAACTCATAGAACGCGCCGATGGCGTTCGAACCGCCTCCCACACAGGCAACAACCGCGGTCGGCAGCCGACCTTCCTTCTCGAGGATCTGCTCCTTGATCTCACGACTGATCACGCGCTGAAAATCACGCACGATGGTCGGATACGGATGCGCCCCGAGAGCGGAACCGAGGATGTAGAACGTGGTCCGCACGTTCGTCACCCAGTCGCGCATTGCCTCGCTGATCGCGTCCTTCAGCGTCTTTGAGCCGGACGAGACACCGCGCACCTCCGCGCCCAGCAGCCGCATGCGCAGCACGTTCAGTTCCTGGCGCTCCATGTCCACCTCGCCCATGTAGACGACGCACTCAAGGCCGAGCAGCGCGCAGACCGTGGCCGTGGCTACGCCGTGCTGTCCCGCGCCCGTCTCCGCGATGATGCGGTGCTTGCCCATGCGCTTGGCCAGCAGCGCCTGCCCGAGCGCATTGTTGATTTTGTGCGCGCCGGTGTGCAGAAGGTCTTCACGCTTGATGTAGATCTTTGCCCCGCCCAGTTCCTCGCTCAGCCGCTTCGCGTAGTAGAGCGGCGTAGGACGTCCGGCAAAGTTGTGTAGCAGATCGGCAAGCTCGGCCTGGAATGCTGCGTCGGCCTTGGCGACGTTGTACTCGTGCTCCAACTCAGCCAGCGCGGCCACCAGCGTCTCAGGAACGTAACGACCGCCGTAAATGCCGAAGCGGCCGGGACGCGACTCCGACGGAGCCGCGGGAAGAATGACCGATGCCATGAGGCTCTCCTGTGGGGATGCTCCTCGTGTGAAGGGGCAACACTCCAGTGTACAAGCAGCGCTGCGCGCAGCAACTGCTCGCTACTCGCTCGCGATGCGCAAGTGCTTTAGCAAGACGCCGCCCGGGCTCGGCTCAAGCGGCCTTCCGCACGCGCACGCTGACACGCAATCCTGCCGCTGTCAGCATGTTCACCAACATGTCAATGCTGAATAGATTGATCTTGCCATGCATCAAGTTGGAGATACGCGGCTGGGAGACGCCAAAGATGCGCGCCGCCTCTGACTGGCTTATTCCTTCACGTTCGATGTGGCGCTTCAAGGCGAGCATCAGCTCTGAGCGAAGCTTGAGGTTAGTTGCCTCGGCGGGAGACTTCTCAATCGCATCCCAAACGCTTTCATAGCGGTTTTCCGTCATCGGCGTAGCTCCTGAATCAATTCCTGATAGCGCTTTGCGGCAATAGACAAATCGGCCGCGCTCGTCCTTTGTGTCTTCTTCTGGAAGCAGTGCAACACATAGACTGAGTCTGCAAACTTGGCAACATAGATAACGCGAAAGGCTCCAGCACGCTCACGGACGCGGATTTCACAAACTCCAGTGCCGACGGTCGTCATTGGCTTCCAGTCGTCCGGATCACACCCCGCCTGCACCTGAAACAACTGGTAGCCTGCCTCCCTACGTGCACTGTCTGGAAAGGCACACAGGTCGGCGAGTGAGCTGCCGCGGAACTCAATCTGCTTCCCTGATCGATCCACGATTCAAGTATATAAAATTCCGCATAGACGCGTTGATTTATTTGAGGGCGGCACGCGCGGCTGCAACGAAAGCCCGCACTTTGGCTGCATCTTTGTGGCCTGGCGCGGCTTCCACGCCGGTCACCACGTCCACGCCCCACGGCCGCAGCGTGGAGATGGCCTCTGCGACATTGTCCGGGTGAAGGCCGCCGGCTGCGATCATTTTCCGCTGGCCGGTGAAGAGCGTGGCACGAGCTGTGGCCCAGTCAAACGCGACACCAGTGCCGCCCACCGCCGTTGCTGTGCGCGAGTCGACGAGAAGCGCGTCGAGGTTTGCGTCTGCGGCCAGCGCTTCGGCCTCTGCACCGGCGTTGATGCCAAAGTGCACGACGCGCAGAATGCGCAGTGCAGGCCCGAACTCCGCGCGCAATCGCGCCGTTGTGGCCGCCGCCGCAGCAGAGTGGAGTTGCACGCCGGTAAGCCCGGCCGTGCGTACAGCCGCGGAAATCTCCTCGAATGAGGCATCAACGAACACGCCGATTTTTTCAATCGTGCTGGGCAGCTGGCGCGCGATCTCTGCCACCTGAGCAACCGTCACCCGGCGCGGACTTGGCGCAAAGACAAAGCCCAGCGCATCCGCACCGGCCTCGACGGCGAGGCGTGCGTCTGTGAGCGACGTGTTGCCGCAAATCTTGATCCAGAGGCTCATTGCGCAGCTTCCGTTGCTCCTGCCAGCAGCGCGGCCAGCGCGTTTCCCGGATCCGGCTGACGCATCAGGCTTTCGCCGATGAGAAACGCATCAAAACCCGCTGCGCGCAAACGCGCCATGTCATTCGACGTGAAGATACCGCTTTCAGCCACACGCACGACGGACTTGGGGATTCTGTCGACCAACTCGAGTGACGTTTCAAGCCGCACTTCAAACGTGCGCAGGTTGCGATTGTTCACCCCGATTGCATCCGCACCGTCGGCACCCAACGTGTCGAGCACGCGATCGAGCTCTTCAACCGTATGCACTTCCACCAGCACATCGAGATCGAAGCTGTGTGCCGTCTGCGCGAACTCCTTGAGTTCAGCACCTGTAAGAGCAGCGACAATCAGCAATACCGCGTCAGCGGAGTGTGCACGGGCTTCAGCAAACTGGTACGCATCCACCATGAAGTCCTTGCGCAGGCAAGGCAGCCCCGCAGACGCAGAGGCCAGCTCCAGATTTCGCAGTGCCCCCTGGAAGAAGGGCTCGTCGGTGAGGACGGAGAGCGCAGCCGCCCCACCTGCCTCGTAGCGCTTCGCAAGCCACTCAGGATCGAAATCAGCTCGAATCAGTCCCTTTGACGGCGAGGCTTTCTTGATTTCTGCAATCACAGCTGGCCCTGTAGTCGCGCGCTTGCGCAGAGCCTGTGCCCAGCCGCGCGGGGTGTGCGCCGCGGCCTGCCGCTCCAGTTCCACCAGCGGCACACGCGTCTTCGCTGCGGCAACCGCCGCGCGCGTTGACTCGAGAATTCTGTCCAGATGAGTACCCATGGCCTGAGTCGAGTATACGGGCCAGCTCAAAACAGAAACGGGGCACCCGGAAGATACCGAGCGCCCCGCGGGTCTTGCCTCTGCGACTACTTGTTGTGCTTCTTGCCGTTCTTGCCTTCGGGCTTGCCGGCCTTGCTTTCCTCGAACATCTTGATGGCGCGCACCACGCGGTCGCGCGCATAAGCTGCATCATGCCAGCCCTTCACCTCCACGCGCTTGCCTTCCAGATCCTTGTAGATCGAGAAGAAGTGCGTGATCTCCTTCAGCAGGTGCGGGTAGATGTCCGTGTAGTTCCAGATATTGGCAAAACGAGGGTTGTTCTTGCCCACGGCAAGCACTTTCTCGTCCAGCACGCCCTGGTCCAGCATTTCCATCAGACCGATGGGCCGCACTTCCTGCACACAACCGGGAAAACTTGGCGCAGGTACCAGCACCAGCACATCCAGCGGATCACCATCGTCGGACAGCGTTGAGGGAACAAATCCGTAGTCGCCGGGATAGTGCACGGGGGAGTGCAGGTTGCGGTCCAGCTTGAAGACGTGAAGCTCTTTGTCGTACTCGAACTTGTTGGTGCCGTCCTTGGGGATCTCGATCACCGACCGGAAGGATTCCGGCGCACGATCGCCGACCGGCAGTTCCAGGTAATTGACCATGATTCAGGGTTCTCCTTGAGCCGTTGGGGAATTCGACCTCCGAGCCGTTCCCGGAGGAACGCAGCCCCGGCCACAGGCTTGAGCCTCTATAAAGTCAAGCCTTATTCAGGTTACCAGCATAGAATCTGGTGTCCTACTGGTGTCCAAAAGATTTCTGGACACCAGCGGACACCGGGCGGCGTGCCCGCCCTATGAGGGCGGGTGCCAGCGTGCCATGCAACCCAGCGAGCAGAACCACGCCCGCCAAGCTGGGACGAACCCGAACCGCGACGAGCGAACCTGCTGAACCAACTGCCAGCGCTGAACGCCGGGAAGCAACTCAGCACCGCAACCGTGACACCGTGAACGCGCAACCTGTGAACCTGTGACCATTGACCGGCCCTCCCATAGTTGGGAGAAGCGGAGGGAGTCAAGGCTGCGCAGCACCGCGCAAGCGGCGGGAGCGAAGCGGACGGCCTTTACCCCGTAGCGACAATGAAGACTGCCGGAGGGCCGGTTTCCACTGCGGCTTGCGAGGCCGCGCGGGCAGCGCGGCGGCGCGCAGCGTGCCTTTTGCTCGCAGCCGCAAAATGGCTGGCCCCTGGCACGAAGCCGTTTATAGTTTTTTCCCGCCGGGCGGGTGGGGCGGCTTCATCGCCCCGCCCGACCCGAAGGGGGCGCGGGGGAGAGGGGAGCGCGACGAATGGAGCGCAGTGACGGAGCGAAGCGCAGGAGCGGCCCCGGCGGGCCGCGCCCCGGCGGGTGGGAGGAGCGACCGCAGCGCGCCGCGTGCCCTATCCCAGCCGCAGACGACGGCGCGCAGGGAGCGACGGGCGAGTATGCCCGCGCGTGTTGCGACGTGGAGCGGCCCGGGAGCGCGCAGCGCGGAGGGACGCGCAGCGGCGCAATGAGAACACGCGCGCACCGAGTATAGCGTTGGGTTTATCTATGGCCTTTTATGGCTTTCGGGATGCGTCGCCGCCACGACTGACGGCGCGCCTAAGAAAGCAAGTCGAGTTTGTCCAGCACCGCGGCGAGCAAGGCCCGCGCAGCGCCCAGCCGGTACGACACCCAGCGCGGCGAGTGGCCGAGGATGCGCGCCGTCGCGTGGTCGGGCAAGCCTTCCACGTACCGCGAGACAAGCAACGCCTGGTCAATCTCGGGGAGCTGCGCGAAGGCCCGCTCAAAGTCGATGCAGCGGATCAATGCGGCCTCGCGGAGCGTGGCGCGCGTGGTGTGCGAAAGCCGTCCGGGCATGAGTGGCACGGTGTGCGCGATCGGTCCGCGGCTGAGCTTGCCACGCTCCCAGGCCCACCGGCGTAGGGTGGTGATTGCCAGCGATTCGAGTGCGTTCATCGGCTGGCCCGCTCAGCGACCTGGGCTTGCATCTGCGCGACCAGCTCCGCCGTCGGCTGGCCGTCCAAGATCGCATCGGCCAATTGACGCATGGTTGCCACCAGCCGGAAGCGTGTCCGCTCCTGGCGGCGCACGTGGAGCAACTGCTGATAGCCGTGGCTGGAGTTGAGTGGCTGGCCGCTAGTGGTGGCAGCGGTCAAGGCATTGGCGGCAATGAGGTATCGGTCCTCTGGTCCTAGGTCTTCGGTCGGCATCTATCCTCTGATTTCGCTCAAAAGTTACCTTTTGCTTTTCTGGGACTGGCCCCACTGTGCCCAAAAAAATTGCCCGGCTAAACGGAAAACGGGCGAGAGACCGAAGTCTCCCGCCCGCCGGGCCTCTTCCGCGCTCTCACGGCAACGCGAGGAAAGACTACCACATCTTGTGGTCACCGGCAAAGTGACCACAAGCACTGGCGCCTATGGCGCTGGGCATGCCGCCAGAATCCGCGAGGCGATGGCCCGGGCCTCCTCCCACATCTGCGCGGCGTCCTCATACGTGCAGGCGTCGAACAGCTCACAGGCCGCGTGATTCAGAATGAAGGCCAGCCGCGCCGCCGCTGGAGGCTGGCGGACGAGTGGCCCTTGCGTGTGCCCCGGCACGTTGGGCACGGCTGAAACGCTCTTAAGTGTGGCCGGTTTCGCTTCGTTCATCGCTTTCCCGCCTTCTGCTGGGCTGGAGTTGGCTCCATCGCGTTCTGCGGCATCGGTGCAAAGAGCTGCGGTGCGGGGGGGGAGGGGGGGAGGGCCACGCGTTTGGACGTTTCCTCCACTTCGACCATGAGTTTGAGCACGGTGAGCTGGGTTTGCGCCAGAAAGACGTACATTTTCGCCTCTTGGCCGGTAATGATCTTGAGTTTGGCTCCGGAGGCCACGCAGGCAAGGAACTGGACGACGGAGAGCCGGTCAACCAGGTTCGGCAGTGCCCCGCTCCAGCACTCTGCGGCGTATTCCCGGGCCTTGTCGAGACTGGCGGGAAAGACGGCCCCGCCGAAGCGCAGCGCGGCCACATAGTAGGCTTCCAGCGCTCGAATGGCGTCCTCCGGCATCAGACCGCGAATGTCTGGTGCCGATGGTGGCGTGTCCGTGGCGATGGTGTCGAGCGCGGCGCGGGCCTCTTCGCGCACCTTGCGCTCTCGCACTTGTGGTGCCTGGCCCATGAGGGCCTCACTGGCGCGGATGGTTTCAACGGTTTCGGGTGTGGTGGTCATGCGGTCATTTCCTCCTGTTCGCGCCACGCTGGGCGCTTGATGCGTTCAAGGACACTGCGCGAAACGGGGCGCATGTCGTGATCTAGATACCAGAGAGTTGAAGTCAAATTGCGGTGTCCAAGTAGCGCTTGCACGTCGCGCAGATCGCCAGTCGCTTCGAGCATGTGAACGGCGGCAGTGCGGCGCAGGTCGTGCGGCGTGAGCTTGCGCGTAATGCCAAGTGAGCGGCGGAGCGTGCAGAACTGCTTGGACAGCGGAGACGGATCATTCGGATCGAGTTTGGGCTTGCGTCCCCAGCGGTGCCGCGCATCCTCGGCCCAGAGTTGGCGGACAAACGGATAGTCACTGTGCGGGTCGCATTGATTGATTAGTGCGACGATTTCAGCGGTGCAGGGCAAGGTCAGGTGCTCGCCGTACTTTGTGGTGAAGCGAAGCTCGCGCCTGTTTGCGTCATAGTGGGATGGGTCGATGCGCGCGGCAGTGCCGGAGCGGATGGCGAGGTCTGCGCAGAAGAGGAGCCAGAGGCGGAGGTGCGGAGGTGCGGCGGTCATTATCGCTTGCCGCTCTTTGTCTGTGGCCGTGACGTTGCGCGGGCGGAGGCCCGGGAAGCGCGAAACGATTTCGTCGAGCTTTGGCGCGCCGTGGTACTGCCAGAGGTACCGCAAGTGTGTGCGGATGGCCGAGGCGAGGCATTGCCGCGTCGCGTGTGAGTAGTTCTGACGACATAAAGCTGTGTCGATTTCGAGGACGTGGGCTTCGTGGAGCCTGCCTGGCGCGAGGTTTCCGGCGGTCGCGATGATGCGGTGTGCAGCGCGGGTGGTCGAGTCGCGGCAACTGCGCCCACTGACGCGCGCGAGGAGGATGGACGCAATCGTTGGCCCCTCGCGTTCTGTTTTGGGTGGGCGAGGCTCCGCTGTTCTGCTTCGAAAAGCATCGCGGCACGCTTGGATGTGAATGATTTGCGGAGTCGCTTACCGCGTCGGTCGCGCCAATCGGCGTACCACTTGCCGTTCTTCTCAAACATAGTGTCCCCAGTCTGCCCCGGCGCGGCGTGCGGCTTGGGGCACCGCTGGACACCGGGGTTATTTCGCCTCGTCCGCGACTGGCGCGGGTTCGGCGATGTTTGGACACTACGGCTTGAGCCTCTATAATCACGGATTATGAAGGCGCATGTCTATGTCACGTTGAAGACCTCGGTCCTCGATGCCCAGGGTCAGACCATCCAGAACGCCCTGCGTAAGATCGGCTTCGCCCAGGTCACGGCAGTGCGCCAGGGCAAGTATTTCGTCCTCTCTCTGGCAGATGGCCTCACCCCTGAAGCCGCCCGCACTGAGGTTGAGCGCGTTGCCCGGGATGTCTTGACGAACCCCATCATCGAGGAATACTCGTACCGCATTGAGGAATAGCAGGGACCCTGCACATTCCCAATTGGCTATACCGCGGCGACAAAGCCCGGGACGCTTCGTCGTGCCCGTCGCATAGAATGAGCCCATGTGCGGAATTGTCGGCTACGTCGGACACAAGAAGGTTGTTCCCGTCATCATTGAAGGCTTGCGCCGGCTGGAATACCGGGGCTATGACTCAGCAGGTATCGCCGTCGGCAGCCCGTCAAAGGCCGTTCTCGACGTGTGCCGAGCGCCCGGCAAGCTGGTGCACCTGGAAGAGACGCTGCACGAGCATCCGCTCGACGGCACCTTCGGTATCGGCCACACGCGGTGGGCCACCCACGGGCGTCCGACCGAGGAGAACGCCCACCCGCACCGCGACTGCACGGGGCGCATCGTCGTTGTCCACAACGGCATCGTCGAAAACTACCTAGACCTGAAGCGCGAGCTCACCGCGCAGGGCCACAAGTTCGTCACTGAAACTGACACCGAGATCATTGCGCACCTCATTGAGCAGATCCAGAAGGACGCCGCGGCTGCGGGCGCTCCGCTGAAGCTCGAAGATGCCGTGCGCCGCGCCGTCAAGCGGCTTACCGGCGCGTTCGCTCTCGGCATCCTCTCCGCCACTGAACCGGATAAGATCATTGCCGCGCGCTCCGGCCCGCCTGTCGTCATTGGCGTTGGCGAGGGCGAATCATTCGTTGCTTCTGATGTGCCTGGCATCCTGCAGCACACGCGCAACATTTACTTTCTGGCCGACGGCGACATGGCCATTCTGACGCCTGAAGGAGTCACGCTCACGGATTTCGACGGCAAACCCATCCAGCGCGAGTTGACGCGCGTTCAGTGGGATCCGATCCAGGCAGAAAAGGGCGGCTACAAGCACTTCATGCTCAAAGAAATCTTTGAGCAGCCGCGCGCTATCCGCGAAACCACCATGGGCCGCGTCTCGCTTGATTCCGGCAAGGTCTTCCTCGGCGAGATGCAGATCCCCGACGAAGAGCTCGCCTCGGCGTCCAGCATCAACATCGCTGCCTGCGGCACCAGCTGGCACGCCGCGCTGGCCGGCAAGTACATGATTGAGCGGCTTGCACGCCTGCCGGTCGACGTGGACTACGCCAGCGAATACCGCTACCGCAACCCCATCCCCGACCGCAACGCGCTTGGCCTGCTCATCACCCAGTCTGGTGAAACCGCGGATACGCTCGCGGCGCAGCGCGAGATGGTCGCACTTGGTTCCAAGACTGTAGCCATCTGCAATGTCGTGGGTGCCATGGTGGCCCGCGAGGCGTCTGGCGCAATCTACACGCACGCTGGCCCGGAGATCGGCGTTGCGTCGACCAAGGCCTTCACGGCGCAGCTCACCGCACTGTTTCTGCTCGCACTCAAGCTCGGACAGCTCCGCGGGCGGCTCGACAAGGAGCACTCCGTTGCGCTGATGGAAGAACTCAGCCGCGTGCCGGCCAAGATTGAAGAAGTGCTGCGCACGCGCACCGCACAGTGCGAACAGCTTGCCGCAAGTTTCGCCAATGCTCGTGATTTTCTATACCTGGGCCGCGGGATTCACTTCCCCATCGCCCTGGAAGGCGCGCTGAAACTGAAGGAGATCTCTTACATCCACGCCGAGGGCTACCCGGCGGGCGAGATGAAACACGGGCCAAACGCGCTGATTGACGAGACACTGCCGGTGGTTGTGCTGGCAACACGCGATGAAGCTGATCCAGCCTCCAAGTTGCGCTATGAAAAAACGCTCTCGAACATCCAGGAAGTGACCGCTCGCTCGGGCCGCGTGATCGCCATCGCCACCGAAGGGGATACGACGATTGGAACGCTGGTGGAGCACGTCATCCATATTCCACCGGTATCTGAGATGCTGTCGCCGCTGCTCGAAATCGTTCCTCTGCAGCTTTTGGCTTACTACATCGCCGTCCGCCGCGGCTGCGACGTGGATCAGCCTCGCAATCTGGCCAAATCCGTCACGGTTGAATAGATCAGCGTAGCGAGACAAGTGAGGCGGTCCGCACAGAACCGCCTTGCGTCACTCTGGTACCATCCGCGGGTGGAACCGGAAATCTTTGTTTATCCCCCTTATGAACAGCCCCTGGTGGAAGCCTGGGGCAGACGTTTTGAGTGCGCGTTCGTCGTGCTTCATCCATTTGTGCGCGTGCCGTTGGAACAGTCCTGGAGCGCTGCTCGCCAGCACCTCGACGACGCCACCATTCTGTCTGAGGGCGCAAAGTGCTCATGGGCAGAAGTCTCCTCCAGCAGCGGGCTGCGGTCCTGCGCCAGCATCAACCAGGCATTGCTGACGACGCTCGGTGCGCTTGACCCCATGCTGGCCGACCCGATGGGCAGTAATGCCCTGCAGGCGCTTATTCAGTCCGAACCGGTATGGCCGCCAACGGAAGGCCGCTTCGAGCCACTCCTGCGCGGAGACTTTCTGTCTGTCTTCGAGCGTGCTGGGTTCTCCGAACTCCTTCACGTCCCCGAATTCCCGCAGTCGGACCCCGTCACACGCCTCAGGATCGACGCGCTGCGAAATGGCCAGACGCCATTTCCAGCCGGAGGCACACTGCTCGCACCGGACGGATCATTTCTGTTCACCGTTGATTGGGACAGCTTTTTTACGCTGTTCTATGGATCGCACGCATTCGTCGATGCAGCGGTGCGCGCCCTCTCGCTCGAGGGCTTTTATGCAACCGCCAACACGTTTCACGCGTGGTTCAATTACTCGATGGGCTGCGCCACTGTTACGCTTTCTCCCGAACACTGGCCTGGCACCTAGAACGAATCCGGACAACAGCGACTCTCTGACTGTGTTCAAGAGGACTTCTTCCTGAGGAAAAGGCCACTCAAGAGTCGTACTTTTCAGGTGCACCTATCCAGATTCCGCTGTTGCGCTCACTTTGCGGCCGAAGCCAACTGCACTGGGTCTTCAGTTCCCCTGGGCGCTTCGGCAGAAGAGCGTCGCCGCCGCGAATCAACCTGAAGCACGAGCGTCTGCTGTTTGCGGTCTCGCATCACGGTCACGGTGACGGTCTTGTTCTGGTTGGTGCGCAGCGTGCGATCCCAATCGGCGGCCGTTGTGATCGGATCAGTGCCAACCTTCAGGATGATGTCGAAAGCTTTCAGGCCCGCGGCATCCGCCTCGCTCTTGCGCGCCACCTGCTTTACCATCAGCCCCGACTTGATCCCCAGATACTCTGCCATTTGCGCCGTCAAAGGCTCCACCATGGCTCCCACGTTGAGCGCGCTGCCAAAGAATGGCATGTGAAAACCGCCGGACGAAATGTCAGCGTTTGGAGAGCTGTTGCCTGCGACCATGCTCATCGACGGAGCTGCCGATGTGCCATCGTTGCCCGAATCCAAACGGGTCCAGACATCATGCTCCATCTTTTTGCGATCAACGAGCTCAAGCGTAAGCGTCTGCTGCGCACCGTCGCGGCTGACTACGACCGTCAGCTTTCGTCCTGCCGGAAGCTCGCGGAGCGTACGCGAGAACTGGTCGGCATTTTCGACTTTCTGCCCGTTGATCTCCAGCACCACGTCATTCACCCGCATGCCAGCCTGCGCCGCCGGGGCATCGTGATCCAGCAGCGTCACAACCGCGCCGCGAGCTTCGCGCAACTTCAGGCGTGAGGCCGTTTCCTGATCCACGTCCCCCACCAGTACGCCCATGTAGCCCTGTGCGCTCGAACGCAGCAGCGGGCTGGGCAGATCGATCCCCTGAGTCAAGGCACCTGCCTGCGCTCGCGCCTCTGATACGCCCCCAACAATCAGCATTCCGGCCAGCGCCAAAGCCGACATGCCGTACATCATCCGATACGGCCTCTGAGCGGATTTCATGGCTTCTCCAAAAAACGTCTGCTGCGGCCCCGCGCTCTGTACCTCTGGCGCGATGGTCCGTCCTGCTTTTCTGCTCACCTACTGAATCTCCGGCACGCGGCTGAGCAGTTGCCGCGAAACGTTGCGAATCTGAGGGCTCTGGTCGCTGGTTGCGACGGCCGACAACACCTGCCGCACGGTCGTGTCGGCTTCAACAGGTTCCAGGAGCCCGATGGCCTCTCCGCGGATGCGAGCGTCGTTGTCATAGAGCAGCGCCTCAAGCACTGCGTTGCGTACACGCATGTCCTCTGCGATGTACGGCTCCAGCCCGCGCAGGGCCTTTTCTCGCACGTTCGCATTCCGGTCATAGCGGAGCGCGGTCATCAGCGCGTCACGAATCCCAGCCGGGTTGCAGCTGCGGCCCGCACGGCACTCAGCAGCCAGCAAACCCACTGAGTCGTCGCGGATTCCGGCCGAATTGGCGTCCCCGCTCGCCACCATGAGCAACTGCCGGATGGCGGGGTCTTCCAGAGATCCCTCAACCCGCTGCGGCACGACGCGGTTGTAGCGAACCTCCACCATGTTGCTGTTCGGCTGGCGCACGATGCTGGATATATTGGCAACTTCATCCAGCTTCGGCGTTGCTGGAGCCTGCGGTGCAGCAAGAGTTTCCACCTGAGCCTGAGCAGCCACATGTGCCGCACGGTTCATGGCAAACTCGTACCCGCCGATGGCGCCTGCTCCAGTGCCCGCCAGCAGCAAAAGGGCGACTGCTACCGGTGCGGCCTGGAGACGTGCCATGTTGTTCATCAGGCGCCCACCCAGCCGCTCATACCAGCGTTTGGGCGGCAGCGCATCCAGAGCTTCGTCCAGCCGTAGCCGTGCTCTGGCCGTCAGGTTCGCCGGGGGCTCGAGCACTGGGTGGCAGGCCGCGGCGGCAGCCAGTGCGCTGAGCTGCTCACGCTCCACCTGACACTCCGGGCATCCGGTCAGGTGGCGTTCGAGCTCGTGCACCTGCTCGTCCGGCAGCTCGCCATAAGCCGCCAGCACAATCCGTTCATGAGCCAGTTCGCAATTCATGGTGATACGTCCTCTTAGCCTCTAAAAGCAGCCCTGCAACAACGCGTACAGCTTCCGGCGTCTTGGCGCCGGTTCTTGTTCACCGCATCTCCGCCAAGTGGGCTCTGAGCTTCTTCGTCGCCCGGAACAGCGTGTTTTTGGCAGTTTCCTCGGTGGTGTTCAACATCTCTCCGATGGTGCGCAGGCGGAGCCCCTGGTAGTGCTTCAGTTCAAAAACCATCCGTTCGCGAGGTGTCAACTTGCCCAGCGCCTCTTGAATGTGCTGCCCGAGCACTTTTCGGTCCAGCTCGCGCTCGGGGTTTGAAAACGACCGGTTGTCCGACACCGACGCCAGCAGGTCGATTTCGTCCCCTGAGTGATCCACCACTACGGCCTGCTCCTCGCGGCGGGTCTTGCGGCGCCGCAACTGGTCCAGGCAGAGGTTGGTGACAATCCTGTAGATCCACGTGTAGAACGAGCACTCAAAGCGGAAGTTGCCCAGGTACCGGTAGGCCTTCAGAAAAGCTTCCTGGTAGATATCCTCGGCGTCCTGCTCCGAACCGGTGAGGTGCAGCGCCAGACGCAGAACCTGCTGCTCGTACTGCCGCACCAGCGCGTCAAATGCGGCACGCGAGCCAGCCTGCGCCTCGCGGATCAACTCCATCTCCGGCGCACGATCCCGCAGGCGCTCCTGCGCACGACCTGATCCGTTCATTGCTCTCGTAGCAGCCATGCCTGGGATGGATTGTATCCCGGTCCCTGAGGGCCAGGCCAAACCTCCCGGCCCACTGGCCGGTGCGGGAACAAGCTGTGCAGCGTCACTCGTCATGCTCTCTCAGCCTCATCAGGCAGGAGTCAACCACACTTGGTCTGACGCGCACAAACCCGCATGGTGAGCATGCGCCGGTGGCATCTCTGCACCAATGGCCCGGCCCGGTAGACTGGATGTGCGATGAATGAAAACCTCTTTGGCTCCGTTGAACCCGCCTTTTCTCCCACCTACGTCGCCCACTGCGACGGAGGCTCGCGCGGCAACCCCGGCCCGGCCGGCTACGGCGCCATCATCGAAGACCCGGATGGCCGTACGGTGGCCAGGCTCAGCGAGTTCCTCGGCGTGCAAACAAACAACTTCGCCGAATATTCGGGCCTGCTTGCAGTGCTGCGCTGGGCTCGCGAGCATGGGATAGAGCGGCTGAAGGTTGTCTCCGACTCCGAGCTGATGGTCAACCAGATGAAGGGCCGATACAAGGTGGCGAGCCCTGTTCTGCGTCCGCTCTGGGAAGAGGCCCGGCGCGAGTCACGCGCTCTGTCCGGGTTCCAGATTGCCCACACGCTCCGCGGCGGCAACAAGGAAGCCGACCGCCTGGCGAATGAAGCCATGGACCGGGGCATGGGGCGGAAGCCGCAGGGATCTGCGGCCAAGGAGCGAGGGCCAGAGGCCGGAACACAGAATCCAGTGAGCTCTGCACGTCCGCAGGAACCATCTTCTCAGCCTGATCGCCCCCGCCGTCAGGTTTTCAATGGCTTTGTAAAGAACGGAGTTGTTCATCTGCTGGAAGGTGAGCTGCCAGACGGCATCTACGTCAAGATCGTCCGCGAATAGACGCGCGAGGGTCATCACGCATCCAAACCAACGGCAGGGTCCCGCACGGTACCTCCGGATGGGCGGGGCCGTGAAGCCTGTTTCGCGCCACAACGCGACGGAGCTATCCTGCCCATCAAAGTGCCGGTTCCCCAAACTGCTCATCCGGCTATCTGTTCCTCTGCCGCTCTGGCTTCCGCCTTCGTTCCCCCCTTGTTTGCGAAATTTACGTCCCCAAGGGGTAGTACATGTCGATTCGAAGTCTGTCCCAATTCTGCTCTCTGCTTCGTGGTTGGTGCCATCCCGCTGCCGTCCTCACGGCACTGCTCGCTTTCACTGCGTTCATCGTCGCCTGCACCAGCAGCAGCCCTAGCAGCAGTTCGTCCGGCACAGGCCTTGTTCAGGTCATGATCAGTGATCCGGCAACCTGCGCAGGCCCGGATGGCCCCTACGCACACGTGTACGTCACCATCACAGACGTGCAGGCCAACATCAGCTCCACGGCGGGCTCGAGCGACTCTGGCTGGGTGGATCTGACGCCGAACCTCTCGAGCGCCCCCAAACAGATTGACCTGCTGGGCCAAGCCAACAACCAGTGCTTCCTCGCCTCACTGGGCGACGCGCAGCAGTTGCAGGCTGGCAACTACCAGCAGATTCGCCTCATCCTCGCCGACAACAGCGTGAGCATCACAAACAGCGCCTGCGGCTCTGCGGCCAACTGCGTTGTGCTTGCCGCCGACAGTAGCGTGCACACGCTGCAACTCTCCAGCGAAGCCAAGACCGGCATCAAGATTCCCTCCGGCCAGATCGCTTCCGGCGGATTCAGCATCAGTGCGGGCCAGACCAAGGATCTCGACATCGACTTCAATACCTGCTCGTCGATCGTGAGGGAAGGCAACGGCCAATTCCGCCTGAAGCCCGTGCTGCATGCCGGTGAGGTGAGCACGACTTCGACCTCCATCAACGGCAAGGTCTTTGACCAGACTACCGGTACCGCCGTCAATGGCTCGGTTCTCGTCGCCATCGAGCAAAAGGACACGACCGGCATCGATCGCGTGGTGATGTCCACTCTGGCCGACGCGGACGGCTCGTTCGTCTTCTGCCCGCTGCCAACCGGGACCTACGACCTGGTCATCGTTGGCACGCGCAGCGACGGCGTTCTCTACGCGCCCACCATCATTACCGGCGTCACGACAGGCTCCACAACCGGCACCGTCAATCTCTACCTGCCTGCAACGACGGCCACCAGCTCCGCAGCTGTCTCAGGACTTGTCACTTCCACCACCAGTGCCAGCGCTGCCACCATTACAGACGTGCAACTGAGCGTTCTGGAGATGATCGGCTCGGCGACCTACACCATTCCGCTGCCTCCGACCACCACGCAAAGCTCAGCCACGCTCGCGCTGGAAACGGCAGCGTCCACGTCTACCCTGACCTGCCCCAGCGGCACGGACTGCGCGGCTTATGCGCTCTCGATTGCGTCTTCCGGGCCGTATGCCGGGGCATGGTCTTCGAGCGGTGCGACGCTGACGCAAAGCTCGGCGCTGGCCACCTTCATGATCGACGGCATAGCCACCGTCCCGTCCTCGGGCGGAACAGCAAACTGCTCCCCGTCCGAGCTGCAGTCCGCTTCGTCTGTGCTCTCTGGCGTGGGTCCGTTCACCGTGACAGTTCCCACGCTAACGTTCACCGCCTGCCAGTAGAACTACGCGCAGAATGCACGAAGGCCGGAGTCCCAGTGGACTCCGGCCTTCGCTTTTGCAGATGCGTTGCGACGCGGTTGCTCTAGCTCTTTCCGCCGAGATTGTTGCGCCATGTGTGACCCGACCGCTCGATGAGCCGATTGGCGCAGTCCGGCCCCCACGACCCGGCGAAGTAGTTTGGGAAGACCTCAGGATTCTTCGCAGCCCAGGCTTCCAGAATCGGCGTGTACAGAGCCCAGTTGGTCTCCACACCATCACGGTGTGAGAACAGCGTCTGATCGCCCAGCATGGCGTCCAGCAGCAGGCGCTCGTAGCCGTTTGCCTTGCTGGTCCCAAACGCGTCTGCGTAGTCAAAGTCCATAGTGACCGGGCAGACTGCCATGCTTGCCGTACCTGGCACCTTCGCCCCGAAGCGCAGGGCGATGCCTTCATCTGGCTGGATGCGGATGGTCAGCAGGTTCGGCTGAATCTCCTGGCAGGGACCGCTGAGCTGCATGCGGTTAAAGATCAGCAGCGGCGGCTGCTTGAACTGGATGCTGATTTCGGTGGCGCGCTTCTTCAGGCGCTTGCCCGCGCGCAGGTAGAAAGGAACACCAGCCCAGCGCCAGTTTTCAATTCCGATCCGGACCGCGGCAAAGGTCTCCGTGCCGGACTCAGGATTGACGCGATCTTCCTCGCGGTAGCCGATGACCTTCTTGCCGTCGATAATGCCGGGGCCGTACTGCCCGCGAACGGCATTCAGGATGGGAATGTTCGGAATCGCTTTCCAGACCTTGAGCTTTTCGCGCCGAACGGCCTCGGCGTCGAAGCTCGACGGCGGCTCCATGGCAACGAAGCTCAGCAGTTCCATGACGTGGTTCTGCACCACATCGCGCAGTGCGCCGGCCTTCTCGTAGAACGGACCGCGGCCTTCCACGCCCAGCGTTTCCGACGCGGTGATCTGCACATGGTCAATGTAGTTCCGGTTCCAGATGGGCTCGAAGATGCCGTTGGCAAACCGGAACACCATGATGTTCTGCACCGTCTCTTTGCCCAGATAGTGGTCAATACGGAAGACCTGGCTCTCATGGAAGACGGCGTTTACGTCCTTGTTCAACTGCCGCGCTGAATCCAGATCGTGTCCGAAGGGCTTCTCGATCACCACGCCTACGCGGCCTTTCTCCGGCTGCGCCATGCCCTGTGCGCCCAGGTTCTCAATGATCGGGGCGAAATACTCTGGTGCCGTGGCGAGATAGAACAGGCGATCGGGGCCGATCTGCTTTTCCTCGGCGATGCGGTCCAGCTCGGCATTCAGTCCCGCGTAGTGCGAGGCATCATCGAAGGTCAGCGGATAATAGCTGATGTTCTGAACAAAGCGGTTCAGCTTCTCGTCGTTCGCGTCCACGCCGGCAAACTCAACGATGCCTGCCTTCATGTCCGCGGCAAATTCATCGCCCAACGGACGGCGCGCCACGCCGACGATGTGGAAGTTCTTCGGCAGCAGGTTTGACTGCTCCAGGTGGAACAGTGCGGGCAGCAGCTTGCGCTTGGTCAGGTCTCCGGAAGCGCCGAAGATGACCATGATGCCCGGATCGGGGATGTGCTCGCCGGACTGCGGAACCTGCGAAAGGTCCTCAGGATTGACTTTGATTTGTGCGGTTGCCATTTTGAGCGGACCTCCGTGGTGTCAGTTCACAGTTCATAGTTCACAGGTCACAGCCCCTGTTCGCAGTCCAGAGGTGCCGCATGGGCACAACCGTAAACTGCGAACTGGGAACTGCGAACTTGCCGTCAGTCCTTCTTGACGGCGTGGCCGCCGAAGGCGTTGCGCATGATGGCCAGCATGCGGTCAGTGAAGTTGTTCTCTTCACGCGAGCGGATGCGGCGGATCAGCGACTCTGTGATGACCGGCGCCGAAACGTTCAGGTCGATAGCCTCGAAGACCGTCCAGCGGCCTTCACCGGAGTCGGAAACGTATGCTTCGAGCCCGTCCAGCGTGGGGTTCTTCGAGAGGGCGTCAGCGGTGAGATCGAGCAGCCAGCTACGGACAACCGAGCCGTGGCGCCAGATCTCAGAGATCTGCGCAAGGTCGAGATTGAGCTCTTCCTTCTTCTCCATGATGGTGAAGCCCTCTGCGAAGGCCTGCATCATGCCGTACTCGATGCCGTTGTGGACCATCTTGACGAAGTGGCCTGAGCCGGCCGGGCCTACATGACCCCAGCCCTTGTCCTTGGCGGGCGCGAGAGCTTCGAAGATGGGGCGGAGGAACTCGACCGGCTCCTTGTCGCCGCCAATCATCATGCTGTAGCCCTCTTTCAGGCCCCACACGCCGCCCGATGTACCCACGTCTACAAAGTGGAAGCCCTTGGCTGTGACCTCTGCGTGACGGCGAATCGATTCCTTGTAGTTTGAGTTACCGCCGTCGATCAGGATGTCGCCCTTGTTGAGCAGCGGCTCCAGCTTGGCGATCGTGTCGTCCACCGGCTTGCCCTGCGGCACCATGATCCAGATGGCCTTGCGTCCCTGGAGCTTGCTCGCCAGTTCTTCCAGCGAGGAAACGCCCACATTGCCCGAGGCTGTCAGCTTCGCCACCGCTTCCGCGCTGAAGTCGAAGCCCACCACCTGGTGGCCGCCCAGGCGGATGCGCTCCGCCATGTTGCCGCCCATCTTGCCGAGGCCGATCAATCCAAGTTGCATCTCGCTCTCTCCTGTCTGACTCGTAGACCCGGAGTGCCGTTCAGGGGAAGCTCCGCGTCTTTTGCGTTGTTGGCGCCGCGCGCCGTACTCAACCACACCTGCCGAGAGCCGCTATAGCGCCCCCAGCGCTTCCAGTTCGCCGCGCAACCGCGCCGCGCCTTCAAACCGAATCGTGCGCATACCCACGGCAGCCGCGGCTGCCGCGTTTTCCACGCGATCGTCAATGAACAACACGCGGCCGGGATCTGACCCCAGAATATCCAACGCGCGATGATAGATCGCCGCATCCGGTTTGCGCAGCCCCAGGTAGCACGAACTCAACACTACCCGTAGCAGAGAACGCAGCCCAAACTTCTGAAGCCTGAACTCGTTGGTTTCTCGCGCCTCGTTGTTCAGCGCGCCGACCATGCATTTCTTGGATGCCGCCAACTCACCAAGGATTCCCAAAGCGCCATTTTCAAGCACCTTCGACTGCGCACACATTGCCGCAAAAAACTCCTCGTGCGAGAAGGCTCGCGGCTGGTCAAACACGGTCGCGTTCAGGTACGCATCCACGCTCACAGCGCCGCGCTCCCACGCCGCATAGGCAGCCGCGTGCCGCTTCTCGAAGCCTTCGCGCTCCACGCCGAAACGGTCCAGAACATCTGCACGCTCGCAGTGGTCCCAGCCATTGGTCAGCAGCACGCCGCCGATATCGAACAGAATTACGTCGAAGGGAAACATCCAAGACCTCTCTGGGGAAGCGCACGCTGCGGAAGGGGACCGCAGCCGCGCTGAAATGCGGCTCAGCGGCCCTGGTACTTTGCCTCAATCGCCATGAGCTTTTTGAAGCGCCGCGTGAAGCGCTCCTCATTGGTGATGAACTTCGCCTTCAGAAACGTGTCAACCAGTTCGTAAGCCAGCGACGTACCGATGATCCGTGCGCCAAGCACCAGCACGTTCATGTCGTCGTGCTCCACGCCCTGGTGAGCCGAATAGGTATCGTGGCACATTCCGGCACGGACGCCGGGGATCTTGTTTGCGGCGATGGAGACACCCACGCCCGAACCGCAGATGACGATGCCGCGGGGTGCTTCACCCGCATGGATCGCCTCGCCGACACGCTGGGCAAAATCCGGATAGTCATCCTCCGGCTCCAGGCGAAATGCACCCAGGTCCACCACGTCGTGGCCAGCCTTGGCTAGGTGTGCACGCACTTCTTCTTTTAATTCAAAGCCAGCGTGATCCGATGCAATGACGAGTTTCACAACAAGTCCTTTCCTGCGATGTCAGCGGCGAGAGAGCGGAGCAGGCGGAGTTAAAAAGCCTGTGTCGGACTTTCTAGCTCCGCTGACTCCGCTTCCGTGCTTTTACTTCACCAGCGCCTTGGCTTTGGCCGCCACGTTTTCACCCGTGAAGCCCAGCGCGGCCTGCACCTTCGGCCCCGGAGCTGATGCGCCGAAGCGATCCAGCGCGACAACCGCGCCGTCCAGTCCGACGTACTTCCACCAGCCCAGCGGCGAACCCGCCTCAACGGCGACCTTTGGCACGCCCGCAGGCAACACGCTCGACTTATACTCGGCCGGCTGCGCGTCAAACAGCTCCTGGCTTGGGAAGCTGACCACACGCGCCGCGACGCCCTCTGCCTCGAGCAGTTTCTTGGCCTCGACGCACGGCCACACCTCGGAGCCCGATCCGATCAGGATCACCTGCGGCTTCTCGGCGTCCTCCAGGATGTAAGCGCCCTTGCTCACGCCCGCGTAGACATCGTGCTTGGTTGCGTCAATCACGGGCAGATTCTGCCGCGAGAGCGCCAGGAAGCTCGGCTCCTTGCGTTCGATGGCCAGCCTCCATGCCGCAGCCGTCTCGTTGGCGTCTGCCGGGCGGTAGTCCGTGAGCCCGGGGATGGCGCGCAACATCGTCAACTGCTCGATGGGCTCGTGCGTCGGCCCGTCTTCACCCACGGCGATCGAGTCGTGCGTGAAGGCGAAGATCGAGTGCGCCTTCATCAACGCGGACAGGCGGATTGCCGGCTTGCAGTAGTCAGAGAAGACAAAGAACGTGGAGCCAAACGGAATGAGTCCGCCATGCTGCGCAATGCCATTTATCGCCGCGCTCATTGCAAACTCGCGCACGCCGAAGAAGACGTTGCGGCCAGCCGCGTCCGCGTGGAAGCTCACGCTGTCCTTGAAGATTGTTTTGGTTGAAGAAGTCAGGTCGGCCGCGCCGCCAAACAACTCCGGCACCAACGCTGCAATCGCGTTCATCACCGAACCACCGGCTGAGCGCGTAGCCTCGGGCTTCTCAGCAAACACGGGCAGCGCCTTTTCCCATCCCGCCTTCAGGGTTCCGGCCTGGGTCCGCTCGAACTCCGCGGCCAGCTCCGGATACTGCGCCTTGTAAGCAGCAAACTTCCTGGTCCACGCAGCCTCGGCTTCGGCGCCGCGCTTCTCCGCCGTGCGCCACTGCGCCAGAGCGTCGTCGGGGATATAGAAACTCTGATCCTCTGGGAAGCCGAAGAACTTCTTGGTGGCCGCCACGCCCTCGGCGCCCAGCGGTTCGCCGTGCACCTTGTTGGAGCCAGCCTTCGGGCTGCCATAGCCAATCACCGTGCGCACCGCAATCAACGTAGGCTTGGCCGTCTCAGCGCGAGCCGTAGCCACGGCGTCTTCCAGTGCTTCCAGATCGTTGCCATCGGCCACGCGCAGCGTCTGCCATCCGTAGGCGTCAAACCGCTTCAGCACGTCCTCAGTGAAGCTCAGGCTCGTCGGCCCATCCAGTGAGATCAAGTTGTCGTCATAGAAAACAACCAGCTTGCCCAGGCCTAGCGTGCCAGCCAACGAAGCCGCTTCGTGCGAGACGCCTTCCATCAGGTCGCCGTCGCCGCAGAGCACGTAGGTGTGGTGATCCACCACGTCCGCGCCCGGCTGGTTGTACACCGCAGCAAGGTGCTTCTCAGCAATCGCCAGTCCTACGGCCATCGCGAAGCCCTGCCCCAGCGGCCCGGTCGTCACTTCAATGCCGTCGGTCTCGCGCGACTCCGGGTGGCCCGGCGTGATGGAGTTCAACTGCCGGAACTGCTTCAGGTCGTCCAGCGAGATCTTGTAGCCCGACAGGTGCAGTGTCGAGTAGAGCAGCGCCGAGGCGTGCCCGTTTGAAAGCACAAAGCGGTCGCGATCTGCCCACTTGGAGTGCGCGGGATTGTGCTTCATCAGCTTGTTGAACAGCAGGTAGGCGATCGGCGAGCAGGCGATCGGCGCGCCGGGGTGGCCGCTGTTCGCCTTCTGGACCGTGTCTACGGCCAAAAGTCGCAGCGTATCGATGGAAAGCGTATCAATGGAGCGTGCCGAAAGCGTGGCGGTCATGCGGGTTCAATTCCTTTCATGGTGGGGAAGACTTCCATTCAATTGTGCGCGAAACAGGGGCCGGGTGTGCAGAGTAAATCCATTTACCCGTCCGTGGCATTTTCCGGCTGTTACCGGGATTCCAACCTGACCTCTACATTGTAGCCAAGCCAGCGTCCTTCCCCGCTCCACTGGAGCGTCCAGGCAAGCTTTCCGCCCGGTTGCACGCCCCCTGTGGGCAGGTCTGCGGCATGGCCCGCCGAGCCCATTCCGCGGCTCGCTGTCGCGTGTACGGTTTGCCAGTTGTCGGTCGTCCACGTGACCGTAAAGGCCTCCGGATCAAGCACGCGCAGTGTGGCACCGGCCGGCATCTGCTGGATCGGCCGCCGCAGACTATAGATTTCGAGTTCACGCCGCAGCTTTTTACGGCCCTCCGGCTCCGCGTAACGCTGATACACCGGTTCGACGCGATCAAAGACCTTGCCGTCGGTGGCTGAGCGCAAAAGCTTCAGGTACTCGGCATGCGCCCAGACCAGCGGCACAGCCGAGCCCGCAGGTTGCCCCAGACGCAGGCGTTGCCCTGGCCGGTTGGGCTCGTCCCACACCTGCTCGGGGAGCATCTGCCCGGCGGTGGCAAACGCCTCGTAGGTGCGGATCAACCCCGTAATGTCGTGCCCGGCAGCCAGTTCGTAGTGTGCGCGCTCCCCGGTGAGCAGCGGCCAGACGCGGCCCTTGCCCCAGCCCTCGTATGGTCCACCGTCGGGTCGCTGGCCGTAGCCGTCCCAGTTGTAGCGCAGCCAGCCTGCCCCCTGCGGCAGATCGCACTTCAGCACCGCATCCACCACTTTCAGCGAATCGACGATGAGAGGGGCGTCTGCGCGGCGCACACCGTAGCGGACCAGCTCAAGAAAGCCAGCGTCGATAATTTCCCGCGCTTCGAACTCATAGCGCGTTCCCGGAGGACGGTTGTTCAGCACCAGATGCTCAGTTCCGCAGTCTTCGCATGCGTAGGCCTCGCCTCGCTCCGGCGGCCGGATGCGCATGTAGTGGCGCTTCACGCCCGCGAGCAGCACCCCGTTGTTCGTGACCGTCCAATCTTCCAGATGATGCTCGATCCAGTCGGCAGATTCCTCATAGAACTCCGCCAACTCCGTCGCTTCATGGGCCCGCGCCAGATCCGCCGCGCAAATCAACCCGGTAATCACCGCTGCCAGGGTTGACGGCGAGTAGCCAGAATTCTCTTCCCAGCGCTCCTGCTGCGTAATTGGTGCATGCCGCACCAGGAAGCCCGCTGCGCGCTCTACGAACGGAAAAATCTCCATCGCGCCCAACGCATCAGCCTTCCAAAGCCGCCACGCCAGCAGAATTGGGAACGCGACCTCGTCCAGTTGCAGGCCGCCCCAGTAGGGCCGCCCATCCACCCAGAAGTTTTGCGCGAATCCGCCGTCAGGGCGCTGCGTGCAGGCCAGATAGACCAGGGCACGCCGCGCTGTCTCGGCTCGTCCGCAGGCCAGCAAGGCCGTGGCCGTCTGCACCATATCGCGGGTCCACACCAGGTGATAGCCACCCAGATCGTCGTCGCCTTTGGACTGCCCCCACGGGATGGACGCCGACGCAACGAACGCACCGGAGAATGTCTTGTCCTCGTGCGCGAGCAACACGTTGTGGCTGGCGCGCATCAGTTTTCCGCTGTCTCCGGCAGCCGTTGCAAGCCACTCTGGATTCGCCACGCGCTGCCACTGCCGGATGAACCGCTCGCGATGCTCCTCAAAGGGCGTAGCCAGCGCGCTCACCGTCTTCTGCACGGCCGTGTGGTGCCCCTCACCCAGCCCGATGGCAACCACGAACTCACGCACGCCGCCGGTACCGGTCGTCGGGCAAGCCGATTCCAGATTTAGTTCGCCCATCACGGCAATGTTGCCCATGGTCGCCGAGCCAAACTCCCAATCCATCCGGTAGTCGTCGATCAGGTCACGCCAGCCATCGCTTGCACCGACAAACCCGCAGCTTACGCGCCGAAACCCGCAACTTGAGCCCATTGCCAGCGACGACTGGTTCTTCCACGCCAGCACCATCTTGTGCCCGGCGATGTCTACCGCGCGCGCCGAGTTTCCCGCGCCGCCGCCGTCGAGATGCGGCGCCAGCAGCGCATAGACGCGCAGCCGCGGCACCAGATCCTCGCGTCCCTCTAGCCGCACCCGCTGCAAAATCACCGAGTGATGCGGATCGCAGATGATCTCCTTGATGAGCGCGTAACGCCCGTCCGGGTCGCGGTTGGTATAGCGAACGCCCAGCGCCTCCGGGTCAATGTACTCAAACTCTGGAAGCAGGTCGCGCTTCTCTTCGTGCGCAAACGTCTCGCCGTCGGTGACCAGGAACTCCATGTCCCGCACCTGCGCCTGGTCGATTGTGGGGTGATAAATCTCATTCAGGATGCCGTGCGAGCAGGTAAACCACACCCGGCTCGACGCGGAATAGGCAGTGCCCACAGCATCCTTCACGCTTGAGGTCCACCGCGGGCCGAGTCCCGGCCCACCGAACGCCTCGCCCTGCTGCTCCAGCCATCGATACGAAGTCTCGTCGCTCACTGTGTTCTGATCCCACCCTGCCTGACGGCGAAAGTCAACCGGTAAACGAGGGTCACATTTCACTGGATGATCCGCACGGCCGAAGGATGCGCCGCCTGCCTGGACAGAAATGCAGCGTCACAACATCCTCTGTTCACCGCGTAAAACCCGGCCCGGGAATCCCGCGTCTTTCTGTGCTCGGCCTGCATCTTTCTAAACGTAGAACCGGCTTCCCTTCCACGCCGAAAGAAAGCCGGGCCCGTCGCGCCGCGGTCGGTACCGCCGCCGGGCCCCGCGCTTTCTCCATCCCAACGCGGTTCGAACCGCCGAGTACAATTCCGAATGGAGGAGATTCCCCACAATGGCTTACACTCTTGCACCGCTGCCGTATGACTACGCGGCCCTCGAACCGTTCATCGACGTCGAGACCATGCACCTGCACCACGACAAGCATCACCAGACCTACGTGAACAACCTGAACGCCGCGGTTGAGAAGTTTCCCGAGCTGGCGGCGAAGTCGGTTGAGGCCCTCATCGGCGACCTCAATGCGGTTCCTGAGTCGATCCGCACCGCCGTGCGCAACAATGGCGGCGGCCACGCCAACCACTCGATCTTCTGGAGCATCATGGGTCCGGTCGGCACCTCAGGCGTCGGCGGCAACCCCATCGGCGCGATTGCCGACCAGATCGTGAAGGACTTTGGCGACTTTGAGACCTTCAAGAAGACCTTCAACGAGACCACTGCGAAGCAATTCGGCTCCGGATGGGGCTGGCTCACCTTCGAGGGCGGCAAGCTGAAGATTTCCTCGACCGCCAACCAGGACTCGCCGCTGAACCAGGGCATCTCGCCCATCCTCGGCAACGACGTCTGGGAGCACGCCTACTACCTGAAGTACCAGAACAAGCGCCCCGACTACCTGGCCGCGTGGTGGAACGTGGTGAACTGGAACGAAGTGAACAAGCGCTTCGCTGCGGTGAAGTAAAGAGACAGTGGTCAGTTTTCAGTGATCAGCGGTCAGCACACGGCCTCTTCCGCAACGCGGAAGAGGCCGTTGTACTTTTGAGGAAGCTCGCTACGGCTTCGGCTCAGACAGCGTGTCAAAAAGATCGACGAGATCTCTGCCGCCAAAGATGATCCGCTCGATACGGACGGTTCGGCCTATTACGCGAAAGAGGATTACGTACTGCCCGACTGTGGCCAAACGAGCTTCGTCGCCGATCTCGGGACGCAGCTGATAATGCTGCGGCGCTTTGCCGATGCTACGAACCTTGTTCTGGATCTCATCGATGAAGGTTACCGCTCTGCGTGGATTATCCCGCGCTATGTAGTCACCGATTGCTTCAAGATCCGTGGGGACAAACCGCGAGAACTCGACGCGCATCAGCGTCCTTTCGGTTCTGCCATAGATTCGTATTTTGCCTTCAATCGCTTCAGTACCGGCTCAGGGGCGATCCCTGGAGAGCGATCTTCGACTGCCTGCTGCCAAAGCGCTCGCAGCGTTGCGATGCCGTTCTCGCGAACGGTCCGTTTTTGGGCCCAGTCACGCAACGCATCACGCACCACCTCGCTGCTGGATGCATATTCACCCGTTCTGACTGATTCGTGCAGCAGACTCACCATTTCAGCAGGCAAAGCAATGCTGATTTTCTCAATGGCAGGCATAGGCAGTCTCCGGTAGGAATAATTCCTACCGGAAAAGAGTAGCACAACTTGCTCACCCAACTGGCTGCGTGAACCGCTTACGCCCGCACGCCCACCTGCACGCCACCCGGCGTGGCCACACCCCACGCCATGCCCGGCGTGTTGTGCGCGAGGCCGAAGCGGCCGTCAGGCCCGAGCAGAATGATGCCGCCGTGACCGCCGAGCCGATTGAAGAGATACGAGATCGCCTCATGCGCGGCCAGTTCGGGAGCCTCGCCCGCAGCCACACGGTCCGTGGCCCACTTGCCCAGCACCAGTTTCATAATGGGCTCGCCCCAGCCAGTGAGCGAGACGGCGGCAGCGAGATTGTCCGCGTAGCAGCCGCAGCCGATCAGCGACGAGTCGCCCACGCGGCCCGGTGTCTTGTTCAGTGTGCCGCCGGTGGAGGTGCCTGCGGCCAGATTGCCAAACGCATCCAGCGCGACGGCGCCGACCGTGTCGTGACTCAGGTCGCCGGGATTGCCGGTGGACGAACGCCGTGAGTCGCCCCCGAAGGAGGTTGTCTCGCCCGAAGCCAGAGCTACGCTTGTCTCCGGGCTCTTGTCATCCTCCAGTCCGCTGAACGTAGCGTCCTCAAGGCCCGCCGCAGCACGCGCCTTGGCTGTCTCCAGCCGTTCGCGCTCACGGTCGAGCACGAGTTCGGCATTTGCAATGAGCTTCATTCCATGCGAGGCCGCAAACTGCTCGGCGCCATCACCGACAAAGTAGACGTGCGGGCTCTGCTCCAGCACCAGCCGCGCGGCCTGGATGGGGTTGCGCAAGTGCTCGACGCAGGCCACGCCGCCTGCCTTCATGCGGCCGCCGTCCATGATCAACGCGTCCATTTGCACGCGGCCGTCCGAGGTGAGGAAGCTGCCACGTCCGGCATCAAACGTGGGATCGTCTTCAAGCACGGTGACGGCGGCCTCGACGGCGTCGATGGCCGGGCCACCGCGCGACAGAATGGCGTAGCCCGCCTGAAGTGCGCGGCGCACGCCGATGCGATGTTCTTCTTCTGCCTCTGGGGGAATGGCCCATGCGCCGCCGTGAACAAGCAGCGTGGGATCGTGTGTTGGGGTCCTGGTCACTCGCTTATCCTACCGCGACGGCCGATGGCTTAGGATCAAAACCGGAGACGGGAGATGACGACGATTTCCGCCGCGAACAGCGGCACATTCAAGATTGGCGGCACATTGGAGGTGCATCGCCTCGGCTACGGCACCATGCGGCTGGTGGGTGAGGGCGCGTGGGGAGAGCCAGACGACGCCGAGGCCGCGCGCCGCGTACTGCGCCGGGCTGTCGAGTTGGGCGTGACCTTGATTGACACGGCCGACGCCTACGGGCCGGAGATCGCCGAGCGTCTAATCTGCGAGGCGCTCTACCCGTACCCGACAGGCCTCGTGATCGCCACCAAGGGCGGCATCACGCGGCAAGGGCCTGCGCGCACGGAATACGTGGGCCGCGCCGGCTACCTGATCCAGTGCGTGGAGATGAGCCTGCGGCGGCTGAAGCTGGACTGCATTGAGCTCTATCAACTGCACCGCATCGACCCGCGCACGCCGCTGGAGGAGCAACTGGGCGCGCTCAAGCGAATGCAAGAGGAGGGCAAGATCCGGCACATCGGCCTGAGCGAAGTCACGCCTGCGGAGATCGAAGCAGCGCAGACGATCGTGCCCATCGTCAGCATCCAGAACCGCTACTCGCTGGCCGACCGGAGGCACGAGGATACGCTTGCGTGGTGCGAACAGCGCAACATTGCATTCCTGCCGTGGTATCCAATGGCAGCGGGCAAGCTCTTCAAGCCAGACCACCCGCTGCATCAGGCACTTGGGCGCACCGCTGCCGCCCACGGCGTCACCCCCGCGCAGGTGTCTCTGGCATGGCTGCTTGCACGCTCGCCGGTTCTGCTACCAATTCCGGGCACCTCGCAGGTGGCGCATCTGGAGGAAAATGTCGCGGCAGTGGGGCTACGGTTTAGCGAGGATGAGTTCGCGGTACTGGATGCGGCGAGCCGCTGAGCTTGATAGCGACTTGGTATCTTCCGGTGTTACGGGCGACCGTTATTCAGAAACGACATGGTAGCGGCCGCTCCGACTCATATCGGGAAGAATGTGGCGGAAGAAATAGACCAATTTCATCCAGCCGCTTGTCTCGATCAAGATAAGCGTACCCCACAAATCGCTGTGTACGCCTCGATAGCGATTCTTCCAATGCAAGATGACCATCACGTATACGTAGAGAAAACCAGGGACAATCAACAACAACGCTACAGTGATGCCGAGATTCCTAAAGAAGTTATCAGTCAACGCCGCTAGGGCGATGAAAGGAAGACCAGCGAGAGCGAGCCATCCAAGGATGCGAATGCGACGAAATCGAATCTCCCAACGGTCGATCATGACGACATGATTAGACACGATTTGCTGGAGTGTTGTCGCGTATTGCTGATCTGGAACGTCCTCTGGGCTCAATTATGCACATCCGCGATAACTCACGGTACGCAACACAATCGACTTTAGATGGCAAATGCGCAGGGCCGCCCCGAGGATCAGCCCTGCGCGTTTGCCTCCGTCGTTCTGCTTATTCCACTGCGTTCTTCGCGATCGTGTTCTTGTACCACTCGGCGCTGAGCTTCGGCGTGCGCTTCAGCGTCTTGAAGTCCACGTAGTGAATGCCGAAACGCTTTGAGTAGCCGTCGCACCACTCAAAGTTGTCCAACAGGCTCCAGAGGAAGTAGCCCTTTACCGGGTACTCCTCATGAACCGCGCGGTGCAGGTGAGTCAGGTGGTTGCGCAGATACATCACGCGGTCTGTGTCTTCAATGCGGCCATCTGCCGTGGGCACGTCGTCTGACGAACAGCCATTCTCCGTGATGTAAATTCCCTTCGGCTTCCAAAGGTCACAGACGTTACGCACAGCCCAGTAGATGCACTCCGGGGCCACGTAAATCCAGGGCGAAAACATGGCTGGATAGGATGCCGGGAACGGCTCGATCTCGAAGCCCTCTGGCTTGCTTGAAGCCTTTACATAGAACGGCGCGTAGACGTTCAGTCCCACAAAATCAAGCGGACTTGCAATCGCCTCCATGTCGCCCGGCTGCGGCTTCGGGGCGTCGGCGCCTTCGTGCTCCAGGTACTCGGCCGGGTACTTTCCCTCCATCAGCGTGGTGAGGAACGGCGCGTTGGTGAGCCGCGTGGCCTTCTGCGCCGCGGCAATGTGCGCCTCGGTTTCCATGACGGGCACGTAGACGACGGCGTTTTCAGCCAGGCCAACCTGCGTGTCATGCGAGGTGTTGGCGCGCAGTGCCTGGACACCAAGGCCGTGGGCCAGGATGCCGTGATGACGAACCTGGTTGACCTGCGCGGGCGCCAGCTTGAGGCCGGGCGCGAATCGGCCTTCCTTGTAGCCAAGATCCGTGAAGCAAATGAACTCGTTCGTCGTCATCCAGTGCTTCACGCGATCGCCCAGATGCTTCGCCATGTAAGCCGCGTAGTCGGCATAGGCTTTGGGCGTGTCACGGTTCGTCCAGCCACCCTCAAGCGCCTGCGGAAGGTCCCAGTGAAACAGGGTTACGCACGGCGTGATGCCGTTGGCCAGCAACTCATCCACCACGCGGCTGTAGTAGTCGAGGCCCTTCGGATTGACCTTCCCCTTGCCTTCTGGAAATACACGCGACCAGGAGATGGAGAAGCGGTATGTCTGCACGCCGAGTGCCTTCAGCAGTTGCACGTCTTCCTTGTAGCGGTGGTAGGAATCATCCGCCAGATCGCCCGTATCACCGTTATGCGTCTTGCCCGGGGTATGGGAAAAGGCGTCCCAGACCGACGGCCCACGACCATCGTCTCGAGCACCTCCCTCGATCTGGTAAGAGGCCGTCGCACAGCCCCACTGGAAGCCTTTTGGGTAATGCAGAGAGGTGGGCATGGGCATGCCAAGCGCGCGCTTCGGCATCAACGCAGCGGCGCCGGCCGCAGCAGCAGCGCCCAGGCCGAACTGGCGGCGGGTGAGGTTTTTCATCGCAGAGATTCCTTTCAGCCCTTGGAGGCGGGCCTTAAATCGAGCAAAAACGTTTTAGCAGATGATGGAGAGGATCGGCAAGCGGAGAACGCCGGCTTCTATCGCGCAGCTTCCACCAACGCAGATACTTCATCGAGCGTCGTGGCCACATCGCCAAAGTCGCAGATCCAGCAAACCTCTGGCTCACGGCGGAACCACGTCAACTGCCGCTTGGCGTAATTGCGGTGGCCCTGCTGCGCCGCGGTGACGGCTTCAGCTTCAGAAAGCTCGCCGCGAACGACACCAGACGCCTGCCGGTAGCCCAGCGCATCCAGGGCCGCGACGGGACCGTAGCGCGCAAGAAGGCCGCGCGTCTCCTCCACAAGCCCGGCGGCGAACATGGCGGCGCAGCGGGTGTTGAGGCGCTCGTAAAGTGCGGCACGGGGCGGGTTCAGCCCGATCCGCAGCAGGCGGAAACCGCGCAAAGGATCGCGCGCCGCCTGGCCCGCCAACGCCTCGGACATCGGACGCCGCCCGGCGACACACACCTCTATGGCGCGAATCAGTTTGGCGGCATCGTTGGCATGGATCCGCGCGGCCGTCGGCGGATCAAAACGCTGCAACACGCGATGCAACCACGCCCCGCCATGCCGCGCTGCGCTGCGCTCCAGCCGTGCGCGCAGCTCAGCATCGCGCGCGGGGCCTGCAAAGAGGCCCTCAGTGAGCGCGCGCAGATAAAGGCCTGTGCCGCCGGTGACGATAGGCAGACGGCCACGCGCAGAGATCTCCCGAAGGGCGGCGCGGCCCAACCGGCTGTAATCCCCCGCAGTGAACGGCTCGTCGGGAGCGGCCACATCGATGAGGTGATGCGGCAGGCGCGCGCGCTCGGCAGCCGTGGGCTTGGCCGATCCGAGATCGAGGCCGCGATAGACGGCCACCGAGTCGCAGCTGACAATCTCGCCTCCGAAGCGCTCGCCGAGAGCCAGCGAAAGTGCGGTCTTGCCGCTGCCGGTGGGGCCGAGAAGGAGAACGGCGACCGGCTCGTTGTGCTTACTGCCCTCCACCGAAGAGTTGCCGCACGCAGTACTCACAAGCGCCACCAGTCGCGGGGAAAGATCCACGCCGGGTTGGTGTGGAAGAGCCACCACAGGCAGATGAGCGCCGCCAGCACGACGAGGCCCAGCGCCTGGTTGCGGCGAAACGCATAGGCCTGCTGCGCTCGCAGTTCTTCGGCGGCTTTTTTTTCGAAATACGGCTGAATGCGGCGATCGCCCACGCCTCAGTATAGGAGACACATCGAACGCACCCGCAGCCGGAGATTCGCGTTTGACTTCCCCCGGCCGCATTGCGGACCATGACCTGTTGGGGGTCGTGCGAAGCAGTTATGAAAGTTCTGGTGTTGGGAGCAGGGGGCCGCGAGCATGCGCTGGCCTGGTCGGCCGCGCGTTCGCCGCGCGTCTCAGAAGTTGTTTGTGCGCCGGGCAACGGTGGCATCAGCCAGGTGGCTCGTTGCGCACCTGTGGACCTGAAGAACGTGGACGACATGGTGCGGCTGGCTGAGGCCGAAAAGCCTGGTCTGGTGATCGTCGGGCCCGAGCTGCCGCTTTCACTCGGCATCGTGGATGCGCTCACCGCACGCGGGTTCCGCGCCTTTGGGCCTACGCAGGCGGCCGCGCAGCTCGAGTCCTCAAAGGCATTTGCCAAGCACTTCATGCAGCGGCATCAGATTCCCACGGCGCGCTACGCGGTCTGCACCAAGGTGGCCGAGCTCGAAGAGGCCATCGGCCACTTCCACGCGCCGATCGTCGTAAAGGCTGACGGCCTCGCCGCAGGCAAGGGCGTGCTGATCTGCGAGTCGCGCGCCATCGCCCTGGAATCGGCCCACGGCCTCTTTGACGGCACACTGCTTGGTGAACCGGCTTCGCAGGTGGTCCTTGAGGAATTTCTGGAGGGCGAAGAGGTCAGCTTTATGTGCCTCTCCGACGGTACGCACGTCGCACCGCTTGCTCCTGCACAGGATCACAAGCGTATTGGCGACGGCGATACTGGCCCGAACACCGGCGGCATGGGCGTTTACTCCACCGACGAACTGCTTGAGCCGCACATGCGGGAGTGGATACTCCGTCATATCGCCGAGCCCACAGTGCGCGGTATGGCAGAGGAAGGCACGCCGTTCGTCGGAGTGCTCTACTGCGGCCTGATGATGACTGCGCGCGGACCGGAAGTGCTGGAGTACAACGCACGCTTTGGCGATCCGGAGACACAAGCCGTTCTGGTCCGCCTGGAAAGCGATCTGGTTGACGCACTAGAAGCCTGCATTGACGGCAAGCTGGCTGAAACCGAGCTGAAGTTCACGCCCGGAGCAGCTGCCTGTGTCGTGGCCAGTTCGGCAGGCTACCCCGGCGGCTACAAGACTGGATTTCCAATCAGCGGGCTGAGCCGCGCGGCGCAGGTACCCGGCGCACAGGTCTTCCACTCCGGCACGGCTCGCGTCGGCTCCCAGATTGTGACCAGCGGCGGCCGCGTCCTCGGCGTTACTGCGGCCGGTGACTCGCTACCAGACGCGCTGGCGAGCGCCTATCAGGCGCTGGCTGAAATCCAGTTTGAAGGCATGTACTACCGCCGCGATATTGGCCACCGCGCGCTCAAGAAGCGGCGGTAGCTGCAGGAATTCTGCTCATGAAATGACCGGCGAACGTGGCGACGGGGACACTCGTCTACCGTTCGCCCTTTTCGCTGAACGGCTTACGCTCAAGCCGCACCATTGAAGGCGGATGATCCTGCTGGCACGCAGCGAAATCTACGCCTGCGTGCGCAGAAGCCTGCCATTCAGCATGTGGGTGCGATGATTGCCGCTTCCGGTTCAGGCTCCGGAGCAGGCTCGCCCTCCGGCGCAGCTTGCACGGCCGGCGGCCCCTGCTTCACTTGCCTGTCAAAGCAAGCTCTGCACAGCACCGGACGGCCCTGGGTGGGCTTGAAAGGAACCGTGGTTTCTTCGCCGCAATCCGAACAGGTCGTGCGCGTCTCCGTTCGTACGCGCGAACCAGACGCCCCACGCTTGGCCTTGCACTTCTTGCAGCGCTTGGGATCGTTTTGGAATTGCTTTTCGTGGAAGAATAGCTGCTCGCCTGCCGTAAATACAAAATCCGAGCCACAATCCACGCACTTCAAGACACGATCGGTAAACGTCATGACCGACTTCCCCGAGAAGGGAAACACGTCCACCGTGGCGTCGATTAGCCGCGCCGGTCCCGCTTCCCTTTCATTCAAATCACTGCAATCACAGCAGGGGCCCGGACCGCGATCCGCCGGTGGCCAACACTCGGCCATCACCGCTCCGGCACATCATGCGGTTGCTTCCGTCTTCCGTCCCGAACTTCGGCAGGAGAAGCGTTTGGTGATCTTGAGGCGGCGAACTGGTCCCTCAGGTTCTTGTCCTTACTGGCTGCCTCCTACTTGAAGGAGCCAGTGGCAGGGATTCCGTTCGCCGCTCTCTGCTAGCTACTACGACTTAGTCTTGCTCTTTCCGAGCCTTCTTGCGATTCCGCTTACGCGCCAAAGCTGCCTTGACGCGACGCTTCTCGCCCGGCTTCAGGTAGTAGGAGTGACGCTTGACTTCCTTGATGATGTCCTCCTGCTGCACCTTCCGCTTGAACCGGCGTAGCGCATTCTCTAGCGGCTCGCCTTCTTGCACACGAACTTCTGCCAAAACTGACCCACCTCCCAACCTGCGTATGGGCGTATTTATGATATAGGAAACTTGCGGCACCAGCCAACAGTTGAAATTTTCCAGTTTTCTTGCCTTTACTGACAAAATTTCAAGGAACGTGCTCGCACTGTCTCAAATCGATTCATAGTTTATCCCATTTTGCACCATAATTGTCGCCTGACTGATTCGATTTGTCTCAAACATTTCCTTCGAGGACCTGCGATGATCCGAACTTATCTGAGCCACACGCCCGTTGTACCCGCCTCCTGCTATGTTGATCCCTCGTCTCAGCTGCTTGGGGATGTCCTCCTTGGCGAACACTCCTCGGTCTGGATGAACGCTGTTCTCCGCGGCGATGTGAACTCCATTCGGGTGGGTTCCAACTCAAATGTGCAGGATTGCGCCGTTCTCCACGGCCAGCGCAATGTCTATCCGGTCATCGTGGGCGACTGGGTCACCATCGGCCACAACGCCACCGTCCACGGCTGCGTGGTCGAGGACGAGGTCCTCATCGGCATGGGCGCAGTCATCCTGAACGGTGCGCGGATCGGGACCGGATCGATCATTGCCGCTGGCGCAGTGGTCCCAGAAAGGACCATCGTGCCGCCGCGAACGCTGTGGGCAGGTGTTCCCGCAAAGCAGCGCCGCGAACTCGGCGAGGAGGACCGCAAACTCATCCTCGAATATGCGCAGAACTATCTGGACTACGTTGCCATCTATCTAGCGGAAGAACAGAACCAACCCTCATGATGACAATCAGTTCATCTCTTCAGTTCGACAGCCTGTTCGCGGTATCGTAGGTATCAGTGAATCCCTGGCCCGCATCTCTTGCTGCTGCTCTTGCCGTGGTGTGTGCTGCGCACGCGGTCGCTCAGTCGTCTGATCTGCCTGACGCGCCCCAGCCCGCCGTCACCCTCCGTGCCACCCCGGGCAACTTTCTCCGCGACCAGAAAGCGATCTGGACGAGTCCGCTGCATCTGCGGGACTCCAACGCCGCAGCACCCGTCCTGCTGGTTCTCGCCACCACGGTGGCCATCACCGCTGACCACCAGGCGATGACGGACGTGGTTTCCAAGGATAAAGCGCTGAACAACCACGCCGATACGGCTTCCCAGGGACTCACCGGCGGACTCGTCGCCGTCCCCGCCGCGTTGTATGGGCTTGGCCGGCTGCGCCACGACGACCACGCCTCCGAGACCGGACTTCTCGGCGGCGAGGCCATTCTGGACAGCCTCGCCGTCAATCAAGTGATTAAGTTCATCGCCCGCCGTGAGCGGCCCACCGTCGACAATTCGCGCGGCCGTTTCTTCCAGTCCGGCGTCGGCATTGACTCCTCATTCGCCTCAAATCACAGTGCGATTGCGTGGTCTTCCGCAGCGGTGCTGGCGGACGAATACCCCGGCTGGCTGACCCGGATACTGGTCTACGGCGCGGCAGCAGGCGTGAGCGCCACCCGCGTTGCCGCGCGACAGCACTTCCCCGGCGATGTAGTTGCGTCGAGCGGTGTGGGCTGGATGATCGGCCGCTACGTGGTCCGCAGGCACCGGCGGCACGACATCGACTAGACCGGTTCCAGAATAACCGTGCCCTTTGCGGGATTGTGCAAGGAAGCATTTTCTTAAGGAAAATGCTCGCGAGGTCATCGCCTTCGAGTACACCTATTCTGGAACCGGTATAGCCACCCTCTTTTCATTGCACGCAGTGCCTCTGCGACAATGAACTTGTATGCTCTCATTGCAGCAGGCAGGCAAGCGCTTCGGTCCGCGCATTCTTTTTCTTGAGGCCGACTGGCTCATCCGCGCCAAGGAAAAAACCGCGCTAGTTGGCGCCAATGGCACCGGCAAATCGACGTTAATGAAGGTCCTGGCTGGGCTGGAGCCGCTGGACTACGGCACCATGCAGCAGACCCGTGGCATGAGCATTGGCTATCTGCCACAGGAGGGCCTGCATCTGACCGGCCGCACCGTCTTCGACGAGTGCCTCACGGTCTTTGACGACCTGCGTGCGATGGAAACGGAGATGGAGCGCGCCGCTGCGCGGCTGGCCGAGCTGAACCATGAAAGCCCTGAGTATGAGGCTGCCGCCGAGCAGTTCTCGTCACTGCAGGAGCGCTTTCAACTGCTGGACGGCTACGCGCTGGACGCACAGGTCGGCTCCGTGCTGACCGGGCTAGGGTTCGGCAAAGAAGACTGGCAGCGCGACACGGGTGAGTTCTCCGGCGGCTGGCAGATGCGGCTGGCACTGGCCAAACTGCTGCTGGCGCGACCCAACCTGCTGCTGCTGGACGAGCCGACCAACCACCTTGATCTGGAGACCCGCAACTGGCTGGAGGACTACCTGAAAGGCTACCCCTTCGGCTACATCCTGATCTCGCACGACCGCTACTTTCTGGACGTGACGGTGGACCGCACCGTTGAAATCTGGAACAAGCGGCTGACCATATTCCAGGGCAACTTTGCCAAGTACCTCTCCCAGAAGGACGAACGCCGCACGCAGCTCATGGCCGCCTACAAGAACCAGCGCGACCAAATCGAGCATCTGGAAGCCTTCATCAACCGCTTCCGCGCGCAGGCAACAAAGGCCAAACAGGTGCAGAGCCGCATCAAGGAGCTCGAAAAGATCGATCGCATCGAGGTGCCGGAGGAGGAGCCCGTCATCCACTTCAAGTTTCCACAGCCGCCGCCCTCAGGGCGCACGGTCGTGGAAGCTGAGGGGCTCGGGAAGAGCTACGGCGAGAAGAAGGTGTTTCACGACGCGCGGTTCTCGATCGAGCGCGGCGAGCGCGTGGCGCTGGTGGGTGTAAACGGCGCCGGCAAATCGACGCTGATCCGGCTGCTGACGGGCGCTGAAGCACCGTCAGCGGGCGCCGTGAAGCTGGGGCACAACGTCATCGCCGAGTACTTCGCACAGGATCAGTACAAGGTGCTGGACCCCGAGGCGCGAATGCTGGACGACATCTCGCGCGCCGCTCTGAAGGTACCGGAGTCCGAGCTGCGTTCGCTGCTGGGGTGCTTCCTGTTTTCAGGTGACGATGTTTTCAAGCAGCTCGGCGTGCTCTCTGGCGGCGAGCGGAATCGCTTTGCGCTGGCGCGGATTCTGGTCTCGCCCTCGAACTTTCTGCTGCTGGACGAGCCGACCAACCACTTGGACATGCGCGCCAAGGACGTGCTGCTGGACGCGATTGCCGCCTTCTCCGGCACGGTGGTATTCGTTTCGCACGACCGCTACTTCATCGATGGGCTGGCCACGCGCATTCTCGAGGTCGACAACGGCACGATCACCAGCTACGAAGGTAACTACGAGGACTACCTGCGGCGCAAGGAAGCCGAGGCCCTGACCAGGACACAACAGGGCAGCGAATCATCAGCGTCGAGGAGCACGCCGACGTCTAGCGCGGCAAACGAGCCCCCTGTGCAGAACGCGCCTTCGGCAGCGGGCGGCACCACCATTGTGCTTGAAGGCGGACCCGACGACAGCGCAAAAAAGAAGCGTCTGAACCCCATCAAGCAGAAGCAGATGGAGGAGCGCTGCGCCTTTCTCGAAGAGGAAGTTCCGCGCGTCGAGGCCTCGCTTGCAGATACAGAGCAGCAACTCGGCGTCTATGTCTCCGCGGAGGAGACGCAGCGGCTGACGCAGCTTGCAGAAAACCTGCGCGAGCAGTTGAACACGCTGACGGCGGAGTGGGAAGACCTGATGCTGCAACTCGAGGCCTGACCAAGATTGGGGGCAGGCGGCGTGGGCGTAACATGAGCCATGCGCCTGCTGCTTCTCTCCGCCGTGCTCTGCTTCTCCACCCACGCGCTTGCAGCGCAAGGCACCACAGCAGACAGCGATCACGATGGTCTGAGTGACGCTGACGAAGCCGCTCTACTTCAGCAGTTCGCACCGCGCCTCATGGTCAGCGCCGAGGACTGCTCGCATCTGCCTGCGCGCTTCACGCCTCTCAGCGCCGCCCCCACCCCCGAGGCGGACGACGGCACGCTCTACGGTCAGGCCACACCGCACCCCGATCGCGCTGGCCAGCCGCGAGAAGTCGAGCTGCACTTCTATCATCTGTGGCGCACCGACTGTGGGCAGATGGGACATGCCCTCGATGCCGAACACATTTCCGCACTGATCGAACTCGGCCCCGACGCACGATGGACAGCACGTTACTGGTACGCCGCAGCACATGAGGACACAGTCTGCGATGCCAGCCAGATTGCACGTGCTGCCACGTTGCACGCCGAAACACAGGGCGCAACGGTCTGGGTTTCGCGCGGCAAACACGCGTCGTTCCTGAGCGAAGCACTCTGCACGCGCGGCTGCGGCGGCGACCGATGCGAGGCGATGCAAACCATCGCTCACAGCGCCCCCATCAACATCGGAGAACGCACGGCCCCGATGAACGGCGCCGTATGGATTGACGCGCCATCCTGGCCGCTTGCCACCAAACTCGCCCGCACGGACTTTCCCTCGGAGCGCACCGCACGTCTGGAACGGCTGCCCGTCACTGACATAGCGTGGGCCAATCCAGAAAAGCGGCCGGTGCAGGCAGTTATTCTGGGGGGCAATGGCGCACTCGGCGGTGGAGCAGTCGGGTTTCGCAGCACTAACACTGCGCTTGTCGTTGCCGATGCGCACGCCTCAAACGCACTGGACCGTGCCACAACAAGCACCGGTCACGCACTCGCAAAGTCTTATCATGCGGTGAAAAAACTCCTAAGAATTGAAGCCGAGAAGGATTCCGCAGCCGCGACACAACGCTGACCGCGTCCTCCCTGTCGTGCATAATCAAGAGGAAATGTCCCCACTCTGGAGTCCGCAAAGCTGGTCGGAGCGATTGGCGGAGCTCGAGGCGCGCACGGGCGAGCAGAAGGAAGCACCGCTGCGCCGCGATGTCCGCTCCCTCGGCATCCTTCTTGGTGAAGTTCTGCGCGAACAGGCCGGCGACGATCTTTTCGCGCACGTGGAGGCCCTGCGGCAAGGCACGATCCGCCGCCGCGATGCCGAAGTGCGCGGCGATGCCGAGGCAGTGGCGCACCACGGCGCAAAGGCACTGGAACTGGTGCACTCGCTTCCTATTGAACGAGCCATCCTGTTAACGCGCGCCTTCGCGTTCTACTTCGAGCTGATCAACCTGGCAGAGACCAACCACCGCAAGCGACGGCGCAACGCACTGCAGTTGAGCGGACAGGCTGGCCGCCAGCGCGGCTCGTTGGCGGGAACTCTTGCAGAAATGCGCCGCGTAGGCATCAGCGCCGAGGAAGCACTCGACTGGCTGAAGCGTGTGCTCATTGTGCCCGTCTTCACCGCGCACCCCACGGAGGCCGCACGGCGATCGGTAATGACCAAGCGCCGCCGCATTGGCGAGTTGCTGGCGCGCATCGATCGCATCCCCGTCCCCGAGCAGGATCTCGCGCACACCGAGGAAGCCATTCGCGCGGAGATCACGAGTCTCTGGCAGACCGACGAGGTGCGCTCACGGCGCCCCACCGTACTGGACGAAGTGAAGATGGGGCTGGACTACTATGACGTTTCCATCTTCGCCACGCTGCCCGCGCTCTACGACGAGGTCTCCTCGGCCCTACAGTCCGCCTACGGACTCAAGATTGAGCCACACGATCTGCCTCTGGTGTTGCACTTTGGTTCCTGGATCGGCGGCGACCGCGACGGCAACCCCTACGTCACGCCCGAGGTGACGCGCGAAGCCTTGCGTCTGGCTCGCGGTCATCTCCTGCTTCACTACGAGCGGCGGCTCGACGATTTAATTGACCTGCTTACATCCAGCGCGCAGCAATGCCCTGTGAACCCGGAGCTGCGCCGCCGCTTTGAGGCTTATGTCGAGCAGGTTCACACACCGGAATCGCAGGTTTTCGGTGAGCAGTACGAATTTGAGTACTACCGCCGCTTTGCGATCTGCCTGAAGGCGCGTATCCAGCGGACGCTCGACATCACTGACCACTCGGCACCTTCCACCACTGCGGCGCTGCCTGTCACGCCGTACACGCTCTCACAGGGTCAGAGCCAGTTGGCTGCCGCGCTGCCGCCCTATTGCTCCGTCGCCGACTTCCTCGACGATCTCGAAGTGCTGCGTGTGTCGCTGGCTGAAAATCACGGCTTGCGCATTGCGCGCTCGCTCGTCGATCCGCTTATCCTCGAGGTCCGCACGTTCGGCCTGCACCTGCACACGCTGGACATTCGCCAGCACGCGCGGCTGCACGCAAACGCACTCAAGGAAGCCATCGCCGACACGCTGGAGCCCGGACTTGCCCCCGCGCTCTCCGCAGAAACGGCAAATGTCCTCGAAACCTTCCGCGTTGTGGCCGAGGCCAAAAACAGCTGCTCCCCCGAAGCGATTCGCCAGTACGCAATTTCCGGCGCATCCACAGTTGACGATGTGCTCGCCGTGGTTCGACTCGCGCGCCTGTCAGGCGTTCGCGTTGAAGGCTCCGCATCAAGCGGACCGTGCGGCACCTGTGGCGACCCCGGCCTGATGCCGGTGCCTCTCTTCGAGTCCATTGAGGATCTGCAGAATGCCCCCGCCGTCTGCCGCAACCTCTGGTCGCGCCCGGACTACCGCAAGCTGCTCGAGAGCTGGGGCTGGTGGCAGGAGATCATGCTCGGCTACTCGGACTCAAACAAGGACGGCGGCATGCTCACCAGCACGTGGGAGATCTTCCGCGCGCATCGTGATCTGCATACCGTGGCACGCGAGTGCGGAGTAAAGCTGCGCCTCTTCCACGGCCGCGGAGGCACTGTTGGCCGTGGTGGTGGGCCCACGCACCGCTCCATCTTTGCCCAGCCCATGAACTCCTTTGAGGGCCAGATCCGCATCACCGAACAAGGCGAGGTTCTGAATTTCAAATATGCCGACGAGGTGTTGGCCGAGCGCAACCTTGAGTTGATGATCGCCGCTTCACTGGATGCACTCGCTCGCCCCAACGCGCGCGACCCGGAGGGCCACTTCACCGGCATTCTCCAGCCTGAATGGGAGACGGCGCTCGACGAGCTTTCTGCGATCTCGTTCGCCTTCTACCGCGAAAACATCCTCGACAACCCCGGCGTCATTACTTACTTTGAGCAGTCCACGCCTGTCGGCGAGTTGGAACACGCAATGATTGGCTCGCGGCCCTCACGCCGCAAGGCATCCAGCAATATCGCAGACCTGCGCGCTATTCCGTGGGTGTTTGGCTGGACTCAGTCGCGGCTGTTGGTGCCAGCCTGGTTTGGCGTGGGATACGCACTCAGTCAGTTCCTGGAGCGGCCCGGCGGCCTTGAGTTGCTGCAGACCATGGCACGCGAGTTCCCGCTCTTCATCGACCTGCTGCGTAACGTTGAAATGGCCCTTGCCAAGGCCGACCTTGCCACGGCACGCCAATACGCGGCACTGGTCACCGATGCGACTCTGCGCACGCAAGTCTACGAGATGCTCGAAGCTGAGTTCCATCGGTCTGTACGCGTCGTACTGGCGGCGACGGCGCAGAAGGAACTGCTCGAGAAGAACCAGGTGCTCGGGCGGTCGATCCGCTTGCGAAACCCCTATGTCGACCCGATGCACCTGATCCAGATCGACATGCTGCGCCGCAAGCGCTCAGGAGAGAACACGCCGGAGGTCAACCGCGCACTCGCCGCCACCATCAGCGGCATCGCTGCTGGCCTGCGCAACACCGGCTGAGAACCCGCGCGTGACAGGCACCCGCAATGCTCTCGTGCCGCACATCTGACAGAAGCAGAAATGGGGCGGAGACCGCGTGGTCTCCGCCCCATTTCTGCTTGGTGATTACTGCACTTTCAGGGTGAACGTAGTAGTTACCGAGTGGCTCGACGAGTCCGTGCCGGTAGCAGTGACGGTGTACGTTCCCTTAGCCGTGTAGTTGCTGCTTGAAGAGGAGCTGCTCCCGCCTCCGCAAGCCGTCATCACAAGGCCAATCCCAGCCAGCATAATGAGCGGCAGGAACATCCGCAGCCGCCGCGTACGCAGACCAAGCAAGCCCACGAACAGGCCTGCCAGGCTCAGCCCAGCCGCGCCGAACGAGAACGGGCGCGCCTGGCTGAATTTCGTCGAACCGCCGCCCACGAACAGCTTCTTCGCGCCCGCACCAACAGCAGCCGTCGCACCGCAGTCAGACAGGTTTGTGTCAATGATCAGAGATCCGGTTGCAGCCGAAGTGCTGCTCACCGTCGCCGTCGCTGACGTATAGCAGAACGTGACGTTCGAACTCGAAGCGGTCGGTGCAATCGTCACCGTTCCGGTGTAGCCACCTGTTGGAGTTACGGTGATGGTCGACGTGCCCGAGGAACCGCGGCTCACCGTCACGTCGGTGGCTCCGATCGTGTAAGTGCCCGACGAGCTGCCCGACGAACTGGTGATGGTCACCGTCGTCGCGCTCGAGGTCGATGTCGCATAGGTTCCGTCGCCACCGTACGAGGCCGTCAGCGTATTTGTACCCACCGGCAGAGTGCTGAGCGTGAGCGTGGCTGAACCGGAGCTTAGCGTCGCGCTACCCAGCAGTGCGGTGCCGTTATAGAAGTACACCTTACCCGTAGCCGCCGTTGGCGAAACTGCGGCTGTCAGCGTCACTGCGGTATTGTAGGTCGCGGTTGCAGCTGAAGCTGTCAGCGTTGTTGTCGTCGTCGTCAGCGTACCGGAGGCCACCGTTACCACCGTCGTGCTGTTGGTCGCAGAGGAATACACGCCGTCGCCGCTATAGCTGACCGTCAGCGTATCGGCGCCCACTGCCAGGGATCCTGCAGGGATCAAGAGAGTTGCCGCGCCGCCGTCCAGGTTCACAGAGGAGGACGTATATCCTCCGCCGCTCACGGAAACCGTGCCAGTTGGCGTGTTGGAGCTGCCGCTGACCGCAACCGTCAACGTCAGTGCGTTAGCCGTTGTGATCGATGTTGCCGAGGGCGTCACGCCCACAGTCGCCGCTGCTGTCCCCATACCGGCTGACCAGTTCGTAATCAGCGCTGTGGCATCCACGCTGCCCATTCCGGTGGCAAGATCGTAGCCGGTAGCCGTGTCATAGCCGGACTCGAAGTAGTAGCCGGCCGTGTTCTTGGTGCAGTTCGTTGTGCCGCTGGTGCAGGGTACGGAATTGTTGCCAAGCACCGTGTCGTGGAAGATGGTGCTGGCCGAGGCGCTGTTGTTGTAGATGTTGTAGAGATTCACAGCTGCCTGACCCAGACGCCCACCGCCCTGGCTCTGCTGCACAAGGGCGAGGATGCCCGCAAATGCAGGCGAGGCCGCTGAAGTGCCACCGAATCCGGTGAAGTATCCGTTGCTGTCGCAGTTGGTCGTGTAGGTGGTGCCGCTGGAGGTATACGTATCATTGGTGCACACCAGCCACGCCGAGTAGTAATCCACGCCCGACATCAGCGAAACATCGGGGATGTCGCGCACGGAGTCCGAGTCATAGGTGCCAGTGCCGCGTTGCCAACTCGGCTTCGCGTGGCCGCTTGTGCAGGAACCGACGGTTGAGGAAGTCGTACTGTTCGTGGAGCAACTGCTGTGCCCGCCGCTGGCCGCGACAATGTTTTGCGAGGAAGAAGACGTCCACGGCACGTTGGCGCTTACAGTTGTGTTGCTCGACGTCGAATCGTTCCACACCAATTCGGGGATATAGCTCTTGGCCGTCCGATACCAGGTGGAAGAGCTGTAGGTCGTGCTCGCGTATGTGGTGAAATTGCTCTGGCTCAGTTGGAAGTCCGTACCACCCACAGCGATGTTGTAGGGCGTCGATCCGAGACCATTCACGCCAAGGCCGCCAGTGGCCGCAGTTACGTTCGCGCCAGAGCTGGTCGTAGTGGAATCGCAGCCAGCCGAGCCTGAGTCACCAGACGAAACTGTGACCGCGATACCCTGCGCCGCCGCCTGCTGCCACAGGCTCGTGTATGCAGCATTGTCGCTGGTGGTCATGTCCTGCTCGCAGAGCCCAAAGCTAACGCTCAGGATGTCCACCGTGTTGTCAGAAAGGGCGGCATCGATCTGCGTCCCCAGCGATCCGTCCGTGCCGGTATAAAAACGCACGGTTGCGCCCGGGGCCAGGCCACCGGAGATTTCCAAGTCCAGATACGCTTCATCCGCGTCCGAAGTCGACGAGGTGACGGGGTAATTTGTGATGGTTGGCAGCGTTGGCGAGGTCTCCCCCAGGAATAGTGACCGGAAGTTGCTGATCGGCGTCGTGGAAACTGCTGCGTCGCCAATAATGCCGATGGTCACGCCCGTGCCGGTGTAGCTGGTTCCGGTCGAGTAGTTCGCGTTGAACTTATTCGGTGTGTTGTAGATTGTGGCCGCATCGCCCGGCACCAGGTAGAGCATGTAGGAACCGCTCGATCCTGTTGTCAGATCTGCTCGCAGGGAACCGTTTAGAGTGTCCACTGATCCGGTCAGTGGTGTCAGCCGCTTCGACTGGGCGTCGACCATACCCGTACTGCCCATGTGCGAGAGAGGTTTCGGGCTGATCGTGGTGAGATGTGCTACCCCTGTAACCACAGAAGCCAGCGCTGACGGAATACTGACGTTTGCCGTGTTTGCATTGAATGTTCGCCCGTTCAGACTGAATGCGTGAATCGAAGTCTTGAAGGCGCTCCGTACCGTCCCAGCGGAACCGGAAAAAGTGATCGTGGTCTTCGCCTTGTTCGCGGAGATGCCCGTGAAGCCTTCCTGCTCCAGCCACGCTGAAATGGTGTCGATGTCTGCCTGGGCAGCGCCAAAGCGCGCGCCGAACTGGTCCGGCGTCAGCCACTTGTGATAATTCGGTGACGACTTCTGCTGCAACTCACCGAGGTAGGAGTCCAGCGAGGCCTTCTGCGCGTCGGTCTGCGTCAACACGAGCCGCATTTGCTCGACGGGCGTAGCGTCTGGCACAGCGCCCTGATCCGCAGCAATGCGCACCAGCGAGGACACACCGCGGCTCAATGTGACGCGCACCCCGTCATCCACTGCCTGGGTAATGCGTATCGATGGTGCCTGTGCGCCTGCCGTACCCAGCGCCACAGCCCAGGCGGCCAGCCAGCCGCCAACGCGCCGTGCACGTCTCTTATCAATTCCGAACGTCGTCATAGCCATCCTTTGCAAAGGCATGTCATCAGTCTAGCCGTGGTCTCCTCTGGCTGGAGCCAGGGAAGTATGTGCAGAAAGCATAGTGCAGAAGGCGAGAGGAAAGAAGGATCAAGCTGGGAAGATTTTCGCCCTGTTCCGGACGGTGTGGTCCGCCGTCGGCCGTTCCCAATCGGCTGTGCGCGGCGCTGTCTTGTATAGACGCCAGCCCACCATGAAAGTTGTCACGATTTGGCGAGGGATTTCACTGACTTGCGTTAACCTTCAGCAGATGGGCGCGGGGGCACGACGCTTAATGCCGCCGTCTTGGCCCGCGGCGTCACGAAGGTCTCTGACCGCCAGGCAATCGAGAGCGGCTCGCGGTCTAGCAGCCGACGGATTTGTCCCCGTGCATGCTCGGCCCATGGCCCGGACCGGTCCAGCTTGACGTAGGCCTGCCAGTGGCGCAGGGCATTCCGTTCCTCGCCCTTCCTCTCAAAGGCAAGCGCGAGATTGTAGTGCGCATCGGCATACTTGGGCGTGAGTTCGACGGCGCGCTGGTAGGCCGCGATAGACTCGTCCGGCCGGTCCAACTCATCCAGAACATTGCCCAGGTCAAAGAATGCCAGCACATAGCCCGGATCTTTCTCCGCGGCGCTCCGGTAGAGTTCCTCAGCCCGTGCATACTTGCGCTGGTGAAAGTAGAGCGTCCCCAGATTGATGTATGCCGGCGCGTATCCCGGCTCCAGAGCCACAATCTTCTCGTAGAGCGCGATTGCGCGCGCCTTTTCGCCGGTTTCCTCGGCCTGCACCGCTGCATAAAACAGCTCCTGCACACCGGCCGCGGCGGCAGTTCCCGGTCGCCGCAGAGGCTCCGGCTGCGGCGCAGCGCCCTGTTCCCCGCAGCGGTCAAAGTCAAACAGCAGTTGACGGCGGATCGGATCTACCATCGCGCCTTCACAACGGAATGCCAGCCGCGTCCCAGTCCGCACCACCGTCGCCTCGACGAGCGGATTGGCCATTCCGGCCACAGACTGCATTGCCACTACACTGTGCCTGATGGACGCCGCAGAGACCGACTCCTCACGCAGCACACGCAGAGTTCGCAGCTGTCCCAGATCCTGGAAGCTGTAGCTCTGTTGTGCAGGGATGAGCCCGGCCTTTTCCCACCCGGCAAGCTGGCGGGAACTGATTCCGAGGATTCTCAAAACATCCTGACGGCTGAAGCTGGTCACTCTGCCTTGCTCCTACCTCTGGGTCCAGGAACGGCTGCACGGCTCGGGTCGCCTCGATCACCGGCGGGAATCCTGAACGTGGCCCAATGGAACAGCTACGGAGGAACCGCTCTCTTGCTTGCGATTATGCCAAGAATATGCGTGGATAAGCAGGTGCGAAATAGAGGACTGTAAAAAGTGCGTGGATAACCGGTACTTCATTTGATTCCTTCCGGCCCCGGACCGCCTCTCTCAGGCTTTCGTGCCCCCCCCTGTGCATCAGCGCATCCACAGAGCGCCTCCAGATTTCAATGCTACGACTCGGGAGCCACCCCGCCGTCCGGCATAGCCATGGATTCACTTTGCCATGTGCAATTTACGGACACATCGACTCCACTTCTCGCGTTATTTTGGTGGAATTTTCTATCCACGAAACAATTAATAAGCTTTTATTCTTGGCGCGCAGTATACCCGGGAATACTGCCAAAGTGGCATCCTGCAGGAATGGCTCTTTGGCATACGCGGACACACCTGCGCATGCGCTGGACTCTCATGAGCTTTGCTGGGGTTACGGTGGGAGCTACACCGTGCAGGAATGGAGCCGACGGTCAGACTTGAACTGACGACCTGCTGATTACGAATCAGCTGCTCTACCAACTGAGCTACGTCGGCCTGCTCCTCACCGATTGTATCGGAGCCGCTGCGTTCGGTAAAGCCGCACTCGCTGAAGCACTATCCGGCTCAATGCACTAGACTCATCGCCATGGACGATTCCCAGTTCTGGCAGGAGCAACGTCGGCTGGCAGAAGCCTATCGCGACAAGTGGGATGACGAGTTGCGTGCGCTTGCAGAAAGCTACAGCGACCTCACTAAGCCCGCGCAGCAGGCACTGCGCGACGAAATGCTACGCCGCGGTCTGGCCGACCCGCTTGCCCCTGCAACGCCCCCCACGCTCAATCCGGCTGAGCTGCCGCCAGCCGAAGGCGAACCGCACGACTACACGTGGAAGACGCCGCTCTGCGACTGCGAATCAATGCAGCACGCACGCCTGTTCATGGAACTCCTGCGCCGAGCCGGCATCGAGAGCTGGATTGAGGGCGCTGGCCATTACACATGGGAATCGAACGGACCCCGCCTGCTGGTTGCGGCGGATCAGCTGGAGCATGCGCGCACTGTCCTGGCCCAGCCAATTCCGGAGGACGTGATTGAGCAAGCAGCGGAATCGGAGGCTCCAGCCCCGTTTGAGCTGCCCGCATGCCCCGCCTGTGGTGCAGCTGACCCGGTTCTGGTTGCCGTGGATCCCGTCAACCAGTGGCAGTGTGAAGCCTGCGGGCACCAGTGGTCTGACCCTGCCCCTGCGGAACCCGAAAATTAACCTCTTCCCTGCCGTAAAACGGAAAGAGCCGCCCGGCAACAGGGCAGCTCTCTCCTAGGGAGAATAGTTCCAACGGAGGCAAAACCATCAGAACTTTCTGGCTGCATAGTAGGTGCGGGGGCACGGAGTGTCAAGGATAAATCGGGAGAGAAATAACTTTCTATTTTTCTGCACTTTACAAAACGCACCAGATTTATGCGGGAAAATCCGTCTTCTCCTTACGTTCGCCTTTTAGGCCCTGCAGTTTGTAGGGTTTCTACGGTAAAACTTCGGGTTTCTGCCGGTTTTTCCACACGCGTTTGCACGCGGTTAACCTTCCAGATGCGCCACGTTCATTTCTCGAGATTCAGACGGATGAACTCCTCGTCGTAGACCGTCGACGCGGGTTTGCCCCGGGACATCCGGTACAAGGCGCGGCCACCGCCCAGGAATAAGCCCAGCAGGATGGCTGCTACCGATCCGACCACCACGATCCCTGCAATTCCGACCAGCAGCCGTCCCGTCTTGTTAACTTCCGACTCTGTCGGCTGAGGGATGTCCGTCAGATTCTCCGCAAAGTGAACTGACTCAAGCAGGCGGTGACTTTCGTTGGGAATCGCGTCGCCACTCACGATGGCCACCAGCGGCCCGCTCCGCCGCACCTCAAGCGATGCCTGGTCGGAGTCCTGGAGCGGCTTGGGAAACGCGGGCTGCGCCTTGGCACCGGCCTTCAAGTAAGCGCGGATCTTCTCCTCCTGCGCTGCGGCCATTTGTGGCGTGGGATAGTCGATCAACGTCAGGGTTGCGGTGTTCGAGGATAAGGCGTAATTGGCCGTTACGGCCTCGGCGGCATGGTCAAACCCGACCATCTCCGGCGGCAGCACGCCTCCCCCGCCCGCATAGCCCGTCAGGCCCAGGGCGTAGTGCGTCGATTGCGAGTCCAGATCCGCCTTGGGAAGATTCAGCAGGATCGGAGGCGCCAAGCCTCGGTTGCCGCCTGGAACCGGAATCGCCTTTGCCAGCTCTCGCAATTCGCCCGCCGTCATCGGGCCCACGGCAGAAAACGTTGCGTCAATCACCGTATTGCCCAGCCAGAAGACCACTCGCTTGCCGTCTGAGCCCGCACCCGATCCCAGGTCCACCTTCGGCCAGTTCGACTTGCGATAGAAGCTGAATGCGCCAAAAGCACCGCTCGCATCGAAGAAGTTCAACGCCTTCACATTCAGTGTTTCGCCGTCGCGCTTGTAAGTCGCCAGGAGGGCGTGCGCAAATTGATACTCGCGCAGAGCCTGCGCGTTTGCCGCATCAGCCTTTGCCGCATCCGTCACGTTCTCTGCCTTGCCCTCCATCACCCAGCCCGAGAAGGCTTCCGGCAACAGCGGCGAGGCCTTGGCAGGAGCTGGCGGCAGCTCCAGCTTCACAGCGCCCTGCTTCTGCGCGCACACACACATTTCCGCCGCCCCCAGGGCGACGCAAGCAGCAACAATTGCGATCGAACGAAAACGCACCATCCACTCCAACTCTCAGACTACTACGCGCCTGCTTGCGCGCCTCCGCATGCTGGATTGGACACCTCCCACGCCGGAAAGGTTCCCAGTCTCAGCGCTGCCACAGCCTCTGCGGCAGAAGATAGGTGACTCCGGTGAAAGCCTCCCAGGACGTCGAACTCGCCGTGAGGCCGCGGTTGAAGCCGCCGTCAAACACGAGATTGGGCCGCGCAGAGTAGGTCAGTGCCCACAGGTTTCCCGCTGCGTTGCCGCGCGAGAGAGGCTGCGTGAAGTGCCATAGTTCGCCGTAGATGCTGGCACGGCCAAAGTCGCGCGAGAAACAGAGCGTCTGCCCCCACTGCGCGCGGCGCACGCCGCTCTCTTTCTGCTCGTTGACGATGAAATTCGAGTAGATGTGCGTCTTTTGCAGGCCAATGTTCAGCATTGCAAGTGCGCCCTGGAAGGCGCTGCCTACATCGAGACTTGGCGTGCGACCGGAGTAGAGCGTCCGCAGATAGCCAAAGCTCAGAGTCGGATGCAGGCCTTGCCCGGTCAATGCAACAGTCCGCAGGCCGAGAACCACTCCGCCCGGCTCGTTGTCGCCGCCGGGGCTGGAGCGCGCCCACGGCTGCCACTGACTAAAAAACTCCAGTCGCGGGTGAACAGCAAGCCTGGTCACTTGGGTCAGAGAAAGCTGTGCCGCCATCCCGGGCGTACCAGCGGCGTAAAGGCCGCCATTTTCAAACTGTAGATAACCAACCGGAGCCAGCGTTGCAGTTGAGGTCACCGTGGGCCGATTCGGATTGGCCTGTATCGATTCAGCCGCGTTCTGCGCCCACGCGACAAAAGCTCCCGTCATCGCCAAAGCAATGCAAACGGCTACGTTTCTGAGTTCTGCGAATCTCATCACTAGACCATCTCGCCTGAGCCGTAAGCGTTTGACGGGACAACCCATAAGGATTCAGTAAGCGTACCCCGCCGACACAGCCGCGTCTTCTTCCCGGCGCCGCCACGCCTCAAATGCGGCGAGCGCACGTTCGCATTGAATACGATGGCGCTCCTTCTTGTCGCGGATTTTCTTCCGCGACTCGTCGTCGAGTGGCTCCAGCAGGTCAAAGGTGATGTTCGCAGGCTGGAAGTCTTTCGCATCGGCATGCGTCAGGTAGTGCACCAGTGAGCCAAGTGCTGCCTGGCGCGGCACTGGCTCAGGATCTCGTCCAGAGGCAAGCGCCGCGGCGTAGATGCCCGCCAGCAGCCCGGTCGCCATCGACTCGGTATACCCTTCAACGCCGGAGAGTTGCCCTGCAAACAGGATGTCTGGCCGAGCTTTCAGCCGCAGCCGGTCATCCAGCAGCATCGGAGCGCAAATGTAGGTATTGCGGTGAATTTGCCCGTAGCGAAGAAACTTCGCATTCTCTAGCCCTGGGATCAGACGCAGAACGTGCGCCTGATCGCCCCACTTCAGGTGATTCTGAAATCCGACCAGGTTGTAACTGGAGGCGCGCACGTTCTCCATGCGGAGCTGCACGACGGCATATGGCCACTTGCCTGTCCGCGGATCGTCAAGGCCCACAGGCTTCATCGGGCCAAAACGCAGCGTGTCACGGCCGCGCCGCGCCAGCACCTCGATCGGCAGGCAGCCCTCGAAGTATTCGAGCTTCTCCCACTCCTTCGATTCGGCGGGCTCTGCGGCAATGAGCGCGTCATAGAAGCGGTCGTACTCCTCACGCGTCATGGGGCAGTTGATGTAGTCGGCCGTGCCCTTGCCCCAGCGCGCGGCAAAGTAGACGCGATCCATGTCGATCGAGTCGGCATCGACAATAGGCGAAATGGAATCGTAAAACGCCAGATGCTCCGCGCCGGTCATGCGCTGGAGTTCAGTGCTGAGCGCGGGAGAAGTCAACGGTCCGGTCGCCAGAATCGTGATCGTGTCCTCCGGCGCGTTGAGCGAGGTCACCTCTTCACGAATCACTCGAATCCGCGGCTCACTGGCTATCGCTTCGGCGATGCGTCGCGAAAACTCCACGCGATCAACTGCCAGCGCATGCCCGGCCGGCACAGACGTTTCGTCGGCAACTTTCAGCAGTGCCGAGCCCGCCCGGCGCATCTCCTGCTTGAGCAGCCAGGACGCCGTATTCTCTGACTCGCTCTTCAGCGAGTTCGAGCAGACCAGCTCCCCAAACTCGGTGGTCTGGTGAGCGGGAGTCAGGCGCGGTTTTCCATCTATGACCGCCCGCAGTTCATAGAGATCCACCTCGCAGCCGCGCCTTGCAGCCGTTAAGGCCGCCTCAGGGCCGGCAAGCCCGCCGCCGATCACACGCAACCGCTTCATGCTTTCTGTCCTGCCAGGCGCGCCAAGGCTGCGCCAGTTACGCGCACATTGCGCCATTCGTCGAGAAAATCCGCGCCCATCGCCTTATAGAAGTCGATTGCAGGCTGGTTCCAGTCCAGGACCTCCCATTGCAGCCGCGGACAGCCTTTCTCCACAGCAATTGCGGCCACGCGCTGGAGCAGTGCCCGGCCGACGCCGCAACTGCGAAACTCTGGCAGCACAAAGAGATCCTCAAGGTAGAGCCCCGGCCTCCCCAGCCACGTCGAGTAGTTGAAGAAGTAGAACGCGAAACCCGCTGGGCGCCCGTCCTGCTCTGCGATCAGACAGGAGTAGAACGGATTCGGCCCGAAGCCGTCTCGTTCAAGATCCGCCTCGGTCGCCGTTACGGCGTCCGGCTCACGCTCGTACTCGGCCAGAGCGCGGATAAAGGCAAGGATCTGCGGTATGTCACGGCGCTCTGCCGCGCGGATCACGGTGCTCATATCTCTCATTGTAGGGTGTGATCCACGCCACATGACCCCGGCCAGAACGGCTCTACGATGAATTCAGCTTCTAGCCTCGCATCGCTCGCGCCGGTCTTGTGCTGAGCCCACGGGAAGATTTACCTTGGGCTGTGCTGCCTGTTGCGCCCGCGTGGACGCGTCTGTTGAGGTGTAGTTCGCAACAATTGACGCTCCGGCCCGCGTCCAACGCCGCGGCGCAGGGTTTTTCAAGTTGTATTGAATTTTGACGGAGTCGACGGGTGGCGCCGACCGCCCTCGCTCCCAAGGAGAACAGGAATGAATCGCAACCTTCTTCTGTCGCTGGGCGTGCTTGCGTTTGCCGTTTCGCCCGCACTTGCGCAGCAGGCAGCAGCTCCCGCAGCCGGGGATTTGGTCAAGGTGCATGGCCACATCACCAACCCCACCGGCGCTCCGCAGAGTGGCGGCACCGTCACCTACGTCAATCCCTCCCATCCGGACAAGGATGCCGGGGTTTTCACCGTGGACGGACAGGGCAACTACACCGGCGAAGTGCCTGCCGGGACATACACGATCATCTACCGCGGTACCAGCATGGAGAAGGACAAGGAAGCTGACCGCGTGGAGAACATCAAGGTTGTGGCCGGAACTGACAATGTTGGCGATGACGACATGTCCCGTCAGGCCTACATCGACAAGCTCCCTGCCGAGCAGAAGAAGGAGCTGGAAGATCTCCGCAAGAAGAACTCCGAAGCTCTCAAGGCCAATGAAGTCATCAAGGCACTCAACACCGATCTGCGCACGGTCGCCCAGGATCTGAAGGAAGTTGACGGCGCACACGCCGCGGCCTCGCAGCAGCTCGGCGCCAGCGCTTCCAAGGCAGATGTCGAATCCAAGGTCACTGAAATCAAGACGGCCAAGTACAACGACATCGAGACCCTGATGACCAAGGACACCGGAATGCGTCCGACAGAGTCTGTGCTCTGGGCCTATCTCGGCCAGGCGCAGGCCGGTCTCAAGAAGTACGACGACGCTGTGACCTCCTACAAGAAGGCTCTGGAGACCGACGGCACTGCCAAGAAGCCGAATCCGGCCGTCGAAGGCATGGCCAACTCGGGTCTGGGCGAGATCTACGCCCGCACGGGGAAGGTGGCCGATGCCAACTCTGCGTATGATGCCGCTGCCAAGGCCAACCCGACGTCGGCTGGCATGTACTACCGCAACCAGGCCGTGATCTTCTTCCAGCAGGGCAACGCCGACGCGCAGGTCGCCGCCGCCGACACCGCCCTCAAGAACGATCCGAATGACGCGCTGCTCTACTACCTCAAGGGACAGGGCCTGGTGAACAAGGCCACCATTGACCCCAAGACCCAGCGCATCGTGCTTCCGGAAGACTGCACTGCCGCTTACCAGAAGTACCTTGATCTGGCTCCCACCGGCGCGTACGCCGCTGAGGTTCAGGGCATTCTGCAGCAGGCTGGCCAGAAGATCACCTCCAGCTACAAGGCAGCCAAGCCTTCCAAGAAGTAGCTTCAACCTGCCTCATCGAAGGGCGCGCTCCCGCTGGGGGCGCGCCCTTTTCCTTTCTCCCCGCCCGGAGCCCCCGGCCAGGCCACCCTAGGGTGTATCCACCTACAGGAGCGGCCGCCGCTGGGAGCCGATTTTTTCGAGTACAAGGAGAGAGAAGCGACGCATACCGGGTGTCTGCTAGCG
>Ga0207835_1000054_pt1 | contig 75209 bp, 61 predicted proteins | sample LuqExpMetagenom8_FD_187766 | JGI IMG/M metagenome (GOLD analysis project Ga0207835, IMG submission 187766) | Tropical forest soil microbial communities from Luquillo Experimental Forest, Puerto Rico - Sample 8 (SPAdes) | ecosystem: Environmental > Terrestrial > Soil > Tropical forest ... | reverse complement strand
CCGCCACAATCGTGGCTCGCGTCCGCGTACCGCCGCCGTCGATTCCCAGCACCACACTCATCCGATCGCTCTCTTTCTTATCGCTGCATTGGTTCGGTGCCGCCGTCGCGCAGCGTCCCAGCCAGCACGCTCAGGCTGCCGTCTGTTTTGCCCGGCTTCAGGCCCAGCATGTGCGCCAGCCATGGGTACAGGTTTACGTTTTCAAAAGGCAGCACCGTACGCCCGGCCACAATGTCCGGCCCGGCAGCAAAGAAGCTTGCCTTCATCTCCGGCATCACGCGCGGATCAAAGCCGTGCATTCCTGCAATCGGCTCCTTGTCCGGCTTGCCCTCTGCGGGCCCGTGCGCGCGGATCGCGTACGGGCCAGTCGGAATCACCACCGGATCGCCCTCACGCGCGTTCTCGTTGAAGTGCAACTGCGCCGGCACATGCTTCAGCCGGTAGACCTCAAACTGCCCTGAAGCCTTCTTGAGCTGGTTGTAAACGCGTTCGCGGTCTGCCTCATCGGTCGCGTAGAGCAGCGGCCCAGCCGTCTCAAAGCCCTTCAGGTCCGCAAACTGGTCCAGCGTGATCCATGCGCCCTGCTCGTGCACCATGCCGTGATCGCTCACCACCACCAGGTCCACCGGCAGCCCGGTCGCGTCCAACCCTGCCTTCAGCTTGCCCACCAACGCGTCCAACCTGTGCACCGCCGCATGCGTCTCCGGCGCATCGGGTCCGAAAGAGTGCCCGGCATGGTCCGCATCTGAGTAATAGAGCGTGATGAAGTGCGGTCGCTCGGCCGACGGTAGCTTCAACCACTCCAGCACCTGCGCAATGCGCGCTTCCTCATCCGTCTTGTCATCAAAGTGCAAGTAGTACGTTGGCCTGTAGCCCGCAATTTTTGCTTCAGACCCCGGCCAGAACAGACACGCCGTGCGCATGCCCTGGCTCTCCGCCAGGCTCCAGAGCGGCACTCCGCTGTACCAGCTTCCGTCACTCACGGCCTGCTGGTCGCTAATCGCGTAGCGCGCCTTCTTCTCCGCGTCATAAAAGCTGTTGCCGATCAGTCCGTGATGCTCCGGGTAGAGCCCCGTCACAATCGTGAAGTGATTCGGAAAAGTGAGCGACGGAAAGCTGGGCAGCATGCCCTGTGGAGCCCACACGCCCGCCCTGCCAAGCGCCAACAAGTGCGTCGCGTGGTCGCGCGCGGCGTAATCCCAGCGGAACCCATCCAGTGAAACGAGCACTACATAGTGAGCCCGCTCAGCCGCAGCCGAGTTCGGTCCATTGTCAACGTGAATTACTGGCAGCGGCGAAGATGTCGCTGCGGCCTGCGCGAAGGCCAGCGCCAGTCCCAGGAACGGGATCAGCGCCGCGCACGCGCTACGGCGGAACCATAACTTCAGATTTTGCACGGCCTCAGTCTATCGCACGAGCCAATGAGGCCCTGCGGAGGCTCCTCCCGGCGTGGTCTGCGCGCCGGGAGTATTCAATTCAACGATTAACGCCCAGCGCCCGGCGTGGCCGGGGTTTCAGGCGCCGCAGGTGTAGCCGGAGCGGTAGCTGCCAAACCGCGGATGTAGCGCAACAGCGCCTTCAACTCCTCGTCGTTGGCGCGGCTCTTGTCCTCGGCCGGCATCTTGTCCTTGCCGTTGCGCATCACCTTCAGCAGTTCTTCGTCAGGCTTGCCCGTCAGCGTCTTCGGGTCAGTCCAGTCTGCCATCGACAGGCCCATGTCCTTGGCGATATCGGTCTTGCCGTCGCCATTTTCGTTATGGCACAGCGCGCAGTCACGCTTGTAAAGCATCTTCGCTTTTTCTGACAACTTCGCCGGTGCCTTGGCCGGCTCCTGGGCGGCGGGCATTTGGAGCGTGAGCGGTGCAACAGCAAGCAAAGCCACTACAGACAGGAGCGGGAACGGTTTCAACATGACTCTCTCCTCAGTCGCAGGTGTCGGGGATGGGCATCTGTCAGCTGTCTTGATTAATTCGACAGCATTATAGGCCCTGTTGAAAGTGCGTTGCATCACCGAATCTCCCCCACGTACCCACACACGCACAGTCCCGCAAGGCCCGGTGTGATATACACTTCGGCATGCCCCGGTTTGCGCTGCCTGCAGCACTGTTCTTCTGCGCCCTCATCGCCGTCATCCCTGCTTCGGCCCGCATCGCATCCACCCCACCCATGGGTTGGAACAGTTGGGACGCCTACGGACTCACCATCAACGAAGCCGATTTCCGCGCCAACGCGCAGGTGCTTGCCTCGCTCAGAAACTACGGCTGGGAGTACGCCGTCGTCGATGAAGGCTGGTACATGCAGGACCCCTTCGCCTCCACGGTAGCCGCACGCAAGTACGTCTGGGACGACCACGGCATTCTCATTCCCGCCGACAGCCGCTTTCCCTCCGCCGCCAACGGCCAGGGCTTCAAGCAGCTCGCTGACTGGGTTCACGACCAGGGTCTCAAGTTCGGCATCCACCTCGTCCGCGGTATCCCTCGCCAGGTCGTCGAGCAGAACCTGCCCATTGCCAGCTCCGGTTATCACGCCGCTGACGCTGCCGACAAAACCTCGCCCTGCCCCTGGGACGACGGCAACTGGGGCATCCGCGACAATGAGGCAGGCCAGGCCTACTACGACTCCATGATTCGCCTCTATGCCTCCTGGGGCGTGGACTTTCTCAAAGTGGACTGCATCAGCGACCACCCTTACCGCCCCACCGAAATCCGCCAACTCGCCGAAGCTATCCGCAAATCTGGCCGCCCCATCGCGCTCTCGCTCTCGCCCGGCCCCACGCAGCTTGATCACGCTGCAGAAGTCGCCAAGTACGCGCAGATGTGGCGCATCTCTGACGACCACTGGGACGTCTGGAGCGCGAAGCACGACACCCCCTCCAGCGAGTTCCCCTTCGGCATTCGCGAGGCCTTTGACCGGCTCGCCGAGTGGGCGCCTTACGCCGGCCCCGGCCACTGGCCAGACGAGGACATGCTGCCCCAGGGCTCGCTCACTCCGCATCCCGGCTGGGGTGACCCGCGCCAGGCACGCACTACGCAGGACGAGCAGCGCACCGAGTTCACCCTCTGGGCCATCTCGCGCTCGCCGCTGGTTCTCGGCGGCAACCTGACCAAGCTCGACGACTTCACCCGCTCGCTCATCACCAACAAGGCTGTGCTCGACATCAACCAGCACGCCATTGAAAGCGGCCAGGGCCTGATGCCGCTCAAGAACGGCAAGATCGACGCATTTCCGCAACGCTATTGGTACGCGCGCACCTCCGGGCACCACTACCTCGCCGTCTTCAACCTGGAAGACAAGCCCACTGCGGCCAACCTGCCCTGGCCCGTCTTCCACATCGCTGAAGGACGCCACGCCGTCTACGACCTCTGGAACAAAAAGCGCCTGCCCCGCGCCCGCGCCCTCCACGTCGAACTCGCCCCCCACGCCTGCGCCCTGTTCCGTCTGGAGTAGACAGCGGCGGCACAATCCCATCCGCCATCAGAGGCAGAGAAGGTCGATAGAAAGCACCGCACTGAAGGGGCACCGCTTCAGCCGCACCATTCGCACCGGGTGCCCTGCCCTCGTCACGTCTTTGTTCTTGCGGCCAGAGCGGGCCAGCACGAACCCTCCGTGCCCCATCCATCGCGCAGCCTCATCGCGCGATGGGTGGGAAAGCAAGCCCCCACCCCAGCCACTGACAACTGACAACTGATCTCTGACCACTGATCTCTGACACCAGTCTCCATGTGCGAAACTGGATGCGCCGGCCTTCGCACATCGCGCCGTCGGCAGGGGCATTGATGTCCGTTCTTCGTTCCGCCTTTATCGCGCTCTCTCAGAACCGTTCGCTCCGCCGCTTTGCCGAGCACTCACGCGCCGGTTCCCGCCTCAGCTCCCGCTTCGTTGCCGGTATGGAGATCGCCGACGCACTGCGCGCCGCCGAAGCCGCAAACCGCCTCGGCATCCACGTCACGCTCGATTCGCTGGGCGAGAGCGTCACCTCCGCCGAAGAGGCCGAGCGCGCCGCCGCTGTCTATCACGAGTTGCTTGATGCCATCGCCGCGCGCAAGCTCGACGCCAACATCAGCGTAAAGCTCACGCAGATGGGCCTCACGCTCGACCCCGAGCTGGCCGAGCGCATCGCCGCCGACCTCGTCGCCCACGCCCACGCCACCGGCAGCTTCGTCCGCATCGACATGGAAGACTCGTCGCTAACTGACGTAACGCTTGAGATCGTCCGCCGCCTCCACGCGCGCTCTGACCTCGGCGGAGCCGTCGGCATCGTCATCCAGGCTTATCTCTACCGCTCACAGCAGGACATTGAGCAGTTGATGCGTGAGGGCACCCGCGTGCGTCTCTGCAAGGGCGCCTACAAGGAGCCAGCCTCAGTTGCCTTCCCGCGCAAAGTCGACGTGGACACCAACTACGTGCGCCTGGCCTGCGAGCTGCTCCAGAGCGGCCTCTATCACGGCCTCGCCACGCACGACGAGTCCATGATCGCCGAAACCCGCGCCTTCGCAGCGCAGAACGGCGTCGCGCCCGCGCAGTTTGAGTTCCAGATGCTCTATGGGGTGCGCCGCGATTTGCAGCGGCGCCTTGTCACCGAGGGATACAACGTGCGCGTCTACATTCCCTTCGGCCGCGAGTGGTACCCCTACTTCATGCGCCGGCTGGCCGAGCGGCCCGCCAACGTGCTGTTCCTCGCCAAGAACCTGCTGCGCGCCTGAGCGCGCCTCACTCTGCGGGCGGTGTGTGCCGGTGGTGCCTCCGTCCGCGAGCCTTCATCATCATCGTGCGCCGGCAAATGGGGCACTCCCAGGGATAGTAGCCAAACCGCGGGTACACATGCTTCTGCAGAAAGCCCTGCCGCGGCATCCGCCGCATGTAGTGCGCCCCGCACTCGGGGCAAGCCAAATCAAACGCGCCACCCAACGTGGAATCTGAAGCGACCGTCAACGCCTGGTCCTCTCTTCCTGATCTCAAGGCAACAGACAAGCCCAACACACACAACAGTGATTCCTCGTGCCGCACCATCCTAGTGCATTGCACCTGCCTCTGTGCAGCGGCAGCCGCGCACGGAAGGGTGTTGGACTGTTGATGTGCTCAGCTCAGCGCGCTAGCCGCTCCAGCCCAGCACGCGCCAACTCCGTCACCGCCCGCGCCAGCGTCCGCGAGCCGTTCAGCGACTCCGGCCGCTCCAGCCGCAGGCCCCGCTTCGCCGCGTATTCCTTAAATAGGATGTCAATGTCGTAGAGGATTTCTACGTGGTCGCAGAGGAACCCGATCGGCTGCAGCACCAGCGTCTTCACACCCTCGGCCGCCACCCGGTCCAGCGTTTCCTCCACCGTGGGCCCCAGCCACGGCCCGCCGCTCACGCCCTGGCTCTGGAACGCGAACTCCCAGCGCGGAATCTCCGGCACACGCGCCGCCACCATCACCGCCGTCGCACGCGCGTCGTGCGCGTAAGGGTCCGGCCCCTGCCCCGCAGGCCACTCCCGCGGCGCACCCTCACCCGCTAAAGGCGGCTCCACTGTCCGCGTCGGCACACTGTGCGCAGTGAAAAGAACGGGAGGCACTTCTCCCGTCTCCATCCGCAGCGCGCCCAACTTCGCCCGCAGCCGCTCTGCAAAAGCCTCAGCCAGCAGCGGGTGATCTGCCCAGCTCTCGGCAAAGTCAATCTTCAGGTCGCCCGCCTCAGCCGCCACCGCGCGCTTGTAGAGCCCCACGCTGGTCCGCGAGTTCTGCGGCGCCAGGCACACCACCGCCGCCTCCGTCACGCCGTCCGCGCGCATTCCACGCACCACGTCCGGAATGTAGGGCCGCCAGTTCCGCATGCCCACGTACACCTTCACCGGCTCGCCCACAGCGGCCAGCTCAGCTTCCACCAGGCGCGCGTGCTCCAGCGTCAACTCGGTCAGCGGACTGCGCCCGATCAGCCGATAGCGATGCTGAATCTCCTCCACCACATGCTGCGGCATCGGCCGCCCGCTCACCACGTTGCGCAGATACTCGGGAATCTGCTCCGCAGTCTCCGGCGTCCCATGCGCCAGCAACAACACAGCCCGCTTCGTCATCCGACCCCTCTTCAGCCAAGCTACCGCTGTCCAGGCACCAACATGAGTGCCCCACTCTGAGCGCAGCAAAGGGTGGGAGAGCACTCCCCCACCCCGCCACAATCAACAGACAACTGTTACTGTTCCAGCCGGAACTCCCTGACCATCTTCACCACCGCCTGCACGTTCTCCACCGGTGTTCCCGGCACAATGCCGTGCCCCAGGTTGAAGATATGCCCCGGCCGTCCGCCCGCGGCGCGCAGAATCGCCTTCACGCGCTCTTCCAACACCTCCAGCGGCGCAAACAGCGTGATCGGGTCCAGATTGCCCTGCACCGCGTGTCCGTGGCCCACGGCCTTCCAGCCCTCGTCCAGCGGCTGCCGCCAGTCCAGGCCCAGCACGTCCGCGCCGGTCTCCGCCATCTTGCCCAGCAACCCCGCCGTCTCCACACCAAAGTAGATTACCGGCACGCCCAGCGCCTGCACGTTGCGCACCAGCTGCTTTGAGGCCTCAAAAGCATAGTCGTTGTAGTCGGCCAGTGAAAGCGACCCCACCCACGAGTCGAAGATCTGGATCACGTCCGCGCCGGCTTCCACCTGCTGCTTGCAGTACTCCGTCAGCACCACCACCAGCTTGTCCAGCAGCTCGCGCCACGCTGCCGTATTGCCATACATCATCTGCTTGGTCAGGATGTAGTTCCGCGAGCCGCCGCCCTCGATCATGTAGCTGGCCAGCGTGTACGGAGCGCCGCAGAAGCCAATGATCCCCAGCCGATCCTTGAAGTGCGCCGCCACCTTCTCAATGGCCCGCGCCACGTATCCAAGCTCGGCCGCGCGATCCGTGCGCAGCGCCTTCACGTCCTCAGCCGTGCGCACCGGCTTGTGGACCACCGGCCCTTCGCCCGCCTGAAACTCGAACGGCAACCCCATCGGCTCCAGCGGCAGCAGCAGGTCGGCAAAGATGATGGCCGCGTCCACGCCCAGCTTTTCCGCTGCGGTGATGGTCACCTCGGCGGCCAGCTCCGGCTGCTTGCAGATCTCCACCAGCGTATGGTGCTTGCGCACGTCGCGGTATTCCTGCATGTAGCGCCCTGCCTGGCGCAGAAACCAGACCGGCGCGCGGTCCACGGGCTTGCGCAGACATGCGCGCACAAAGCGGCCCCCGTCGAGCAGGCTCGCCGGAGTGTCGGAAAGAGGGTTCGTCGTCGTCATACCTTCAGCGATTTTACAGGGCGACGGCCCGCATTTGCGCCGGGGGCAAAATCTATTGACCTGGTCCGCTTCCACACCCACAATCATCCAGGAGGCCACATGAACCTCACCGTCGCACGCACCGCAGCCCTAACGCTCGTCCTCGTCCCCGCCGCCGCCTTCGCCCAGCAACAGGCTCCGGCCGCCAAAAGTCCGGACTCAGCCGAGATCAAGCACGCCCCCGCGCCCTCATCGCCCGAGTGGCAGCAGCTCCGCTCGCTTGTCGGCCAGTGGCAAGGTTCCGCGGAAGAGGACGGCCAGAAACACGAGTCCACCCTCGAAATCCGCATGACCGGCGGCGGCTCGGCCATCATGCACTGGATGGCTCAGGGCACCCCATACGAGATGATCACCATGTTCCATCCCGATGGACCCGGCGCCATCATCGCCACCCACTACTGCGCCGCCCACAACCAGCCCCGCCTCCAGATGGTCTCCGCTCCCGCGTCGAACCAGCTCGCCTTCCGCTTCAAAGACGGCACCAACATCGGCCCCGGCGACGGCCATATGGTCGGCCTGGTCATCACCTTCATTGACGCCAACCACCACGACGAAGCCTGGAGCTACGAAGACCACGGCAAAGAGCTCCCCGCCACCGTCTTCCACTACACACGCAAGCCGTAACCCACACTCCAGAGCCAGTCATCCTTATGTAGGAAAGCGCGCCGCAGCTATGCACTTCCCTGACCCCTGTTCCCTGTAAACAAAAAACGGCCCCCGTTTTTGACGGGGGCCAAGTTGCCTTGGTTCTCTCGTGTTGCGAGAGCTTTTTTGGCGGCCAACGGCCGGGGAGCCGTCGGGGCGGAAAGAGCCTCAGGGGGGGTGGCTACGCGGCCTTTATGGCCGCTCCGCCGCCGCGTTAGATGCCATACCATGGGGGGTTTGGGCATCCTGGGCCGCCAAACTGTTTTCCATCAGCCGGATGCTGACTGAGCTGGTGCGGACACGTGCCGGCTTCTCGTCATCGTCTGACACCACCGCCGCGTTGCCCAGCGCCACCGAGTGCATCCGGTAGACGGGAATCTGATGTTCGGTAACTAGGTAGCGCTCGACTGATGCGACCAGCCGCTGCGAATTCTGGATACCTGCCGCGCCCGCCGCAGGCGAGTGCGCTTCAAGTTCGAGGATGTAACCCTGATGACCGGCCAGCTTGGCCGCCATCTCGTCCAGATCCTCCTTGGCCGCCTTCGACAGCACCGGGTTGCCGCCGCGGAAGGGGATCTCAACCGCATTGATCTGGTGATACTGGTCCAGACCATTCACCGTCTGGTGCAGCTTGTCCACGTGGCCGCTCGCGCCCTGCGCCACCGTGCTGGCGTTCTGCGCCTGCGTCCCCGCGGCCATAGCCGTCTGGTTGGCCGCGTCGGCCGCCGTCTGTGCCTTCTGGATGCCAGCCTGCGCCCGAGAGTCCACGTCCTTGATGTCCCGTGCGTTCTGCGCGTTCACCTGGTCCAGCTCGGTCAGTCGGTCGTTCAGCGGATCCAGCCGCTTGTGCACCCACTTCTTCCGGGCAAGGGGATTCAAATGACCCCAGAACCCCTCCTTATCGGCGGGAGTGTTCAACGTCGACTGGGAGGGCTGCTGTGCCGCCGGAGGGGTATTCTGGGGATCGCTCGACGGCTGCGCCTGCTGCGCCACCGCCGGAACTGCCATCGCAGAGGCCAGCAGGAGCACTGCCACCTGGCCGGGGAACAAGTTCGAAGTCATCTTGGTCGTTTTCATGGGCGTTCGGCCTCGTTTTTCTTCATCTGCCGCCGTCGAGCTGCGGCGAGCGATTCGTGCTGCTCGCCCTCCCTTATTGCAATGCCCATGCCAAACTGCCACGGCCAAGGCTGCCGCGCAGCATCTTGTTTATTTTCTAGGTATTAAGAAATCACTTCCGCACGCGCACCACATCGTGAACCCCGTACAAGGTTCTTGCGCATGTAATTTTTACCGGTACCCGTAACTTCTACTGAGTAGGAATCGCGCCGCGCCGGGGAGGCGCGGCTCAAACCAAGCTATTTGAAGTCGACGTGGAGGACGCGAATCTCCGGGTAAGCTCCGTCCCAGTCCGGCTTCACGCCGTCAAAGATCAGGCGGAAAGCATGGCTCTGCCCCGGCGTGAGCGGCGCCGCAGACACTGGCTCGGTGTCCACGTAGGGGTCGCGCGTGCGGATCAGCTTGAGCGTCTGCGTCTCGTTCTGCGTAACTTCCTTGGCAAAGTTGCGGAACAGCACCTGCACCGTGACGCCGGAGACCGTGCGGCCACCCGTATTCGTGAGAACGCCGTCGATATAGGTCATCTTGCCGCCCGCCAGGTTGGCAGACTCGCTCATCACCAGGCCAGAAATCGGCAGACTTGCGGCGTAAGCGTCAGGCGCGGCGGAAACCGGCGTCACCGTTGGCCCCTTGTGCCCAGACTGGAGCACCAGAACCACCACGGCAGCCACCACGATCACCACTCCGGCGGCAATCGCCAGCGGCAGCCAGTTGCGCTCAGACTTCTGTTCATGCGACGTCAGATTGAGATTCGGTCCAGTGCTCACGAGCGAAATTTTACACTGCCGAGGCGCGGCCATCGCCCGACAGGACGGCGGCTCAAGAAACTTTCGCCAGCCGTCGATGAACGGAGCAAGATTGCATCCGGGACACCCCGATCAACATCTTTTCTATAGGGCCTCGGCAACGTCTCCAGAAGGTCTCAAAGAAACCCAGGAACCAGATTTTCGCGGTCGACGTATCAACATATCGTGATATGACGATTTGTCCGATCGCATTTTTGAAGGAAGGCCAGCGCCATGCACTCCGTCCCCCGCACCTCCGCCGAAGTGTTCGCAGCGGCGCCTCCCGGCGCCTTGGGCGGCCATGAGGACTCCACCTACAGGGTCTTCACCGTGGCCGCGATCCTAGTCATTCTTGCCAGTGTCTGGATTTTTTAAACCCCTGCAGGGCTGCAAAGCTAATTGGCTGCGCGGCCCGCACGCACAATCCTGACCAGACTCCAAATCACCGTCCCAAAAATCCCCACCATAAAAACAGGCAGTATCTTCGGAAAGACGCTCCCGTCGCCGTTTTCTGCGGCGTGCACAAACGCCCACTGCAGCACGGCGAACAGCCAGCCAATCTCAGCCTTGACCCATGCGAGCATATCGAGCGTGACGGCCTCAAGCTGCGCGCGGTTCTGCGGCGTCACCCGGCACGGGTAGTTGAACGAGCCGGGGAAGCGTGCCACCACGGACATCAGCAGGTAGACGCCGATGGCCACTGCCGGCATCAGCAGCATGCCACTGGGCGAACCCCAGGCATTGGGCGTTCCGGCCGCGTCAAAGTGCGTGGGCACGCGCGCGGGCAGATGGTGCGGTCCCCACAGCGCGCTCCAGGTCTGCACCAACAGCAACAGCAAACCAGCCAATCCGAACAGCTCCGCCGACCTTCGCATGACGCGCCCCAGATTACAGTACGCAGTTCATCGTTCGAAATTCTCAGTTCGCACAGAAGCCGCGAGCAGCGCTTAGCCGAAGCTGGCGCGCTTCACCGTCTGCCGGAAATCGTTGCCAGACATCGGGACGCTGACGCACATCTCGGCCAACCGCGAGCGCATGCGGTCACCAATGCGGTCGCCGAGCGTCTGCTCGCGAGCGGCGCGCTGCGCCTCTGTCTGCGCTCCGGCGCCCGCGGGCAGGTCGGCGTAGTTGGTGGTGATGATGGTGGACTGCCGGTTGTTGTAGCGCGTGTTCAGAATCAGCGCCACCGTGTCCCAGACCCACTCGTTCGGCTTCTGCGCGCCCAGGTCGTCCAGCACCAGCACCTCGGCATCAAAGACCGGCTTCAGCAGTTCCAGCTCCGTGGTGTTCACGCTGGAGTTGTAGCTGTTCTGGATATTCTTGAGCAGCTCGCGGTAGTCGCAGAACAGGCCGTGCACGCCGCGCTCCTGCACCAGCCGCTGCAAAACGCTCACAGCCAGATGCGTTTTGCCCAGGCCCGCAGTGCCGACGAACAGCAGGCCGTTGCCCGCCGTGTCCACCGGGTAGGCGTCCACGTACTTGCGCGCCATCAACAACGCCTGCGCCAGCGTCGAATTGGCGCCCGGGAAGTCGGTGGTGTAGGCCTCAAACGAGCAGTGGCGATAGCGCTCCGGGATCCTGGCCGCGGCCAGACGGCGATGGTAGCGCTCCAGCTGCTGGCACTCGCAGGGACGCGACACCCACGCGCCCTTTTCGTTCTGATGATCGATCAACCCGGTGCCACCGCAAATCTCGCAGGTACTCATGACTCTTAAAAGCGTAGCGCAGTTGCGCGGGTTGTGAGCCGCCGCTCCGTACCCCGTGTGATGTGGAAAAACAGAACAGCGCGGCAACGCGCACCTGATCCCTGTTCTCTGATCTCTGATCTCTATAATGGTTCCGCATCTGAAAGCATCTTTCGAGGAGAACGATCGTGATCCGCTCTGTTCTTGCTGCCTGCACTCTTGCCCTCTCGCTTGCTCCGGCCGTCCTGGCGCAGCAGGCCGCTCCCAAGCCCGCCGAGCACCCGGACAACGACTACTGGAAGACGCACGACCGGCGGCTCACGACGGACTTTCCGTGGCTGGAGCGCTTCAAGGAGGAGGATGTGAAACTGGGCGCGCCCGCAGCGGGCGAAAAGCGTGTGGTCTTCATGGGCGACTCAATCACCGAAGGCTGGCATCTGGACCAGTCGTTCCCGGACAAGCACTACATCAATCGCGGCATCAGCGGGCAGACCACGCCGCAGATGCTCGTGCGGTTCCGGCAGGACGTGATCCATCTCGATCCGAAGGTGGTCGTGATCCTCGCCGGGACCAACGACATCGCAGGCAACACAGGCCCGGAGACGCTGGAGCAGATTGAAGACAACCTGGCCTCGATGGCCGAACTGGCCCACACCAATGGGATCAAGGTGGTGCTCTGCTCCATCACGCCCGTCTTTGACTATCCGTGGGCGCCAGGGCTGGCTCCTGCGCCGAAGATTGACGCCATCAACGCATGGCTGAAGGCGTACGCGGAACGCAGAGGCTTTCTGTTCGTGGACTACCACGCCGCAATGAAGGATGAGCGCGATGGGCTGCCAAAAACGCTGAGCGAGGACGGTGTGCATCCGCAGCCGGCCGGGTATGCCGTGATGGCGCCGCTGGCAGAGAAGGCAATCGAGAAGGCGCTGGCGGAGTGAAAATCGGCCACGCTGCGTGCAAGTAGCAGATTTAGCATTGCTTGGCTTGGATTGGTGATGCTTTCCCCGGTTTCAAAATCGAGACCGGGGGCAACCTGCTTCCCGATGGCTCGCGACACAGCCTTGCATCGTTTGCGTGGTTGCGCGAATCCACATACAATAGAAGAATTGCAGGAAAGGTTCCGTCAGAGAGATGCCCAAGGAAAAGATTCATCCGACCTATGAAGCCGTGCGCGTCGTCTGCGCCTGCGGCAACACGTTTGAGACCCGTTCGACGCACGACGGCGACATCCACGTCGAAATTTGCTCGGTCTGCCACCCGTTCTTCACCGGCAAGCAGCGCCTGGTCGATACGGCCGGCCGCATTGAGCGCTTCCGCCGGAAGTACGCCAAGCCCGAGCCGGCTGCCGCGAAGTAACCGGCAACCGCAGGCTGCGTTCTCCGTGGGCCTCCGCCAAGGCGGGGGCCCCGTTGTGTTCAGAGGCTACGCATGAGCCGCAAAGGATTTACGGTGCAGAAGGACTGGGACAACCCGCACGAGCACACCATGCCCGAAGGGGTGCGTGTGCCCGCAGAGGTGCGCATCGGGCCGGTGGTGGCGCAGCCTGCCACAGTGCTGGCGCCGATGGCTGGGGTCACAGACACCGTGTTCCGGCGCTTCATCCGCCATGCTTCTCTGTTCAGCCATGAGCAACCTGCTGAGAGCACGCCTGAGCCGTCAGAAGCGGGCGTCAACGCTGTCATCACCAACGCGCAGTCCGGCTGCGGGCTGCTGATGACCGAGTTCACCTCTGCGGACGGGCTAGCGCGCATGCGCGAGTCCAAGCGCAAGCGCTACCTGACGTTCTACGACGACGAGCACCCCATCGGCGCGCAGCTTTTCGGCTCCAATGCCGAGACGCTGGCCGACGCCGCACGCATCGTCCAGGACACGGGCTTTGACCTGGTCGACCTGAACCTGGGCTGCCCGGCCAAGCGCGTGGTGGGCTGCAACGGCGGCTCTGGGCTGCTGCGCGACCTGCCCAAGATCGGCGAGATCTTCCGCGCCGTACGCAAGGCAGTCACGATTCCCTTCACCGTGAAATTCCGGCTGGGGTGGAGCGACACGAACATCATCTGCGTGGAGCTTGCGCGCATGGCCGAGTCCGAAGGGCTGAACGCCGTGGCGCTGCACGCACGGACGCGCGAGCAGGGCTACACCGGGCAGGCGCGCTGGGAGTGGATCGCGGCGGTGAAAGACGCCGTGAAGGTGCCGGTCATCGGCAACGGCGACATCCGCACGCCGGAGGACGCCGCCGCGATGGTGGCGAAGACCGGCTGTGACGCGGTGATGATTGGCCGCGCCGCCCCGGCCAATCCGTGGATCTTCCGCCAGATTGCGCAATACACAGCGACGGGTGCCTATGAGCGGCCCACGAACGAAGACCGCTACCGCATGATCCGCAGCTACTTTACGATGCTGCTGGCGGAGGCCGAAGCGGCTGCCGGTCCGGAGACGAGCGAGAAGGAACGCCATGTGCGCGAAACTGCCGGCAAGATGAAGCAGTTTGCAAGCTGGTTTACGCACGGAGTACCCGGCGGAGCGAAGCTGCGCTCCAACATCTTCCACGCGAAGACCGGTGCAGCCGTGCTGGAGCAGGTGGACGCGTTCTTTGCGGCACAGGCAGTAGCGCCAACAAGCGAGCCTGCGGAAGACGATCTGGGCGATGCGTTCCCGGCGGACTCGCTGGTCTGCGACTGAGCCAGCTCTCCTCTTCTCGTTTCAATCATCCAGCGAATCAGGCGCGGCGAGTCATCTTGCGCGTGTCAACTTCAATGGCGACGACGCAGTTGCGGCCCTGATTTTTGGCGCGGTAAAGCGCGGCGTCGGCCTGGCGAATCAACTCCTCGTGGCCCGAGGGAAAGCCGCTGGCAACGCCAAAGCTGGCGGTAACTGGTATGACTGATTCGCCGTCGCGAATCTGCGCCGACTCGAGGGCTTTGCGAAGCTCTTCAGCACGCTCGCGGGCGTGGGTAAAGCCGGAGCCGGGCAGGATGAGCAAAAACTCCTCGCCACCGTAGCGGCCGACCCAGTCGTAAGTGCGCACCATGCGCTGGAAGATGGTGCTGGCCTGGCGCAGGACGGCGTCGCCGGCTGGATGCCCGAACGAGTCGTTGATGTTCTTGAAGAAGTCCAGGTCAACGAGGATGACGCTGAGCGGCAGGCCCTCGCGCCGGGAGCGGTCCACCTCAATCTGCAGGCGCTCAACAATGATGCGGTGATTCCAGAGGCCGGTCAGGTCGTCATGCTCGGCGTAATGACGCATCTGCTCCTTGGTGCGAAGCAGTTCGCCCTTCTCGCGTTCAAGGTCGACGGTGCGCATCTTGACGGCCTCTTCCAACTGCTTCTTCTGCCGGAGGAGCTGTCCAATGCGCTGGCGCCAGATGAGGATCATGGCAAGAATGACAAGCAGGGCCAGGCCGATGCGCAGCCATGTGATCTGCCACCAGCGCGGCGTGATGCGGAAGCTGAAGGTGGCCAGCGGCGAAACAACGCGCCCAGCCTGGTCGACCTCCGTCGCCTGAAGACGATACGCGCCGGGAGCGAGATGGCGGTAGTGGAGGAGCATCTCGTGAGACTCCTCCCAGTCGCCGGGCTGCCCCGGGCCGAGAAGGCGATAGCGAATCCGCGTGTCCTGCGTGTTCTTGAACGAGAGCAGGGCGAGGCTGATTTCAACGGAGTTGGAAGCCCAGCGGGTGGAGCCGCCGTCGGTGAGCTGTTCACTGCCGTAGAGCACCTTGCTGAAGACCGGCGCCTGCGGGGATGCGTGGTACTGCTGGTCGCTCGGTGTGAGCAGGTGTGCCAGTCCGCCGGAGGTGCCAACCCAGAGGCTGCCGTCCTTGTCCTCAAACAAGGCGAAGCTGTCCGTGTCGTTCCAGATGAGGCCGTCGTCCTGGGTATAACTGCGCCATGTGTAGCCGTCAAAGACGGAGAGGCCCTGATCCTGTCCAACCCAGAGCCAACCGCGGCGGTCGACCATGAGGGACACAATCTGCTGCGAAAGAAGCGGGGGATGGCCCACCTGCCGGGCATCGATGACGCGGTAACGATCAATGCGCAGGCGGGTCAGGTCCTGCGCTGGACCGCTGGCCCATACAGAGCCGGTGGCGTCGACGGCGATGACATCCGAGGTGGCTCGCTGCTGCCCCATGTCAATGGCGTGCCAGCCAGTCGCATCCTGCACGACGAGGCCCTGCTCAGCGGAAGCCCAGAGACGCCCACGCGGATCGAGGTAAAGGCTAGTGAAACGCTGCTGGGGGTTGGTGAAGACGGGCGCACGCACCAGTTCCGGAGCCGCATTGCCGCTGGCATCCACGTGAAACAGGCCCCCGGCGCTGGCGATCCACATGGATCCACGTCCGTCTGATGCCACAGCGGAGACTGGAGGCACCTTCCACGTGCGGCCGGCAAGCGTGGCAGGATCGACCCGCACCAGGTCACCGGCGACGTTTGCCGCCCAGATGCTGCCATCAGAGGCTGTAGCAAGCGCGTTGGTGGAGAGAGCCTTACCGCCCGGCAGCCGCCATTCATGCGTGGTGTGTTCTCCAGCGGCGGTCCAGTCGAGCCCTTCCTGGGTGCCGATCCAGAGCCGGCCCTTGCCGTCGCGCATGGCAGCCCAAACCAGGTCACTGCTGAGCCCGTCTGCGCGCGTGTAACCTTCCCAGTGATCCTGACCGACCCAACGCTTGAGCCCATGGCCCACTTCACCGAGCCAGAGCGATCCTTCGCGGTCCTCATAGAGGCACTGGATCACGTAGGTTCCCAGCCCATTGCGCTCCGTTACCCAGCGCCATGCGCCTTTCTCCCATAGACCCAGCGAGGGGCCGCGAGTGGTGAGGATGCGTCCTTGCGAGTCCTGGGCAAGCAGTGGATAGGCCTCCGGAGGACCGCTGCCTTCCGGATCGCGCGAGAAATAATGCCCGGTGCGGAGATCTACCTCCGCGATGTGGTCACGCCCCCGCAGCCAGAGATGTCCGTCGCGCGCCACCAGCAGACTGAGCCACTTGTCCTGTGGCATGCCGAGCGACACACCCACCGGTTCAGCTTTGCCGTTCGAGTAGCGGCACAGATCGCGGTCGCAGCCGTACCAGAGTGTGCCATCGGCGCTATAGGCCGCGCCCCGCAGCCGGTCGGTCCCCAGTGGAAGCAGTTCGGCACGCCAGTCGTTGCGGGAGATCTGGTGCAGCACGTAGGCTGCGCTGGTGGCAGCTACAACCACTTCGCCCTTGCGCACGGCGGTAAACGGCGTGCTGGCAAGAACTTCGAATTTCTGCCGTCCGGCAGGAGGCCGAACCTCAGCAAACTGGCCGGATGGAAGCTCAAAGTAAATACCGGCCGTAGTGGCAACCCAGAGAGTGCCCTCCACATCGACATAGAGAGCTTGGACCATGCGCTCGGGTACGCCCTGGGCGGGGCCGAACTCCTGAAACTGGGTACCGTCGTAGCGATATAGGCCGTTCTGCGTGCCGACCCAGAGGTAGCCGGTACGGTCCTGCACCACGCAGACAATGTTCAGATTACGGAGTCCCTGGGCATAGCCGCGAAAGGTGTATCGCTGGGCGCACGCAGGCTCCAGCGCGAGCGCGCAGATCGCGACTGCTACTGCCAGCATCCCCATCAAACGAAATATTTTGGAGGACTTCCGCACCCTTGCCCATCTCCTGCCGCCGGCGGTAGTTGCCTGCCGGGCGGAGTTCGCCGGATTTTTCGTTCCGGGTGGTCTTCCTCTCCCGGCCGACCATGCTCGGTCCAGGGTTTCCGATCGATCCCAGCATAAGTGTCTGAAGCGGTCGCCGAAATGCCACAAAAGTTATTTTGGTTTGAGATTTTGAAACCTTAGTCACCGGCGCACTGTACCGTTTCAGTACGGGACAAAGGATGAAATCTCCAACGTGCGGCGCATGCTCGGCGCTAACCGAGCGGCAGGCGGACTGTCGCGCGCGCGCCGTCGCCGTCATCGCGGTTGCCGAGGCGGATTTCTCCGCCGTGGGCTCGGGCAATCTGCTGGGCGAGTGCGAGGCCTACACCGGAGCCGGTTGGCTTGGTGGTGTAGAAGGGCACAAATAGATTGTCAGCGTTGGCGATGCCGAGGCCACGGTCTTCAATGAAGAGCTCGACATCAGGCTCCTCGACGCGCCAGCCGATCCGGACGGGGTGGGAACCGTTGGCAAGCGAGGCATCAGCTGCGTTGGCAAGCAGGTTGATGAGCATCTGCTCGAGCTGGTCGGGGTCGGCGTAGAGGCGGGCCGGGCTGTCAGTGTCCACCTCAACGGGGACACGCTGTTCAAGCAGCGCTACGCGCTCCACGAGGGACGCGACCTCAACCGGCTGGAGCGAGGGCGGCGGAAGCTGCGCCAGAACGCGGTAAGACTGCACGAAGCGGTGGAGGGCGTCCGCGCGGCTTTCAATAACGCCGAGGCCGCGGCGGAAGTCGCGGATAACGGACTCGTCGGAACTGAGCTTTTCCGCACGAGCCAGCAGGCTGCCCGCGATGGACTTGATGGGGGCGAGCGAATTGGAGAGCTCGTGGCCGAGGACGCGGACGAGGCGCTTCCACGCGGCCTGCTCCTCTTCGCGAAGGGGCAGACTGACGTCTGCGAGCAGCAGGAGAACGTGAGGTTTGCCGTCTTGCCGGAAGACGGCGCGGCGCAGCAGCCAGCGGTTGGGGCGAGAGCCGAAGGAATGGATGGACTGGTCGGCGGCGGCCAGCAGCCCCTCAAGGCCTAGCTCTTTTGCCGTGCGTCCGAAGCAGCGCGCGTGCGGAATGCCGAGCAACTGAACACCCGCCTCGTTGACGAGCTGCAGTACCTGGTCGCGGTCAAACGCGAACAGCGGCGAGTGCATCACCTCAAGGATGCGTGCCAGCAGCGCGGTGGCCTCAAGCGAGCGAACCCGCTGCTTCTGGAGGAGGTCGGCTAGAGCGTTGATTTCGCCCGCGAGTTCGCCGAGGGGGTCAGGCGCGCCAGCACCACGGGCGCGGAAGGAGTAGTCGCCCTCACGCAGAGACGAGACCACGTTGGAGAGCGTCTGGAGCGGGCGGACGAGCGTGTCAACGAGCGCACCGGCGACGAGGCCGACGTAAATGAGCAGGCACAGCGCGGACAACGCTGCCATGGGCGCGGAGATGCCCTGCTGCCAGCCGAGCAGAACAGCAAAAAGCAAACCGGGCAGAGCGAGGGCGAGGCTGTAAAGCCAGGCTCTTGCTACTGCCGATCTGGTCCGTCTGCGATCGTGCCGCTCATAGGCCATATTTTTCGATGCGCCGGTAGAGCGCGGCGCGGCTGAGTCCGAGTGCTTCGGCGGCCTGCGAGATATTTCCGTCACAGCGGCGCAGCACCTTGCGGATGAGCAATGCCTCCATCTCGTCGATGCTCATATTGTCCAACGACGGGGCGGCAGCACGCGCGGAGGCAACGGCGAGGTTGGCCGGCTCAATCTGTTCGCCGCGACAGAGAAGGACGGCACGCTCAACGGTGTGCTCAAGCTCGCGCACGTTGCCAGGCCAGCCGTACTGAAGCATCTGCTGCATGGCGGCGGGCGAGAATCCCTTGACCTGCTTGCGATAACGCGAACGGTTGCGGTCAAGAAAATGTTCGGCGAGAAGGGGGATATCTTCGCGGCGCTCACGCAGAGGCGGCAAGTGAATTTCGACAGTGTTGAGGCGGAAGAGGAGGTCCTCGCGGAAGTTGCCGTTGCGCGCTTCTTCATGCAGGTCTGCGTTGGTGGCCGAGAGCAGGCGCACGTCCACCTTGCGCGTTTGCGAGCTGCCCACGCGCTCGAGCTCACCCGTTTCAAGCACGCGGAGTAGTTTGGCCTGCTGACGCATGGGCACGTTGGCGATTTCGTCGAGAAAGAGCGTGCCGCCGTTGGCGAGCTCAAAGCGGCCGACGCGATCCGTGCGCGCGTCAGTAAATGCCCCTTTGACGTGGCCGAAGATCTCACTTTCAAACGTGCCCTCAGGCAGGCCTCCGGCGTTGACGGCGACAAGCGCGGCACGGGAACGCGGCGAAGCAGCGTGGAGCAGCTTGGCGACAATCTCTTTGCCAGTGCCGTGCTCGCCGGTGATGAGCACGTTGGCGTCTGACGGGCCAACCTGGCCGATGAGCTCGAGAACGGGCTGCATGGACGGCGCGGAGGCGATGAACTCCGGCATGCCTTCCGCGCGCAGAAGGCGGTTTTCAAGCTCGAGCTGACGGGCGCGCTTAAGGGCCTGGTGCAGCTCGGCGTGGACGCGGATAAGGGAGACAAGGCGGTCATTCTCCCACGGCTTCTGGATGAAGTCACGCGCGCCGCGCTTGATGCTTTCGACTGCGAGATCGATGTTGCCCCAGGCGGTCATGACGATGACCGGCAGGCGCGGATCGATCTCCTGAATGCGGGCGAGAAGGTCGAGGCCCTCCTGCCCGCTGGTGGTATCGCGCGTGTAGTTGAGGTCGATGAGGAGAACGTCGTAGTCGCTCTGGCCCAGCGCCTCAAGCACAAGCTGCGGTGAGCGCACGCACTCAACGTGGAAGCCGTTGGGCTCGAGCAGAAGCTCAACAGCCTCCAGAATGTGCGGCTGGTCGTCTGCCACCAGAACCCGGACCGCTTCATGCCTGCGTGCTTCGGTCATCACTGCTCCCAGTGCGTCTTGCGCTTACTGCCGTGCTGTTTCCACAACGCCGGACTTCGCGTCGCTGATCGAAATGCCATACTCCTCGAGCACCGAGCCGGTGGCGCGACGCACCTCAATGCGCGCCTTCTCGTAAGCCGTCTCAGCGGCAACGAGTGCGGACTCAGCCACAGCCAGGTCGTGCTCGGCAGAGAGCGTCTGCTGGTTTGAGCCAGCGCCCAACTGCTGCTCCTTCTGCATGATATCCAATGTTTTTGCCGCAAGGTCGCGGGCCTTGCGCGCGGAGTCCACGCGTGCTGCCCCCTGCTCGAGTGCGTAGCGGGCGTTGCGCACCTCAATGCGAATGCGCTTCTTCTGCTCTTCGAGATAGACCTGCGACTGGCGGTACTCGAGCTCCGTGCGGTACTGGTCAGCCTTGGCGGTGCGGTTGCGCAGAGGGATGGAGAGCGAGACGCCGACGCGATACTCGGGCGCTGTGGCGTTCATTGCGTCGGACATGACGCCGCCGAAGCTATTGGGAAGATTCGACGTGGTCGTGTCGTTGTAGTAGTTCGAATTTCGCTCGCCGCCTGCGCCGGTGCCAACATAGATGCCATACAGGTCCACTGTGGGCAACAACGCATTGCGCGCGGTCTTGCGGCTCAGCGCACGGTTTTCCAGGTCGAGCGCAGACTCCTGTAACTCGGTGCGGTCCTTGAGGGCGCGCGCGATCATCTCCTGCACAGGCTCGTTCATGGTGGCGATTTGTGCGCCGGTGTGATCGGTGGGCACGACGGGCATCTCCTCGATGAGGGGGTCGTCAAGCGAACGCGTGACAGCGTTCTTCATGTAGAGTTCCTGCAGTTCGAGGTTGGTGCGCGCCACGGTGAGGTCCTGCTCGCGCGTGGCCAGATCGCCCTCGGCTTTGAGCACATCCATGGCAGGGATGGCCTGGAGATCGAGCTGCTTCTTGCTCTTGTCCAGCGTGTCCTGAGCGAAGGCAACAGACCGCTCGGCAACGCGCTCATTGTCGTACGCACTCACGAGGTCCCAGTAGATGTCGCAAACCTGCGTGACGGTGGCGATGACCTGTGCGCGGAAGGCTATGTCGGAGATCTTCTGGTTGGTGCGTGCGATGCGCAAGAAGCGCAGGTTAGGGCCGAGCCCAAAGCCAGCAAGCAGCGGCTGCTGCACGTAGACCTGCATGGATGAGGCATACGACGGGCTGAAGTAGTCGTAGATGCCGTTCGTGGTCTGGCGGCTGTTGGCCCAGCTCACTTCAAATGCTGTGCCTGTGGGGAAGGCTTGATCGTAAGTAACGGTAGCGGCCGAGGTATTGAACTTGTAGACCGGCACGCCTTCCACCTGCAAGTTGGTGAGCTGCTCGGAGGTGTGGTCGTTGTAGGCCTTCGCGGAAATGATCGGATCATAGCTGGAGATCGAAGTGCCCGTGCCCAGCGTGGACGAGACGATGCCCGATGCGCCAGCGCCTGCGCCGCCCGCGCCGCTGGACGTGCCGCCAGCACCCGTGCCAGAACCGCCGCCCGTGCCTGCGCCTCCGGGTGTGCCGCTGACGACGCCGGTGTTGACGCCACGCACAGAGCCGCCGGCCGCGGTGCGCAAAAGATCCGTTTGCGCAATCGGCAGGTTGTAGCGCGCGATCACCAGGTCGAGGTTGTTTTCAAGAGCAAGGTCGATAGCGTCGCGCAGTGATAGATAGAGCTTGCCGTCACGCACCAGCGCGCTGAGACGTGTGGAGTTGGTGAGGCTCGGCGGCGCAACCGTTTCACCACGATAAGCAGCGAATGGGTTGTACGAGTGCCGCATCATGGCGTTGAACGGCACCTGATCGCCAGTGGCAACCGTGCTGCTCGCAGGGGGTGTGGCCTGTGCTGCCTGCGCGGGCTCAATCGCCATCGCCAGGTTCGCGTTCAACAACACGACGGCCACGGCCGTCTTCGCATGCATTGTCCAGCTTGCTTTCGTTCTCATCATCCCGCTCTGTCCCTGCACCTTGTTCACTCCGCGCCCATCTTTGCTGTCGCGGGTTCCAGCGCTTCATCGCGCGTCAACCATCCGTCACGCAGTTCCAGAATGCGCGAGCCGTAATGCGCGTTCTCCTCGGAGTGCGTGACCTGCACGATGGTTGTGCCCTGCTTGTTGAGTTCGCGAAAGAGTTCCATGATCTCGCGGGCCTGCGTCGAGTGCAGGTTGCCCGTGGGTTCGTCTGCCAACAACAGCGCAGGCGCATGCACCACGGCGCGCGCAATGCCGACGAGTTGCTGCTGCCCGCCAGAAAGCTGGTTGGGAAACAGATCCTTCTTGGCGACGATCTGAAAGCGATCGAGAATATCAGCGACCATGCCCGCGCGTTCTTTCGATGGCAGGTTTTTGTAGCTGAGCGGCAGATCGATATTCTCGGCCACGGTCAGATCGTCGAGCAGGTGATAGCTCTGGAAGACCATGCCGATGCGCTGGCGCGCGAGATCGGCGCGCTGTTTGCGATTGAACGCGTGCACGGCGGTTTCACCAAACCAGTACTCGCCTGCCCAGCCGTCGTCGAGCAGCGCAAGCACGTTCAGCAGCGACGACTTGCCCGCGCCGGACGGGCCCATGATGGTGACGAACTCGCCCTGGCGGATGGTGAGGCCGACGCGCCGCAACACCCACGTCTCGGTATGGCCTGCCTTGTAACTGCGTTCCACATTCTTCAGTTCAATCATGGTTCTCTACTCCGATCGCAAAGCGAGGATGGGGTCAACGGCCGCGGCGCGGCGCGCGGGCAGCCACGCGGCCATGAAAGCCGCAAGTGCCAGCAGCGCGATAACGGCGGCAAATGTCACGGCGTCGTGCGCTTCGACTCCGAACAGGTAACTGTGCGCAAGCTTGACGGCGAACCACGCAAGCGCCGCACCAATGCCAAGCCCAAAGACAACGAGCAGACCCGCCCGGCGCAGCACCAGTCCAACAATGTTTTCGCGCGGCGCTCCAAGAGCGATGCGGACGCCGATCTCGCGTGTGCGCTGGGCCACGGTGAACGAGAGCAGACCGTAGAGGCCAACCGAGGCGATCATGAGCGCCAGCGCGGCGAAGCCTTCAAGCAGACGCGCCGTCAGCGTCTCTGAACCGAACGAGTCCTCGACGGCTTCGTGGATGGTCTTCACGTCCGTCGTTGTTGCGTCGGGCGCGACCTCGTGCAGCGCGCGGTCAAACTGCGCACGCAGCGTGTCCGCAGGAACCGCCGCACGGATGGCGACCTCCATGAAGGCCGTCGTAATGCCATAGAGCGGTGCGTCGGGAGTCATCTGGGCAAGGCAGAAGTAGAGTTCGGGACGAGTATCCTCGGTGACATCACCCTGTTTCACGTTGGCGATTTCGCCGACGATGCGAGTAGCGGCAAAAGCGGCTTTACCGAGAGAGACCGTGTGGCCTATAGGATCCTTGCCAGGCAGGTACTTGTCGGCAAAGGCCTTGTTGACGACGGCCACGGCTGGCGCAGAAATGCTGTCGCTTTCGGTGAAGAAGCGCCCACGCAGCATGGGCATACCGAGGGCCTCGACCATACCAGACGACGCGATGCGACCGTCAGCCGAGGGAATATTCGAATCCTTTGCGACCTGACCGTCGAGCTGAGCTTCTATCCTGACGCCAAATTCCGATCGCATGGGAAGCACGGAACTGAGCGCCGCCGTCTGCACTCCGGGAATGGCCTGCAGGCGATCGAGCAGCGGAAGATATTTCGTCTGCACGATGTTCGGTTGCTTTGCGCTTTCTGCATCGTCGACATCCAGACGCGACATACCATTGAGAATGACTCCGCCGGTCAGCACGTTCTGCTGCGAGAAACCGAGCGGCACAGCACGCAGCGCGTTGATGGTGCGCAGAAACAGACCCGCGCCGACAAGGAACACCAGCGTGAGCGCGATCTGGCCCACGACGAGCGCTTCGCGCATGCGGTTCTGGCTTCCGGCTACGGTCGTGGTCACACCCTGCAGTCCCTCGCGCGGATCGCGCGCCGAAGCCCGTAACGCAGGCACAATGCCGGTAATCAGCGCCGTAACGAGTGTGAGCGAAACAAGGGCGCCGACAACGCGCCAGTCCAGATGAATGGCGTGAGCCATTGGCACCGTGTTCTTGATCTGCCGCCAGAGAAGCTTGATGGCAACCTGCGCCAGCAGCAGGCCCACCACGCCGCCCGCAGCGCTGAGCAAAAGGCTTTCGACAACCGACTGCTGCACCAGGCGCAGGCGGCTGGCGCCGAGTGCGGCGCGCACTGAGTGCTCGCGCGTGCGGGCCACGGCGCGCGCCAGCAGCAGGCTCGTAACGTTCAGGCAGGCGAGCACCCAGATACCCGCGACCACGGCATAGAGCAGCAGCAGCGGCTTGCGAGCGCCCTCGTTCATCTGCTCCTGATAGCCTTGGACCTTCACGCGACGCGCAAAGTTGGCAGGGTCCGTCACCTGCTGCGCGATGCGTGCCTGAGCGCGGTTGAGGATGTCGTCAAACTGGGCGCGGCTCATGCCCGCGGGAATCCGGAAATAGCCTCCGCCCATCGAGTAGTCCAACGCCATGGAGGTGCGTGTCGCAGGCGCGATCTCCGCCGGTGACCAGACCTGCTGAGCGTCGTCGAAAGGGAATGAGAAGCCGCGCGGCATCACGCCGACGATAGTGAACGCCTCGCCGCGGATGGTGAGCGTCCGGCCCGCAATCGCGGGGTCCGCGTGGAACAGCCGCTTCCACACCGCATCCCCGATGAGTACGACGTGCGTGCGGCCCGGCGTGTTCTCGTCGGCGCGAAAGGCCCGGCCCAGCGCCGGCTCCACTCCCAGCAGCGGAAAGATATTCGTGTCGACATGCACGTTGCTGATCTGGATGCGTCCGCCAGGCCCTACGACGCTGGCAGGAGTGTCCCCGTAGTCGGCTGCCGCCTGCGCGCCGGCGCCGAGCGCATCGCGCAGCTGCAGCAGGTCCGCATACGGCATCATCTGCGTGAAGAAGCGCGGATCGTCGTTGGGCAACTGCACGCTGACAATGCGCCCGGCATCTGCATACGGCAGCGGACGCAGGAAGATGCCGCTGACCAGCGTGAAGACCGCGATGTTGGCACCCAGTCCGAGCGCGAGCACGACCACCGCCGTCAGCGCAAAGCCCGGCGAGCGCCGCCACTGCCGCAGCGTGTAACGCACATCCTGCATCACCGAACGCAACATTCTCCAGCTCCTCTCTGCACTTATCTGCACTTATTCGGTGCGCAAAGCGCGCATGGGTTCAACAGCGGCGGCACGGCGCGCGGGCAACGCAGCGGCGACGAGTACCATGATTGCGGTGAAGCCCACGGCGGCGACGAGCGTGAGCGGGTCAAAAGTTTCCACGCCGTAAAGCTGGCTGCGGAACAGACGCGCCAAGGCAACGGTTACGGGCAAGGCGATGAGAGTTGCACCGGCGGCGATCCACGCCATCTCACGCAGCACAAGGCCGACCACGCTTGAACGCGGCGCGCCGAGCGCGAGACGCACGCCAATCTCGCGCGTGCGCTGCTCCGTGGAGTACGCGAGCACACCATAGAGACCGATGGCGGCCATGAGCATGGCGAGCAGCGAGAAGCCTGTAGCCAGCAATGCAAGTGCGTGCTCGTCGCTGATGGTGCGATCCAACTGATCCTCCATAGTGCGCAGGCCATCCACGACAAGCGTCGGATCCTGCTGCCGAATAACCTGGCGGATGGCGGGCATCACCAGCGCAGGCGCCATGGTGGAACGAACATACACGGCAACGCCCGTGGGATGCTTCATCTGCAGGTATGGCCGGTAGACCGCGGGCCCGAGTTTGGTGCGCGGATCAGTGTGCCGCGAGTCGCCAACGACGCCGATGATGGTGGTGTCATACTTGGCGTCTGTGCCGCCGCCAGCCGCGATCTGCTTGCCAAGAGCGTTCTGCGGCGATCCGTAAAAGCGCTTGACCAGGGCCAGGTTCACGATGGCAACCTTCGGCTGGCCGTTGGAGTCTGCGTCTGTGAATTCGCGCCCTGCAAGCAGCGGCTGATGCAGCGCGGCAAAGTAGCCTGGAGTAATGTCTGGGCTCTCAAAGCCCATGTCCTCTTCCTCGCCGGCTTTGTAGCCCTGGATGGAGAAACCAGAAGTGTTGGTGCTGCCGGTCAACTCGGAGTCTGTTGTGGCTCCAGCGCCGGTGACGCCGGGGATGCGCTTGAGAGAGGCGAGCGCGTCCCGCACAATCAGCGGAGTGCGATCTTCTCCATATCCAGAGGAAGTGGGATCAAGCGTGAAGGTGGTCAACCGCTCGGTCTGGAATCCTACGTCAGCTTTGCGCAGGTTATCGAGTGTGCGTACGAACAGCCCCGCGCCGCCGAGCAACAGCACGCTAAGGGCGATTTGCGCGCCGACGGCAAGCTTGCGAAAGCGTTGCGAACTGCGCGACGCAGTGCCTGCATTCTGACGCAGCGCGTTTGCCAGATCGGGCTTGAGGAAATGAAACACCGGCGCGATGCTGAAGACCAGCGTGGCAAGCAGGCTCACCGCAAGTGTGAAGCCAAGCACACGAAAATCTATGGAAGCCGAGTAAGGCTCCGAGCCGGGATCAGCGCTGGTCATGAGCCGGACCAGCGCGAGCGCTACGGGCGGCGCTAGCGCGAGGCCTGCCGTAGCACCTGCGAGACCAAGCACGCCGCCCTCCACCAGCAACTGCGTGACGATGCGGCTGCGGCGCGCGCCGAGCGCATAGCGCATCGACATTTCGCGCGCGCGTGCGGCTGCACGCAGCAGCAGGAGCGTTGCGACGTTGATGGCGCAGAGCACTACGAGCAGAACAGCCATTCCCAGCAGAATCATGAGCGGCTTCTTCAACTCTTCGCGCGCGGGTGCGAACCCTCTCGAGTCGTCGATGACCTTGATCGCAGTTTCATCGACGAAGCGGCGCGCGAACAGAGCGCTGGTATTTTTGAACAGCGGCAGCTCAGCCGCGCGCAGCGAATGCCACAGCGAGCCCATGCTGGCCTCAGCTTGCGCGATGGTCACACCGGGCTTGCGTCGAGCTACCAGGGTGAGCCAAGCCGCCTGGTGATTGTTTAGATCGTCCAACTGCGTGCGCCACGGAATGGCCGCGGCTTCCATGCTGATGGGGACAAAAACGCCTGGACGGAAGCCACCGATAGCCGAGTCAAAGTTTTTTGGCGCGACACCGACAATGGTGAAGGGATGACCGTTGACTCCGATGATTTGACCAACGACATCTGGCGCACCGGCGAAGCGTGTTTTCCAGTAGTTGTAGCTCAGGACAGCGACCGGGTTACCGTTCTTTACGCTGTCATCGCGCCCGGTCAGCAGCCGCCCCGCAGCCGGCGTCAGTCCCAGCACGTCAAAGTAATTGCCGCTGACAACCTCCGCATCTTCGCTCTCAGCCTGGTTATGCCACGACACGCCGACATTGGTGCGGTCAGACGCGATCATGCCGCTGAAGACCTGGTTGCGATCGCGCAAGTCCTTGTACATCGGGTAGGAAAAGTAGTTTTGCGAATCGCCGCCAAAGCTGCTCATCGAGCCCTGGAACGCGCCCTTCCAGTGGAAGCGCACAAGTTCCTCAGGGTGCGATACGGGCAGCATACGCAGCAGCGCCTGATCGAACAGCGTGAAGACGGCGGCGTTGGCGCCGATGCCCAGTGCCAGCGTCACGATGACGGTCAGCGCAAATCCCGGCGTCTTGCGCAACTGGCGCAGAGCATAGCGCACATCCTGAAAGATCCTGTTCATCCCTTGTCTCCGTTACTCTGTTCGCAATGCCTGCATGGGTTCAATGGTGGCGGCGCGGCGCGCTGGGCCAAGTCCAGCAATGGCGACCGTGAGCAGCAGCACGGCGGCAGCCGCCACGTAACTAGGCACGTCATACACCGTTACGCCGAAGAGCATGGAACGCAGCAGCCGCACGGCTCCGAATGCGCCGAGTGCTCCGGTCACAATTCCGATCCACGCCACCGTGGCGTTGGCGCGCAGCACGAGGAGGAAGATGCCGCTGCGTGTGGAACCGAGAGCCATGCGCAGTGCGAACTCGCGATAGCGCTCGACTACAGCGTATGCGGCGACAGCGTAGAGGCCGAGCATGGCGACGACAATGCTGGACAGCGCATAGGCCAGCAACAGTTCGGCCGGGATGCGTGCCATCTGGTACAACTCGCCGTTCACCTCCTGGAGAGTGCGCACGCTCTCAATCGGCATGCCCGGGGCCAGTTCGGCCACCGCCGCGCGTAACTGCGGAGTAAGCGCGCCCGGTGTGGTCTGCGAGCGCATTGCCACCGTGATGTAGCTCTGGTAGTTCTGCGTGAGCGGCAGATAGAGCAGCGGCGTTGCGTCGGTGTCGGCGGGGTTGCGATACATGAAGTCACCGGCGATGCCGACGATCTGCCGCGGCTTGCCGAGCACCACCACGCTGTGTCCGATGGCGTCGCCGTGCGGCCAGTAGCGCTCGGCCATGGTGCGATTGACCATGGCCACCGCAGGCGCGTCCATTGTGTCCGTGCGCGTGAATTCTCGGCCCGCGCGCAGGCCGATGCGCATGGTGCGGAAGAAGTCCGGGCCTTCAAAGTCGGTGACAACTTCCATGTCCTCGCCTTTGGCCGGGGCGTAGCCAGACACGCTGAAATCCTGCGTGTTGCCGGATCCCTCGTCGCCCATGGGCAAGTGCGAGGTAAGCGTGACGCCAGCGACGCCAGGCGCGTGCGCGAGCCGCTCAATCAGCGCGGACTGAAATGCGAGGCCGCGTGTTTGGTCGAGGCCGCTGCGTGCAAGAGCCATTTGCGCTGTGAGGCAGTGCGAGGAGTCGAAGCCCGTGGGACGCGCGACGATGTTCAGCGCGGTGCGGGTCATCAAACCGCAGCAGACCACCACAACAAAACAGAGCCCCATCTGGACGCCGAGCAGGATCTGACGGCCACCGCGACTGCCTGCACCACCAACGACAGCGAGCGAACCGGCATGCAGCGTATCCCGCTGCGATGCGCGCAGAGCCTGCCGCACCGGAAACAGCCCGCAGATAAGTGTGACCAGCGCGGCGACGGCGCTGACCAGCAAGACGATGCGCCAGTCTGTGCGCAAGTTAAAAGAGAGCGGCATGCCGAAGCTGGGAAGCAGCGCATAAAGCGCGCGTGAGAGGCCGAGGCTTGCAAGCCAGCCTGCCGCGGCACCGGCGATGGCGAGCAGACCCGTTTCCACCAGCACCTGCGCGGCGATGCGTGCGGCTGGCGCGCCTAGCGCGGTGCGGATGGCAACTTCACGGCGGCGGCGGGCGGCGTGCTGGCCGAGCAGTGATGCGATGTTGATGCAGACCAGCACCATGAGCAGGAGCGACGCGCCAGCAAGCACTGGCAGTTGTTCTCCGACAAGCCCAAACAACCCGCGCTGGAAGTGCGCCGCGTCGTTCAGATTCAGGTCCCAGCCATGTTGGCCGGTGTGCTCCACTTGCGTCGTGTAGTTGCGGGCAAGCGTGTGCAGTTCCGCAGCCGCAGTGTTGTCCGTGACGCCGGGGCGCAGGCGCAGCGCAACCTGGAGGCCGTAGTGAGCGAGCGGGTCGGCCGGGGCATCAGCGGAGAGGGAGCGCAGCGCGGCCAGCGGCACCCACGCTGCTTCTGCCATGCCGCCAAAGATGCCGTCGAAGCGCGCGGGAGCGACGCCGATGACGGTGAACACGCGTTGATTGACGCGGACGGTGCGGCCAACGATGGAGGCGTCGGCGTGGAAGCGATCGCGCCACAAGCCGTCTGAGAGCACGATTTCGTCATGCTGACCAAAGGCGCGGTCGCTTGCCGCGGCATCGAAGAAGCGGCCGAGTTGCGGCATGACGCCAAGCATGTCAAAGTAGTTGGCCGAGACAACGCCGGTGCTGATGGCTTCAGCAGGGCTGCCCTCTGACGAGAGGTTCATGGTGCCGAGCGCAAAGGCCGCACTGCCACTGAAGGAGCGGCCCTGCTCATGCACAAAGCGATACTGCGCGTAGTTGAGCGAGTAGCCGTTGGAGCCGAGCACCGTCGCGCCAACGAAGCGCACCTGTTGCGCAGCGCGCACGGCGGGCCAGGGATTGAGCAGCACGGCGTTGGTCCACGTGGCAACCGTGACGAGCGCACCGATGCCCAGTGCCAGCGTGGCGACGACGGTCAGCGTGAAGCCCGGCGTCTTGCGTAACTGGCGTAATGCGAAACGCACATCGCCGAGAATCCTGTTCATTTTTCTGGCCTCCGTTACTCGGTTCGCAATGCCTGCATGGGGTCAATGGTGGCGGCGCGGCGCGCAGGAATCCATGCAGCCGCGGCAATGGATATGGCAAGCACTGCGGCGGCTGCGATCAGGGTCCAGGCGTCCATGGGCTTAACGCCAAAGAGGACCGCGCTCTCAAGGCGCGTGGCTGCAAGCGCGAGCACTGCGCCCACGGCGAGGCCCAACGCGCCAAGTACCGCGGCGTCGCGTGCGACCAGGCCCGCTGTGGCAGCGCGTGTGGCGCCAAGCGCCATGCGGACTCCGATCTCACGGCGACGCTGGGTGACACGAAAAGCGAGGAAGCCGTAGAGCCCGACGACAGTGAGTGCGAGGCCGATGGCGCCGAGTATGGTGACCAGTTCAGCCATCATCTGGTAGCTGCCAGCGGACGAACGCAGCAGCTCCGGCTGCGAGGTGATGAACATCGGATCAAGCAGCGGGTTTTCGTGGATCAGCGCCTGACGCACGTCCTGCGCAAGAGACATGGCGTTGGGACCGGTGCGCAGCACAAATGTAATCTCTCCCATGTTGCTCAGCCGTGTTTCATACTGGCGGAACGGAACATAGAGAAAGGGCTCGGGCAGTTCGCCGAGGCGCTCAATGGGCGCATCTTCACTGACGCCGACAACGTGCGCCTGGACTGCACCGTTCTGCAGCACAACAGTCTGCCCCAGCGGGTCGCGGCTGGGCCAGTACTTCGCGGCCATGGTGCGATTGATCACCACGGGCATGGGGCCCGCATCATCTGCGGAGGTAAAGCCGCGGCCGCGCAGAATGCGGGTTCCGGTGACATTGAGGAAGCCTGGGCTGACCGCGTTAAAGCGGATCGAAATGGGATCGCGCAGCTCTGGATGGCTGGGCAGTGTGGCCTTTACTGCGATACCGCCTTCTGACGGCATGAGCGGAGAGCGAATACCATAGGCGACGTTCTCGACGCCGGGTACGGCACGCAGGCGGTCCAACACAGCAACACGCTCGGACTCATCTGGCTCCTGCGTGAATGCGACGAGCACCTGATCGCGTGTGATGCCGATGGGGCGCGTGCGCGCATTGAGGAAGCTTTGCACCAGCGTGCCTGTGGAGACCAGCAGTGCAAACGAGACGCCAATCTCAAGAAAGATTGCAACGCGACGAATCACGGAACCGCGCCTGGCCGTGGAACGTGCCGACTGCAGAACAGAGGCTAGCTGCGGACGCGCCACCTGGGCCAACGGCACCAGCGCCAGCAGCAGCATCGTGGCAAGCGCAAGCACGCCGGCAAACAGGAAGACTCGCAAGTCGATATGAAATTGCTGCGCCGTATCAAGCGAGTTGAGGATCTCAGGCTCGCTGACCACCAGCCGCGGAAGCAAGCGCGCGAGACCGGCGGCGAGCGCAAGACCGGCGCCGAGGCCGAGAAGACCGAGCAGAAGATTTTCCATCAGCAACTGCGCGGCAACGCGGGCACGTGTTGCGCCAAGCGAGATGCGCAGCGCGACCTCAGGAGCACGGGCAAGACCACGCGCGATGAGAAGATGAGCAACGTTCACCGTGGACAGCAGCACCACGCCGCAAACAATGGCGAAGAGCACGAGCCCGCTGGTGCCAGCCTGGCTCAAGCGATAGTCGAGATCGCTGAGGGCGCGTGCGCCGCGGTCGTGATTGTTGGCATGGTCGGCTGCAGCAAGCGCGGAGGCAACAGCCGCCGCCTGCTGACTGGCCTGCGCCGCCGTGGCGCCCGGTGCGAGGCGGCCTATCGGCTTGAGCCAGCGGAAGCTGCGCGCGGTCAGATCTCTGTCGCCATTCATGCCCGCCCAAGACTCGAGCGGCATCCAGACATCACGGTCGCTGGCCGTGTCTACATCGCGAAATTCAGGCGCAAGCACGCCCCACACGTCAGCCTGAACGATTCCGTCTTTGCCGTGGCGCAACGGAATCTGCCGCCCCACAATCTGCGGATCGCCCGCGAAGACACGCTGCCAGACGCGATAACTGAGCAGCACACCGGGGCGGACGCGCAGGCGCGCGGCATCGGCCGCAGAGAACGCATGGCCGAGCATGGGACGAACGCCCATCACGTCAAAAAAGTTGCTTGAGACAACGTTGGTCTCAAACATCTGCGAAGTGCCATCAGGCCGGGCAAGCAGCGTGCCACGCGCACCCACCGCCGTCAGCCCCTGCAAGGCGCTTATACGATCGGCCAGGGTTCGGTATTCGAAGTAGCTGAAGCTTGCTTCATCGCTCTGCGGCGTGGTGGCAAAGACGTGCACAAGGCGCGACGGCTGCTGCACGGCAATCGGATGAAGACTGAACGTGTCGATCAGGCAGAAGATGGCCGAACCTGCGCCAAGCCCAAGCGCCAGCGTCACAACCGCAGTCAGCGTGAAGCCCGGCGTCTTGCGCAACTGGCGCAGCGCAAAACGAACGTCACTGAGGATTCGCCCCACCTCTGCTCTCCTTCTCTGCTTTGCTGAACTGCACGTGCAGGCACGCGGCGCACCGTGGCGTGCGGCTCGCCTGCGCACTGCGCGGAACAACTGCTGATCGAAAACCGCTAGGCGTCTACTTCTTCGGTGAGCTTCTTGAGCTCGTCTTCCGAAACAACCTTGCCGTCAAACAGGTGAACTTCGCGTCCAGCGTGCTTGGCGAAGCGCGGATCGTGCGTGACCATGCAGATGGTGGAACCCTCGCGGTGGAGGTCGGCGAGCAGATGCATCACGGCTTCACCGTTCTTTGAGTCCAGGTTGCCGGTGGGCTCGTCGGCCAGCAAGATCGAGGGCGAACCAGCAAGCGCGCGAGCCACAGCGACGCGCTGCTGCTGACCGCCGGAGAGCTGCGCGGGATAGTGCCGCATGCGGTGCGCCATATTCACGCGCTCCAGCGCTTCCTTCACGCGCTTTTTGCGCTCAGCCGCGGGCATGCCGGCGCGATAGGTGAGCGGCAGCTCGACGTTCTCTTCAACGGTGAGATCGCCGATGAGGTTGAAGCTCTGGAAGATGAAGCCGATCTCCTGATTGCGGATACGCGAGCGCTCACTGAAGCTGAGGTTTTCAACCGGCTTGCCGTTGAGCAGGTACTTGCCGCCAGTGGGCGTATCCAGCAGGCCAAGGATGGACAGCAGCGTGGACTTGCCGCAGCCGGAGGGGCCGGACATGGCGACGTACTCGCCGCGGGAAATCGTAAGGTGAATGCCGGAGAGCGCGTGCGTCTCCACTTCGTCGGTGTAGAACACCTTCGTCAGGTCCTCGATCTCAATCAGCTTGTCGTTTGCCATCGCTTCTCCTTGGTCGACAGTTCGCAATTCCCAGGTCACAGTTCCCAGCTCGTGAAGGCCACGGTCCGTGCGGCTATTCAAGCCGGACGCGGTCCACATTGTCGTAGCGCGACATATCGGAGAGGATCACCGTGTCGCCCGCCTTCAGGCCTTCAAGCACCTGAATGTAGTTAACGGACGCGCGGCCCACCTTCACCGGAATGCGCGTGGCGCCTTTGCCGTCGGGGTCCACCTTGAACAGGCTGAGCGTGGAGTTCTCATTGCCCAGTGCTGGCCGGCCCACAAAAAGCACGTCAGTCATGCGCTCAAGGTCGATAGTGCCATCCACGCTCAACTGCGGCACCGCTCCCGGTGGCAGAGGCCCATCAAGATCTACGTCAACAGTGCGCGTTCCGTTCACTACGGAGGGATCAATGCGGGTAACGTGGCCGGGGATAACACCATTGTGCGTGTCGATCGCAGCCGGAAGCCCAAGCTGAATGTCACGGGCCTGCGTTTCCGCAATCTGCAGGGCAGCCTTCAGCTTGCCGCTCTGGATGACCTGCGCAATCGAGGTTCCGGCGGAAACGTGCTGGCCAACCTGCACCGGTGTGGCGAGCGGCGCCAGCGTGCCGGAGATGCTGGAGCGAACCTGGAGCGCGGCCTGCTGCTTTTCATAGAGCGCAACAAGCGCGCGGGCCTGATCGATCTTGGTCTGCGCGGAGGCAAGCTGCACCTCGATCGCCTTCTGGTTCACGTCCAGTTGCTGCTTGCTCAGGTCGTGCTGCGTAGTCAGCTGGTCGGCGGTGTTCTTTGACTTGTTGTAGGCGAGGCCGGAGATAACGCCCAGCTCGTAGAGCTTCTTGTCCGTCTGCGCCTGGAGCTGGTCCTGAGTGTAGTCGGCATGGACCTGCGCAGCGGCGGTCTTCTTATCCATGAGCGTGCTCTGGAGCGTCGCCTGCAGGCTCTTGTAGTCGGCCTCGGCGGCCTTGAGCTGCAGGCGGGCGTTGAGCACCTGCTGCTGGAGTTGCGGGTCGGCCAGATCCATGAGGATGGTGTTTGGCGTGACCTGCGCGCCGGGCAGCACGCGGATGCGGACGACCGTGGCGTCCGTCTGCGCGGGGATCAGCTCGATAGAGTCCTCGCGCGGAACGAGCGTGCCCGTGGAGCCGCGAACCTGGCGAATCATGGGGCCGCGCTTGACCGTGTCTGTCCAAATCGTCGAGCGGTCGACCGTGGGGGCGGCTGGCTTGAGCCGCGCGACGGCCACCGCCGCCACTGCCAAAACCACCACTCCGATGCCGGCCCAGAGGAGGAACCGGCGCTGTCTTTTCTTCTTGATGTCAGGCCGTGCGATATCCATTGCGCCCAGATAAGGTGCACGCGCCATGCCAAAACGCGGAGACAGCTTGGCGCTGAAAACAAAGGTGATTACGGTGAGCAGAGGACAGGTTGGAGGCAAGCGGAATTGACCGATCCCGCCTGAGAGTGTCCGGAATCGAACAGTGAAACGTGCCGCTCAGACGCGTTCGACGGCGAGGGCGACGGCGTTTCCACCGCCCAGACAGAGCGCGGCGATACCCTTGCGTTTGCCGTAGCGATGGAGGGCGTGGACGAGCGTGACGAGGACGCGTGCGCCACTGGCGCCGATGGGGTGGCCAAGCGCGACGGCGCCGCCGTGGACATTGACGCGGGCAGGGTCAAGCTCCAGCGTGCGGTTCACGGCCAGGGCCTGCACAGCGAACGCCTCGTTGAGTTCGAACAGGTCAACGTCAGCCAGCGTCCAACCGGCGCGGGAGACGACGCGGCGAACAGCCTCGACCGGAGCGAGCGAGAACCAGACGGGATCGCGGCCGCTGACGGCCTGGGCGCGGATAACGGCAAGCGGTTTGAGTCCCATGGTGGCAGCGCGCTCAGCGCTGACCAGAGCGACGGCTGCTGCTCCATCACTGATGCCGGGCGAGTTGCCGGCTGTAACAGTGCCGCCCTCCTTGAAGGCAGGCTTGAGCCGCGCGAGAGTTTCGACGGTGGTTTCAGGGCGAATGGGCTCGTCGATGGTGAGCAGACGCTGCGGCTCGCCCTTGCGCGTGGCTAACTCGACAGGAAGGACCTCATCGCGGAAGACGCCCTGGCCGGTGGCCTCGGCGGCGCGCGCGTGAGACTCGGCAGCGTAGGTATCCTGCTCAAGACGCGTGATGCTGAGGGTTTCCGCAACAACTTCGGCAGCGGAGCCCATGTGGAAGTCGTTGTAAGCGTCCCATAGGCCGTCGTAGATCATGGCGTCTGTGAGCGTGGCATTGCCCATGCGGAGGCCAGCCCGCGCGCCGGGAGCGAGGTAGGGCGCATTGGTCATGGACTCCATACCGCCCGCGATGACCACTTCCATGTCACCGGCAGCAATGGACTGGGCTCCGAGGGCGGCAGCGCGCAAGCCCGAGCCGCAGACCTGGTTGACGGTGAGAGCACTGGTGGCGATGGAGAGACCACCGAAAAGGGCTGCCTGGCGAGCCGGATTCTGACCCAGCCCAGCCTGCACCACGCATCCCATGATGCACTCAGTGGCTTCCGCAAGGCGCGCCTCTTCCGCCAGCGGCTGCTCAAGGCGGGCACGGCGCACCGCCTCACGGACAACGAGCGCGCCGAGGCGCGGTGCTGCGAACTCTGCCAAGGCACCCTGAAATTTGCCGGTCGGCGTGCGAACCGCCGATACGATGACGACGTCGCGCATGGCGTATTCCCTGGCAGGCCAGACGATGGCAAAAACTCTGCCAGCAGAGGGGAGGGCCGCCATCTCCTTCTCTGCGAACAGGCGCGAGCGGGGCACACGTGGATCACGCCGCAGAACGCTGCTCGCGCAGTTCACGCATCATACACGCGCTGAAGCAGAGTCGCACAGGTGGTACTTGTGCAGACAGGAGGGCGGATGCGGCCAGTATTGAAGCGGCAAATAAGGCAGAATCAGCCCGTTCTCCAGGGAGCCGCTGAATAAGTCAATGTTTTGAAAGGGCACGGCTTCAGCCGTGCAAATAGAGCCACCTTAATCAATGCGAACTTTAGCCCCTGAGGGAAGAATGCTCCCTTGATCAGAGCTTGTCTAAGCCGCACTACGCTGGCACAGGCGGGCTATCTCTTGATTTATCAGCCGATGGCCGTTGCATGGTAGGCGAGGCGGGAATCGAACCCACAACCCCCGGCTTAGAAGGCCGGTGCTCTATCCGGTTGAGCTACTCGCCCGTGCTTTCTCATTGTACCGGCGAACTGTTTTCCGTGGGGGGCGCCGAGGAAGCAATGGTATCTGCACAAGCAGCCACCGCCCGGGCCAGTTGTGAAAGCGCCGCCTGCTCATCGGCTCCACAGGCCGTGAGATAGGCCGTCATGCCAAGGGTCTGTGCGCCTGGAGCAATGTACGCAAGGCGCACCACCAGGTCTGCCCGGCAGCACCGAAGAGGCACAGCAAGCAGGCGGGCGGCAAACGCGCGGCATGCGGACGCAGCCTGCTGCGGCTCGCTCCATTGCACAGGGGTGCGCGGAAGTATGTCGATATAGCAGGCAACGGCAGCAGAGGACTCGCCCGGCTCCGCGTCTAGCTCGTAGTGATCGACGGGATCTTCGACATGCCAGACGTCGCACTTGGACGTCCACACCGGCGAGGCGGCGGAGTTGAGCCGCACAAGTGCGTCAGCAAGGCCGGGCAGGGCGCGCGTCTCCGCAATCTGATGCGCACACTCCGGGGCGGTGCGCAGGTCTACGAGCCCGGACCAACATGCGTCAATGACCGGAGCGCCGGTGCCGAGTTCGATCTCCCAGTCAGCTTCCATTGGCGCAGCTCACGTGGCGGAGCCACCGGATGACGAGGGCCTCAGCCCAGTGGATGGCCTCGCCGCGCTGCTCGCAGAGGTATGCGCAGTGTCCACCGTGGGCGGTTTCCACCAGCTCGATGTGCGGGTTGGTCTGGAGTTTGGCGTGGGTCTCCGCAGTGAGGCGAATGAAGGGATCGTCCAGGGAACGCAGGACGAGCGTGGGTCGCGCGATGCCATCGACAACGCGGGCGCTGGCGGCGCGGTAATAGTAGTCGCTCGCGTCACGATAACCGCAGTAGCGCGCGACGATCTTGTCGTCGAACTCACGCAGAGAACGCACGGGGCCGACGTTCAGGTCGTAGACCTCCGGGTAAAGTGCGGCCTTGCGGCGGAAACGGGCCATGAGGCCGCGGAGAAAGTGCCACTCGTAGATGCGGTTTGCAGATTCGTGCAGCGCGTCAGAGCCAACGGCCAGGTCAATGGCCGGGCAAACAGCAGCAGCGGCCACAAGCGGGTCATGCGCACCCCACTCGCCCGCGAGCTTCAGCACCAGGTTCCCGCCCATGGAGTATCCGACGAGCGCGATGCGGCCTGCACCGCGGCGGACGCAGTGCGCAATGACGGCAGCCACGTCGCCAGAGAGGGCGGAGTTGTAGAGCGTAGGCGTGAGGTCTTCTGTGCCGCCGCAGTTGCGCATGTTCATGCGCACCACATTCCAGCCTTCGCTCCAGGCGCGCGCGGCAAGGCCACGCACGTAGCCGGAGTTTGACGAGCCCTCAAGCCCGTGCACCAGAACGACGGTCAGGCGAGCAGCGCGCACGGCCTTCGGCTGCCAGCTGGCGTCACAGCGTACGCGGCTTCCGTCAGCCGGATCGACCTCGATAATCTCTGGAGCGACGGGCAAAGCAAGCGGCGGACGCGGAAGAAAGTTGCCGACTAGCGTCTGCGCATGGCCGTTGGTGAGGCCGCGCCGCGGCACGAACGGCGCAAACCAGGCCGCTTGCGCCCCTGCATGGATGCGTTGTATTTCGTCTGCCACGCTTGTCTGGCCCCGGGGGAACGTGAACACGGCCAGGCCGCGTTTGCCGTAAGCCTCAGCATAGCAGCAGGCCACCTAACTACAGCAAAACCAGCGTGCGCGTGCCCCGGAAGCGGTGGTCTACAGTCGATGCGGCCAGCGGGAAGAAGCGTCCTTGCACATGCCTGGCCACGCCCCAGAAGGGCAGGTCTTGCTAAAGCCTGTTATGAACTTTCGCGCAGGTGTCGCTGGGCGCCAATTTTCTCGAGATCAAGGAGAGAGGAGCGACGCAGACCGAGTGTCTGCTAGCGACGACCGACGCAGAGATCGGGAAAATTGGCCCCAGCCCTTTGGGTTGCGGTAAAAATCGCGCCATACTTTGTTGTCGTCCTTGCCTTGGAATAGCCAAAGTCTGCGTCCTCCGCCTCGTCTGGCGCGATTTTCTCCCGCAACGACACCCACGGGAAAGTGCATAACAGGCTTTAGAGTTGTTGCATGACGCTCTTGCTGAAAGACGCGCTCATCTACGACGGCACAGGAGAGGCACCACGGCGTGGCAGCGTGCTGGTGCGCGAGGGCAGGATTGCCGCTCTGGACCCGGCCGAAGCCCCTCGAGACGCTGAAGTACACACGCTCAACGGCCTTGCGCTGGCACCGGGCTTTATTGATCTGCACAGCCACTCTGACGTGCAAACACTCCACGGTGACATGGCCAAGGCGCAGCAAGGCGTGACGACAGAGCTGGTGGGCAACTGCGGCTTCTCCGCATTTCCGCACGCCGGGCATGCGGCTGAAGCGGGTGCGTACAATCGCGGCATTCTGGCGGGCGAACAGACGTTTGACTCAGCGCGCGCGTTCTTCACCGCGGCACGCGGAACGGATACGACGGCCCATCTGGAGTCACTCGTGGGGCACGGAACGCTGCGCACGGCGGTGCGGGCGAGCCATCCGGAGGCCACGCTGCGCGAGCTGATTGAACGCGAGGCTGCACTGCTGGACGATGCACTGGCCGAGGGCGCGGCGGGCTTCTCCACCGGGCTGATGTATGCGCCGGGGGCAACGGCTCCACGTGAAGAGTTGCAGGCGCTGTGCGCCGTGACGGCGCGGCGCGGCAAGCTGTATGCCTCGCACATCCGCGACTACAGCTGGCAGCTTCTGGACGCAATTGACGAGCAGATTGAGCTGGCGCGGGCGACGGGTTGCCGTCTTCAGATCTCGCACCTGCAGGCGGTGGGCGCGGCCAACTGGCCGAAGCAGCCCGCGGCGATTGCGCGCATTGAAGCTGCGCGCGCCCAGGGACTGGACGTCGCGTTTGACGCGTATCCTTACGCCGCAGGATGCACGGTGCTGTCGCAGCTGGTTCCGCAGCGCGCACTCGAGAACGGCTTTGCCGCCTTCGCCGCCAGCCTTTCCGATGCGGCCACGCGAAGCACGCTGGAGCATGAAATTCGCGAGCATACAGCGCAGGCCTGGCATGACATCTATGTTCCTTCCCATGGCCCGCTGGCGAGCGGTCGCTCCGTCGCCGGGCAATCGCTGGCGCAAATATCTGAGAGCTGGCAGCAGCCGCCTGAGGCTGTGATTCTCGACCTGCTTCGCGATGCCGACGGCGATGTGAACATGCTTTCCTTCAACCAGTCTGAAGAGAACCTGCGCGCAACGCTCACGCACCCGCTGGCCGCAGTCATCACGGACGGCATCCACATGGGAGCGAACTCGCACCCGCGGCTCTACGGCACCTTCCCTCACCTGCTTGGCGCGCTTTGCCGCGAGCAGCGCTGGATGCGTCTGGAGACGGCGATCCACAAGATCACAGCACTGCCAGCAGCGCGGCTGGGGCTCACGGACCGCGGGCGGCTGGAGCCGGGTTGCCGCGCCGATCTCGTGCTCTTCGATCCGGCGACGATCGGCACCACCGCCGACTACAACGATCCGCTGCACAGCCCGGCTGGCATTGTCCGCGTCTTCCGTGACGGGCAGCCGATGGATTTGACACGCCAACACTACGCCTGAACCGGAGTCTTCATGCATATCGACGAACTCGACACACCTGCGCTTCTGCTTGACCTGGACGTCCTGGAGCGCAACATTGCGCGCATGGCGGACTACTGCCGCGCCACCGGTGTGTCGCTGCGGCCGCACATCAAAACGCACAAGATTCCCGCGATTGCACGGATGCAGATTGCATCCGGCGCAACGGGCATCACGGTGGCCAAGCCCTCTGAGGCGGCCATCATGGCTGACGCCGGAATTCGCGACATCCTGATTGCCTACCCGATTGTTTCCCGCTCGAAAGCGGATGCGCTGGCAACGCTGGCTGCGCACGGAGTCCGCATCTCGGTTTCGCTCGACTCCGCGGAATCAGCCGACTGCCTGGCAGCGGCGGCACAGCGCGCCGGCGTGACGCTGGCGCTGCTGGTGGAGCTTGACGTGGGCTTTGGCCGTTGCGGAGTGGAATCGCCCCAGGCCGCAGTCGCGCTGGCCGCGCATATCAGCCGCCAGCCCGGCGCAACGTTTGGCGGGCTCATGTACTATCCCGGCCACCTGTTCGTCCCAGCCGAACGGCAGACGCAGCTGATTGGCGAAATCAACGCACAGGTTCAGGCCACGCAAGAAGCCCTGCTTGCCGCTGGCTTTGAGGTTCCGGTGGTGAGCGGCGGTTCCTCGCCCACGGCCTATCGCTCGGCAGAGTTCTCGCCGCTGACTGAGATTCGCCCCGGCATGTATCCGTTCAACGACCGCAACCTTGTGGAAGGCGACTTTGCGCGCGTGGAAGACTGTGCGCTGACGGTGCTGACCACGGTGGTGAGCACGGCCGTTGCCGGCCGCGCGATTCTTGATGGCGGGTCAAAAACGTTCTCCTCGGACGGCCACCTGACCGGCAACGGGCAGGGCTTTGGGTTGGTGGTGGGAGATCCCGGCACCGTGCTCTACAAGCTCTCAGAAGAGCACGGGCATCTGGACGTGACCAACGCGGAGCGTTCGTATTGCGTGGGGCAGGCCGTGCGAATTGTGCCGAACCATGTGTGCACGGCAATCAACATGCATGACGCGCTCCACACCGTTCGAGGCGGGCTGGTGGAAGAGGTCTGGCCAATCGCGGCGCGAGGCTGCGTGCGCTGAGTCCGTGGAAACGATTCCGAGTGAAGGCCGCGGCATGAGGCACGGCACACAGTCCGCGCCCCTCTGAAAAAGCACCGAAACGCATTCCGAGGCCCACATCACGCCGTCACGGCAACGTGTGATTCCGGTTACGCCCTGCGTATCGTCATAATGTGGTATCAATGATAACGGTATCGGAATCGAGGTTTTGCTGTGAATGCAGAGTGCGGCCAGTCGGTCCTGGTCTATGACATTGGGGGCAGCCACGTCTCCGCCTCCCTGTGCACCACCGATCGGCTCGCCCTGTCAGAAGTTCAGCGCGCCACACTGGCTGACGATGTCAGCCCTGAAGCATTTGTCGATCTCCTGACTGAACTCGGCCGCAAGGCCGTCAACGGCGGCCCTGTTCCAGCCGGAGCATCCGTGGCAATTCCCGGGCCTTTTGAATTTGACGTGGGAATCAGCCGCATGCACCACAAGCTGCCGAAGCTGTTCGGATATGACCTGCGCACAGCACTGGCCAAGCGGCTTGGCTGCGATCCCGCTGCGGTGCGGTTCCTCGGTGACGCCGCCTCCTTCCTGGTGGGTGAACTGGCAGCCGGAGCTGCCGCAGGAGCCGCCCGCGCGGTTGGCATCACGCTTGGAACAGGAATCGGCTCAGCATTTGCTCGCGACGGGCGCTGGGTAACCTCCGGCGAGGCCGTGCCGCCGGGCGGAGAAATCTGGAACCTGCCCTATGCGGACGGTACGGTAGAAGACCTGCTCTCTACCCGCGCCCTGCGCAAGGATTACGAGACGCGCACCGGGCGGAACCCTGAAGTCGCGGAGATTGCAGCCGCGGCAGCGAGCGATCCGGATGCGCGCGCTGTTTTTGAAACCTTCGGCGAGCACCTGGGACAGGTTTTCCGGGTCATCCTGGGGCCGTTTGCGCCGGACGTCATCGTGATCGGAGGCGGAATTTCCCGCTCTTCGCGCTTGTTCTTTCCAGCTGCGGAGCGGCAACTGGCAGGCCTGCCCGGCTTCCGGCTGGTGCCCTCAAGCCTGCTGGAGCACGCCACGCTGCTGGGTGCAGCCGCTCACTGGCGCAGCTGACCACATCACCCACCAGCCGCTCATTACCCGCAGAAAATAAAAACGATCCGCAGTGCGGATCGTCGGGTAAAACATTTGGGGCGGCTAGTGGGGATCGAACCCACGACATCCTGAGCCACAGTCAGGCGTTCTGCCGCTGAACTATAGCCGCCATCAACCTTTACGATTGTAGCAAAGAATGGGCCGTCTGTCGGCCCGTGGAAATCTGCCGCCGATGCGTCCGGCCTCAAACTCGCCGCAAGTGCCCGCAGCCCGCTGGCAACACGGGGCATGGCTGCTGCGCGACGACACGCTCCAGCGGCTGGAAATCCTGCTCGACGAAGCATTTCGCATTCCCGGTACTCAGGTCCGGTTCGGTCTGGATGGAATCATCGGTCTGGTTCCGGGACTGGGCGACGTGGTGGCCGGGCTGCTTTCTCTTGTGATACCGCTGGCCGGCTGGGTTCGCGGACTGCCTTACATAACGCTGCTGCGGATGGCCGCCAACCTGGGACTGGGCGTGCTGGTGGGGTCCATTCCGATTCTCGGCGATGCGTTCGACATTGCCTGGAAGGCGAACCGGCGCAATTACCAACTGCTGCGCAGGCATCTGGCGGCTCCGCGACGGCACACTTGGCGCGACTGGGCGTTTCTGGCACTGCTGGCAAGCGCACTGGGGACGCTGTTTGCGCTGCCCCTGGTACTGCTGGCATGGCTGTTGATGTGGCTCGTGAGACGGTAAGGCCGCACAAGAGTGCCACTTCCGAGATACAATCGAATCACGTCGGGGCGTAGCGCAGTCTGGTAGCGCATCTGCTTTGGGAGCAGAGGGTCGGGGGTTCGAATCCCTCCGCCCCGACCAGCCGAGGATTACCCCGCCGGCTTTCCTTCCAAAAGCAAGTTTTTCCTCTCACAGTTAGTTATCTGTCTTGGCCACCTAGAGGCTGTTATTAACTTTCCCGTGGGTGTCGTTGCGGGAGAAAATCGCGCCAGACGAGGCGGAGGACGCAGACTTTGGCTATTCCAAGGCCAGGACGACAACAAAGTATGGCGCGATTTTTACCGCAACCCTGAAGGGCTGGGGCCAATTTTCCCGATCTCTGCGTCGGTTGTCGCTAGCAGACACTCGGTCTCCCACCCCATGGACCAAGACCAGTCCAAGGGGGCCCCGGTCTGCGTCGCTCCTCGCTCCTTGATCTCGATAAAATTGGCGCCCAGCGACACCTGCGCGAAAGTTAATAACAGCCTCTAGAGCCATTTGCGAGCTTTAGCGTGTAAACTGAACAAACTTCCATCAGTAACAGGGAAGCACTCCCTTGGGCCATTTTATTTCTACTGAGGAGTTGATCCGGCGTTGTGCTTCCGCGGGTAACAGCGCGGAATGGGAGGAGTTCGTTCGCCGATTTCAACCCGTGATTACGCAGACTGTTCTCCGCACATCTTCGCGGCTTGGCGACGCCTCCTCCGCCACTGTCACAGACCTTGTGCAGGAAACTTATCTGAAGCTTTGTGCAGGTAACTTCCGCCTGCTACGCAGTTTCCATCCCACACATCCTGAAGCATTCACCGGCTTTATCCGCACGGTGGCCGCCAACCTGGTACGCGATCACTTCCGCGCACAGCACGCGCAGCGCCGCGGGAGCTATCAGCCGCACGACAACTCGGCGGACGAGGTTCCGGCAGCACCGGCCACGCCCGGCGGACGCGATGCCGTGCAAAGAAGCATTCTTCTGCGCGAGATCGACAGCGCCCTTGACGCGATCATCGGCGAGTCCGATCTGGCGCGGAACCGCCGTGTGTTCTGGCTCTACTACCGGGCCGGGTGCAGTGCCGCCGAGATTGCTGCGGTGCCCGGAATCGACCTGACCGCGAAAGGCGTCGAGAGCCTGCTGCTTCGGATGACCCGCGAGCTTCGTCGGCGACTCGCACAACAAATATCCCCATCTGTCGCATCATTGGAAGGAAGTAGCGACAGTTCAGCGTTCTAAGAGAGAAAGCGCATGGATCACCACTTCAGTGACGACGATCTCGACCGGCTCCTGGGGCAGGAACTGGATCTCGCCGCTGCTCCGCCGGGCAGCGATCCGGCACAAATCCACGCCCAGTCCTGCGCGATCTGTAGCGGACAGCTTGAGGCACTACGCACCTTTGCGCGGCTGCTGCGCTCGCTGCCTGCCTCGGCTCCGGCCGCGCCGCTGGCTGCGTGTCCCCCTGAAGACGTATGGCTGCGGCTGGCTGCGCGGCTGGTGGCTCCCACGGAGATTGACGCCCTCCTGGACCACGCAATTGCCTGCGACGCCTGCGGACAGCTGCTGCATGAGGCACTGGCAGATCTGGCCGTTCCCGCCACTCCAGCAGAACAGACCGCGCTGGCCGCGCATCCCACCTCCACACCCGCGTGGCAAAGTGCTTTGGTTCGCCGCCTGCGCGGAGGTTCAGCTCCCACAGCGGACAGCTTCTGGCACCGCACCTGGCGCCCGCCGCTGGTGTTTGCGTGGTCCGGCCTGGCTCTCTGCCTGCTGGTGGCAACGTCGTGGTTTGCAATGCGCTCCGTGCGCCATCCAAACGCCGATGCACTGCTGGCCGAAGCGTATTCCGAGCAGAGAACGATTGAGCCGCGAATTGGACAGGCACCCTGGGCGCCACTGCGCCAGCAACGTGGCGACTCTGCTGGCGCGAGGATGAGCCGCACTGCCCTGCTGCACGCCGAGGCCGAGATTGCCTCGCAACTGCGCCTCGATCCCGAAAATCCAACATGGCTGGACGCAAGCGGCCGCGCCGCAATGCTGGAGAACTCTGAGGATTCGATTGAGGCCGCCGTGGTCACGCTGGAAAAGGCCAGCCGGCTGGACCCGAACAACCTGCAAATCTCGACTGATCTGGCGAGCGCTTACCTGCTGCGCTCCCAGTTCCTGAACCGCCCGGAAGACGCTGCGCTGGCCGTGGAGCTTCTCGGCAAGATAATGGCTTCCGATCCCGGGAACGAGACTGCCGTCTTTAATTACGCACTGGCCCTTGAGAAGCTACAGTTGCGCCAGAGGGCCATCACAGCCTGGAGCGCATTCCTTGAACGCTTCCCGTCTTCCTCCTGGTGCGGCGAAGCTCGTCAACACCGGGATGCGCTCCGGGGTCAGGTTGCCAGTCGAATTGAACGCAGCCGCACTCCGCTCGCGAGCCCGGTGGTGTTTGCCGCGACGCTGGACAGTGGCTCGTCGCAGGCCGTCGATGCGCTGGACGCGCGCGTGGAGGAGTACCGCGAGCTGGCCCTGACTGCATGGCTGCCACGCGCATTGGATGCCGCCTCACGCGCTGGTCCATCGCCTGAAGACCGCGCTCTTGCCGGCTTGGCGCGCCTCATGGTCGAGCGCCACAATGACCGGTGGCTTCACGATCTGCTTGCATCCCTCCACTCACTCCCCGCCGCTTCTCCTGCCTTCCATTCCCTTTCCACCGCTGCAGCCACCGTTGAAACGTCTGACGACGTGCGCGCCCGCGCCGCCGCCGAACAGGCGCGCGCAGGCTTTCTGCATGATGGCATTGTGCCGGGCCGCCTGCAGGCCGAGCTCTACCTCACCCACCTTGACCAGTACGCGCACCGCAATGAGGACTGCGAGCGCAGCGCGCAGGCACTGCTCGCCAGCCCGGAACTTGACCAGTATCCGTGGATACACAGCGACGCGCTGCTGGAAGCTGCATTCTGCCAGAAAGTGGGCGGAGCCGCGTCGCTGCAGGATATTCAGTCGAGCACGTCGCTGGCCGGGAAGCACCACTTTCCCGTTCTGCTGCTGAGGAGCAGCAATGCGCTCAGCGGGCTCTACACAATGCTCGGCGATGACCACCGCGCGTGGGCCGCAGCAGCGGAGACACTGGCAGCGTGGTGGGACGGCTCAACGCCGCTGCTGCGCGGCTACAACGCCCTGATCGCGATGGATGAGATTCACATCTCGCGCCCGCAATGGTTTCTGGAATCCGCGCTGCTGCAGGAAGCCCTTCCGCTGGTGTCAGGCGATGCGCGCACCACCATGGTGGCCGTGGCAACAACGCAGCTGGCACAGGCGCAGGTGCACACAGGCGACGCCGCCGGTGCAACTGCGAGCTTTGACAGCGCCACACGCCTGCTTGAGCGCTCAGCTCCGGGCCCGGAACGTGACTCGCTCTGCGCCGAGGTCGAGTTGGGACTGGCCCGCGTTGAACTGGTGCGCAATGAGCCGGCCCGTGCAGCTGCGCGTCTGGAGAAGATCCGCCGACGGTTTCTGGCCATAGCGAACAATCGCCTGCTGGTCGACTTCTACCAGACAAGCGCGACCGCGTATCTGCGAGCCGGGGACGCCAACCGCGCGGAACAGGATCTGCGTGCGGGCATAGCGCTGGACCGGTCGAGCCTGGCGAAGATTCCAACAGATGCCGAGCGGCTGAGCTGGACCAGGCTGCATGAGCCGCTCTACCGCAGCCTGATTGAGCTGGAGCTGCGCCGCGACCCGGCAGCGGCCCTTGCAGTGTGGCAGCAGACCCGCGGTGCGGTTGTTCGCGCAGCGCTTGGCCTGCCCGGCGCTGCAACTGAACCGCTGCCTGCGGGCACAGCGCGCATTTCCTACTTCGAGATGCCGGCCGGTGTGTACATCTGGGTGCAGTCAGCGACACAGCTGCGCGGACGTTTTGTTCCCATTGCCGACTCGGCCTTGCGAGGTCTCTCCGCAAACCTGCTGGAGCGTTGCTCTGATCCAGATACAGGCGGCGACTCCTGGCGGCCGCTTGCCGCGCGGCTTTACACGCTGCTGATTGCGCCGGTTGAACCGTGGCTGGGGGGCGCAAGACACCTCGTGATAGAGCCGGATGGGCCACTGAAGCAGCTTCCATTTGCACTGCTGACAGACGCGCACAGCGGGCTGCTGGGCGATCGGTTCAGCATGTCCATCTCTCCCGGAGCTGACTACCTGCGCGTTGCGCGTCCGTGGAAGGGTGTGTCAGCGTCAAGCCGAGCCCTGGTCGTTGGAGACGCATCCGTGCGCGGTTGGGCGCCGTTGCCGCAGGTCGATACCGAAGTGCGTGCCGTGGCTGCAAGGTTTCGCCGGGCAGACCTGGTAACCGGCACCGCTCCCGCAGACTTCTCCCGTAAGCTGGCGAACGCTGAGGTCTTTCACTTTTCCGGCCACGCTGAGGCCTCACCTTCTTCGGTCGCTCTGGTGCAAACCGGCCCAGACGTGGCATTGCCGCTGGACTTCAACGCGCTGCGACGCGGCAACGGGCAGCTGGTGGTGCTCTCCGCCTGCTCCACTGCACAGGGGGCCACGGGACTGTTCGATGACGCGGACAGCCCAGTGCAGCAGTTGCTTGCCGCGCGCATGCCAGACGTCGTCGCAAGCAGTTGGAATGTCGATTCGTCTGCCACGACGCAGCTGATGCAGGCGTTTTATGCCGCATTGCTGCAGGGGGCGAAGCCCTCGGAAGCTCTGCGCCAGGCCGCGCGCACAGTGCGCTCGCAGCCGCTCTTTGCGCACCCGTATTACTGGGCAAGCTTCGCTGTCTATGGACAAAACTAAAACCCGGCTTGCATTCTGCCTATCGTTATTGTTAGTTCTAGTGTTTCCCGGGAGACTCATTTTCATGTCTGCTCGCATTGCCTCACAACCGCACAGTTCGCCACGCACAACTACACCAGTTACTCTCTCGGTATCGTTCTACGGGCCACTTCTCTACGATTTTCGGTCGCGCTCACCGTGGATCGATATCTACGCACCCTACTGCCCCAATCACCTGGCAGGCTTCTTCTTTGACGACTTTTCGTACTCGGAGACACTGCTCTGGCAGAACGCGCAGCAGGCGGCGCAACTTGATCCAGCAAAACGCGCGTACACTCTCCACGCCGACGGTCTTGCCGCGCATCGCGGGCGCCCAACCGTGCTCCAGCCTGCAACGCTGGCCGGTGCACCGCCGCTTTACCAACCCAAGAATGTCCGGTTGCAGAAAGACAAGGTGCTCTTCAAACTCGCAGTGCCGCGGCCAGAGCTGATCTACCCGCTTTACACGGATAACGTGCAGATTGTGGAATCCGCAACAAAGAAGCCAAAGCCCTGGAACCAGTTTCAGCATTACGCAACAGGATTGCGCTTCTTCTATCGCTGGGATGCGCTCTCCGCAGTCCTGCTCGATGTGCCCGGCGGCAGCAGCGTGAACCTTACGCCACCGCTGCTGGACACGCTGACGCCAGAGCTGCACCAGTCCGTCGCCTCCATTGAAGTCCGCTACCAGGGCCTCAGCATCCTGGACCAGAACGACGCGCACTCCGACGCCCGCGCCTGCTTCGCCAGCCTGACCACACTGGCCGGGCTGACCGCATGGCTAAACTACGGCGACGGCAAAGGCGCACCAACAAACCCCGCCCCAAATCCACCACGTCCCAGCACGGGGCCAATCCAGACTTGTTCCATCACCGGAGCCGACTGCCATGCACCGGTGATTCTGAATAACCTGGATGCGCTGTAAGACCCACACTGCTTATGATGTGATATCGTCCAGTTCATATGTTGCGGTTGCTGGTTCCTCTCACCATGTTCTGTTCTTGACTGAACTAACCCGCAGCTCTGAAGACCAGCACGCGACACTATACAGAACTGCAGAAGAATCGATGACTTCGAGCGCCAACTATCCTGTCGAGTTCCCTGCTTATCCCTTCCAGCACTGCCGTCTTCTTTCGGAGCGAATCGGATGAATGGTTCGCGCCTCACGGGCTTTCTTATCCTTACGGTCAGCGCAGTTGTCTTTATTTTTGGGGGAATCCGACTCACTCATATCTCGTCGAATCGTTTCCTGGACTTTAAGGCGCTTTATTACGGAACCCGCTGCTACATTTCTGGCTGTGACCCGTACAACGTCTCAGAACTAGACCATTATTTCACCGCAATTGGTGGCGCACAGCATGAAGATTCTCCCGCAGTGCGAGATGTGGTTACGCACTTCGTCAATCTTCCTACCGTGTTTATATTCACTGTGCCATTCGCTATGGCTCCTTGGTCGACGGCCTGCCTGCTTTGGACCGGACTTACCTGCGCCAGCTATGTCTGCGCATGTTTCCTAATTTGGTCTGTGTGCGCTCCTCAAGCTCCAATTGCTTCCGCCACCCTGATCGGAGTGCTGATCGCATCAAGCCAAACAATCTTCGCTGGTGGCAACGCTGTCGGCCTCGTCGTGAGTCTCACCGCCATCGCAGCGTGGTGTTTCATCCGTGGTCGGATGGGTTGGATCGGTGCGTTATGCATTGCTGTTGCGTTGTTACTTAAACCTCATGACGCCGGTCCCATTTGGTTCTTTTTCTTGCTCGCAGGTAGCACTTGGCGCAGGCGCGCACTGCAGTCAATTAGTATTGCTGCCGCCCTGGCGTTCGTCGCCACTTTGTGGGCATTCCATACAGCCCCACATTGGTTCAGCGAGCAGCAGGCCAATCTGGCACTACTCTCGGCGCCGGGTGGCATGAACTCCCCAGTTCCGGGAGCCTCAGTAGATCGCTCATCTGGCATGCTTATCGATCTTCAAGCTTTACTCGCTGTTTTCAACGGCAGTCCGCGATTCTATAACTCCGCAACTTATCTCCTGTGCGGCGCGATGCTGTTGCTGTGGATGTGCAAGGCCATCAACGCAGAATCTGCCGAGAGAACGGGCTGGTTTGGCCTCGCCGCCATCGTACCTCTGAGCATGCTCATCACGTACCACAAGCCATACGACCTTAAGCTGATGTTGTTAGCTATCCCTGCATGCATCCTGCTATGGATAAAAGCTGATCTCCGAGGACAGGCTGCATATCTACTCACTCTGGGGGCAATCTTCTTCTGTGCCGATGTGCCGCTCGGCCTTTACGCCGCACTCACCGACTCCGTCCATCCGAACCTGCATACCCTCTCTGGCAAGTTGCTTGCAGTTCTTATCCTGCGTCCGGTGTCGCTCATTCTCATTGCGCTCACTGCGTTTTATCTCGGGCTCTGGTTACGCTCACCTCTCAGCTCTGCCGCTCGTAGCTGAAGAGCGAGAACCCGCATGGGCTTGTCCTGCCGCCATGCGCGGCGCTGATGCATGTGGTCTTCTCCGTCGCGCATCCAGCGCCTCCCCTCAGAGCAACACCGTGCGGTTTGCGATGATCTGCTTGACGGCCCATGCGTCCTCGTCTTCTGGCCTGAATCTATCCGGTCTCAGTTTCGAAGCAATGGATTACATGGCGGAGACACGTCTGGAATTTGCCGACCACAGATCGTAGCAGCAACAATGCCTTCCGACTCTTGCGACGGCGCGCCTAATGGTCGTATTTCCACTGCAACGCAACTCTTGATTGCATCCTCATTTCAGGCAGGCTATGCTCTGCGCACAGACCTATCACCGCAGGCACGCGGGCTGCGCTCACGCCCATCACAAGGAGATCCAGATGACAGACGGATGTAGTCCCCTCACCCGCCGTTCCTTCTTCCACCTTGCCGGCGCACTCGCTGCCGTGCCCATCCTCACTGAATCCCACTTTGCACTGGCGCAGGTGCGTGAGCACGGCGGCAGCGGACTTCGCGGCATGAGCTTTCCGCCTGGCGCCGTCCTGATTAACGCCAACGAGAATCCGCTGGGCCCGTGCGCAGCTGCGTGCGAAGCAATTGCCAAAGCAGGCCCGCTAGGCGGCCGCTACGACTTTCCGCTCACAGCTGAGGTGGCGCGTGTGTTTTCTGAGCAGGAGGGCCTGAAACCAGGATACGTTTCAGTTTACGCTGGTTCGAGCGAGCCGCTGCACTTCACCGTGATGGCCTTCACCTCGCCCGAACGCAGCTTTGTGACAGCCGACCCCTCATTTGAATCCGGCATGCGTGCGGCTGTTTCCGCCGGGGCTAAGGTCAACAAGGTTCTGCTGCGACCGGATCATTCGCACAACGTACAGGCCATGGTGGCCGCCGACCCCAACGCTGGCGTGCTCTACATCTGCAACCCGAATAACCCCACAGGAACGCTGACTAGCAAAAAGGACATTCTCTGGGCGCTTGAACACAAGCCGAAGGGTTCGGTCCTGCTTGTTGACGAGGCCTACATTCATCTTTCCGATGCCGAGAGCTGCATCGATCTGGTTCGCGCGGACAAGGACGTGATTGTGCTGCGAACCTTCTCAAAGATCTACGGGATGGCTGGCATTCGCTGCGGCTTCGCGATTGCGCGGCCCGACCTGCTCGAAAAGCTGCAGACCTTTGGCCAGAACCCGATGCCGATCACAGGAGCGGCAGCGGCCACTGCGAGCCTGAAGGATGCAACGCTGGTACCGACACGCAAGAAGATCATCGCCGACATTCGCAACGACACATTCGACTTCCTTGCCAAGCATAACTACAAGTTCATTCCGTCGGAGTCGAATTGCTTCATGATCGACACGGGACGCGACGGCAAGGCGGTCTTCTCTGCCATGGCGGCGAAGAATGTTTTCATCGGGCGGACATGGCCCGTGTGGCCAACCTATGTGCGCGTGACGGTTGGCAGCCAGGATGAGATGGATAAGTTTAAAACTGCGTTCCACGAGGTGATGAGCGCACCGCCACAGTCTGCGAGTATCGAGCCGATCTCGCCCTTGCGCGCGATTCCGCTCTCGCATCTGAGCTAGGTTGCAGGGCACGGCGCTCACGAATCTCATTCGCAGGCGCCGCTATTCCTGATGCCGTTCCGCGATGCGCCGCGCGGCATCACTCAAGCTGCTCCAGGAGCAAAGCCCCCTGTACGTGCCGGACTCACAGCGCAGACAGCTCCAGCACTTCCACAGAAAGTCTGGACCGAAGCATTGTTACCACGCGCCCGGCGAGTTCGCAGACGCTCACTTGCTCACCGGAACCCACTTTAGAGACGGCTGGATTCTCGCACAGTTCCGGAGCGCGGAGCAGCAGCATCCACAACTACGCTGCTGTATCGGCTATTTAGGAACAGGAGCGGGCGAGAGAACCGTCGCCCTTGACTGATATCGTGCGTCCTGCCATCGCGCTCGCTGGAGGAACTGGATCAGTTTTTGCCGCGCAAGGCGTTCTAAGAGGCCATGATCGTCAAGTCACTGGCAGACTGAGCGACAAGAGTGTATTTGCGGGTGCATCTTGCTCCATCCGTTATCCTGATTGCACTCACTGGAGGATTTAGCCTTGACACATCTCTCGCGCGCCGCCGTCGCCGGTCTGGCGCTTTCGGGTTTCCTCACCCTCTCCGCACTCGCGCAAGACAAGCCTGAAGCAAAGAAGGACACGGAAGCCAAGCCCGTTCCCGCAGCGGTCGACTCCACCACCGACGGCGCCATCACCGTCGGCGGCCAGTCCATCAGCTATCGCGCCATCGCCGGCACTCTCACCGTCGGCGCCAGCGATGCGCAGGACGCCCAGCTCGGCCTCGACGGCAAATACCTCGCCGACGCCGGCGTCGATCTCCCCGCCAAAGTCGACGAGCAGCCGCCCGTAGCGCGCATCTTCTACACGGCCTACTTCAAGAAGGGCGCCCCCGCAGGCTCCCGCCCCATCACCTTCCTCTATAACGGCGGCCCCGGCTCCGCCACCATGTGGCTCCACATGGGCGCCTTCGGCCCCCGCCGCGTCGTCACCCCCGACGCCGAGCACAAGGAGGCCGCGCCCTACCAGCTCGTCGAGAACCAGTACAGCCTCCTCGACGCCTCCGACCTCGTCTTCATTGACGCGCCCGGCACAGGCTTCTCCCGCGTGCTCGGCAAAGACGCGGGCAAGGCCTTCTGGGGCATCGATCAGGACGGCCACGCCTTCGACCGCTTCATCCGCCGCTTCCTGACGAAGTACGAGCGCTGGAACTCGCCCAAGTTCATCTTTGGTGAGAGCTACGGCACCACGCGCAGCGCCGTCCTCTCGCGCTACCTGCAGGGCGTCGACCTGAACGGCGTCATCCTGCTTTCTCAGATCCTCAGCTTTGACAACTCCGCCGACGGCCCCGAAGGCAACCCCGGCAGCGATCAGCCCTTCTTCCTTTCGCTGCCGTCCATGGCCGCCACCGCCTGGTATCACCACAAGCTCGCCAACCGCCCCGCCGAGCTCGAGCCCTTCCTGCATGAAGTCGAGCAGTTCGCCCTCGGCGACTACGCCTCCGCCCTGCTCCAGGGCAGCAGTCTCGCCGACGACCGCAAGCACACCCTCGCCGAGAAGCTCTCCAGCTACACCGGTCTGCCCGCGGCTTACTGGTACAAGGCCAACCTCCGCGTCTCCGGCGGCGACTTCTCCAAGCAGCTCCAGGAGCCCGAAGGCCTCACCACCGGCCGCCTTGACACCCGCTACAAGGGCCCTGACATGGACCCCCTCAGCAAGGAAGCCGACTACGATCCGTTCTCCAACGCCATCGAGGCCGCCTACGTCACCGCCATCAACCAGTACGCTCGCGAGACGCTCAAGTTCGGCGAGAACCAGACTTACCTGCCCGGCGCCTACACCTGGCCCGGCTTCCGCTGGGACATGCACCACACCCCGCCCGACGGCCAGGGCTGGGACGGCTCCGTCAACGTCATGGGCGACCTCGCCTACGCCATCAAGCGCAATCCGCACATGAAGGTGCTCCTCATGGGCGGCTACTACGACCTGGGCACGCTCTACTTCGGCTCCGTCTTTGAGATGAAGCACCTGCCCATGCCCGCCAGCCTCGCCGCCAACATCTCCTGGCACTTCTTTGAGACCGGCCACATGGTCTACGTCAACGAGCAGGCCCTCAAGAACCTCCACGAGCAAACCGCCAGCTTCATCCGCGCCAACTCCGCCCAGTAACAACCTTCACGCAACGAGCCCGGCCGCTGCACAGGCGATCGGGCTCTTTTCATTTGCGCCATCACCTTTCTCGATACGCAATCAAGCCTCGCATCCGTATGACTTTGTGCAATTCCGCAGACGACAGCGAAAGACGCTTGATATAAGAGAACCAACTACTCCGTATTATTTCTGCGGTACGATCTCCTCCATCGATCGCAGATGATTCTCTAGAAATGGGGCGCGATGCACCGATCGCAGATTACGGGCTTCCTCATTCTTGTCTTAAGCATTGCGCTGTTTGTCTGGAATGCTCAGATCTTCACTCGCCATTTTCAGGGTGACTGCGTCGACTTTGAGGCCTATTACTATGCTTCGAGTTCTCTGCTAGCCCACCTCGACCCGTATGATCCACACGTACTGAACCAGCACTACCTTTCTTCTGCAGGTAAGCAGGTTTACAAGACACAAGACTTGAGAGATGTTGTCATCTATTACATCAATCTCCCGACCAATCTACTCGTGGTCGCGCCTCTGGCCCTGCTTCCGCTCCCAGCTGCTTTCGGACTATGGAGCGCGCTAACTGCGGCCTGTTGCTGTCTGGCTTGCTTGCTTCTGTGGCGTACCTGCGCACAGAGCAATCCCATCCTGTGCGCCCTCCTGATATTCATTGTTCTTGCGTCGAGCGGAATCATCCTACGCGGCGGAAATGCCGTGGTGCTCGTTGCAAGTTGCAGTGCTATCGGCGCGTGGTGTTTCATTCGCGAGCGGTATATCTGGGCTGGCGTACCGTTGCTCGCCCTGGCTCTCATTCTGAAGCCACACGAGGCAGGCTTTATCTGGCTCTTCTTTCTTCTCGCCGGTGGTGCGTGCCGTCGCCGCGCACTGCAAACGCTTGCGATCACTGTAGTGCTTTCACTCGTTGCAGCTGTCTGGGCCTTCCGCGTCAGCCCCAACTGGCCAAGCGAACTGCACGCGAATCTGGTACGAGTCTCAACCACCGGCGGCATGAATGACCCTGGCCCAGGCTCATCCGTCGATCGGAAGGGTGTGATTCTCGTCGACATGCAGACGATGGCCGCGATCTTCTGCAATCGTCCTCAGTTCTACAACCCGGCCAGTTACCTTGTGTGCGGAATCCCTCTACTCTTCTGGGCGCACCGCGTTTATCGCACGTCGCCGAGAGGGAATGCCGCGTGGTTGGCATTGGCTGCAGTGGTACCACTCAGCCTTCTTGTGACGTACCACAAAATCTACGATCTGCAACTCCTGCTGCTGGTGCTCCCTGCGTGTTTTCTGTTGTGGAGAGAGAACAGCACGCGGGGCCAAGCCGCCTTTCTGCTCACGGCAGGGATTCTATTCTTCACCACAAACACGCCCCTCGGCGTCTACTACGCATTGACCCGATCACTGCCCATGGATCTGAGCTCGTTCTCGGGCCAACTCAAAGCTATTTTTTGGTTTCGTCCCGTTCCTCTGCTTTTGAGCGCGCTGGCGATCTTCTATCTTTCAGTTTTTCTGCGGCAGAGGGCCCCGGAGAATATACCTGCTGGAAGGCCCTAGAAACACCACAACTACCTGTACGGGGCATCTGGAAGCTGGGTATAGGCGGGTATCAGATGCCAACGCCCGAGCACCACGAAAGTGAATGCATTCCGTATCGCTCATCCGGAGCGGGAGGCGCATTAGCCTTGCGCGCGCACCAGCAGGCAGGTGATATTGTCGTGTCCGCCAGCTTTCTTGGCCTGCTCCACCAGCCGCGCGCATAGCTCATCCAGCGGCTCTTCGTCGTCAAGCAGATGCGCGATTGCCTCGTCGTCCAGCTCACGCGTAAGGCCGTCTGTGCAGAGCAGGAACAGATCGCCGGGAACAGTTTCAACGGGGAAGACATCTGCCGTGACGCGCGCCTGTGTGCCGAGAGCGCGGGTGATGACGTTCTTCAGCGGGGAGCGGCGCGCCTCAGCCGGTGACATGCGGCCAGCGCGAACCTGCTCTTCCACGAGGGAGTGGTCAAGAGTCAGCTGCTCGATGCGGCCATTACGGAGGCGGTAACAGCGGCTATCTCCGATGTTGAACACCCAAGCCTGAGACTCTGCCACAGAGAGGGCAGCCAAGGTGGTGCCCATTCCGCTGAGGCGCTGGTTGCGCTGGGCGCGGGAGTAGATGGCCTCATTGGCGGCGACAATGGCCTCTTCGACGATCTCCGGGCGGGCTGCCGCGCCACCGTTGACGCGCTGTGCAACCAGCGTCAGAACCTCGTCCACAGCGAGCGAGCTGGCGATCTCTCCGGCCGCCGCGCCGCCCATGCCGTCACAGACCAGGTAGATGCCGTCTTCAATGGAGTAGCCGAAGGCGTCCTCGTTTGACGGTCGTTTGCGGCCGCGGTCCGTGACCGCCGCGGCTAGAAAATGAAGGACTGCCGTGGCCACCGTAAAATCCCCTGCACACCAGTCTACACGCGGTCTGCTGGAGCTGGAAGGGTCCAGATCACCGGAAGGCGGGTACGGCGGGCCCTCCGGGCGCGGAGAGATCGTAAACCTGGATTGCCCCGCCGCTGAGCACAGCCACGCGGTGGCCCGACGGCGAAAGAGCCACGTTTCCCCCGCCATCGAGGACGGGGCTGGCTGACGCCCGGAGGAGCGAGCGGCCGGTAGTGGCATCAAAGACCTCCACCAACTGGCCGCTCACGTCATCGAAGCTGAGCGGGGTGAAGACATCGACGGGATGGGAGATGGAGAGCGTCTCCCGCGCCAGGCGTGTGCCGCCAGCACCGGGCACGAGCACAGGCCAGACCTCTGTGGGGGGTACGGGGGTCTCCCAGAGCCGCTTACCGTCCGCATTGAGGGCCACTAGACTGCGCCCGCCCTGCGGCATGCAGGTATTGGCCAGGGCCACGTCAGGACGCAGAAACATGAGCGGCGGCGAGCAGGTGGAGGTTACGCGGCCGAGCGTGCGGCTTCCGCCGGTGAAGAAGTTCAGGTTCAGCAGCCAGTCGCGCGCATTGGAGCGCAGCGCCTCAAGATAGCCCTCGCCGCTGATGGGCAAATGGACGATGGTGCGCACGCGGCTAACGAGCATGACCTGGCCGGTGGAGCGGCGGATAATGCGGAGCACCATGTCTGGCGCGTCGTCGCGACGCGGCTCGTTGGCCTCCACGGTGGCTTCCGCAGTGGCCGGACTATCAACCTGACCGGGCTTTGCCGCAGCCGGCTCGCGCGAGTCCGTGACGAGGAACTGCTGCGCGGGGTCCATCTCAACCCACTCGATGGAGCCGGGAAAGTGCAGCAGAGGTTTCAGCTCAAGTGTGGCGTCTCCCTGCTTGAGCTGGTCGCCGTCACGCAAGAGGAAATGCGCACCGTCGAGCATCCAGAGATAACGCCCGCCACCGTGGATGGTCCAGACGGCCTCGCTTTCGACCATGCCCTGGGGCAGGCGGAGCACGAGGGCGCGCACCTGGTGAGGCTTCTCCTGGTCGGCTGCCGAGCGACGCAGCAGGCCCGGTGCACGGAAGGTGAACAGCAGCCGGTTGTCGTCAAGGAAGTCTAGTGAAACGAGGCTTTCACGCAGCCCCTGGTAAAACTGGCCGGGCGGCGCAAAGCCGAAGGGTCCGACGGGGACGGAGAAGGCAGCCGGCTGCGAGGCCGCAATGGCTGGTTTGTCCGGTGAGGCGGCATCAGGGCTCTTGCGATGGCGCGCAGCGGCTGGCATACACGCAAGAAGCACTCCGGCAAACCCCAACATCACACGCATTTGAAGAATTGCCCCCCGGAGCTGTTCCGCCATCGGCTCTATTCTCGCCGATGCGCCTCGTTTTGGGCAGTGACACGGTGCCGGCAGCCGTGTGCGACAGTAAAAGAAGGCATGTCCTCCCTAACTTTATCCAGACATCGCGCCTTTTTTGGCTATGGGGCCTGCGCCCTGGCCGGGGGCCTGTGGGGCACTGGCTTCTACTTTGGCCGGTTGGCACTGAACGAAATGAACGTAGAGTCCATGGTGCTTTACCGGTTCCTGTTCGCGTCTCTGGGAGTGCTGCCGGCGGCGTTGATGGAGCGCGCACGCCTGAGCCGCGCGGCGCTGCGTCTGCTGCTACTTTCAGCGTTTCTGGGCATCCCGGTCCAGTTCCTGCTGCAGTTCCACGGTCTGGCGCTGACTACGGTAAGCCACGCTGCGCTGATGGTCGGATCGATGCCTGTGCTGCTGGCGGTGGCTGCGGCGCTGTTTGCAGGCGAGCGGCTGGACCTGGTGGGTTGGTCGGCGTTGGTCGCGTCGACTGTGGGGGCGGGGCTGGTGGTGCTCGGAGCTCACCGCAACGCTGGCGTGCGGGGAGGCCCGTCACTGGCTGGAGATCTGCTGGTTGTCTTCTCACTCTGCACGGCGCTCGGCTGGATTCTGGCGAGCAAGAAGTTGATGCGCCACTCAAGCCCGACGGCCGTCTCGTCCTACACGATTCTTGCGGGCACTGCGATGCTGGCAGCCTGGGTGCTTGGTCGCCTGCTGATGAATCCCTTTCTTACCAACAAGATGCCGCTGCCTCCGATTGCCTCAGTAAGCCTTACCGCCTGGGGGGCTCTGGCGATCAGCGGCCTGGCATGCACGGCCACCACGACGCTGCTGTGGAACTGGGGCATTCACCGCGTTCCGGCTTCACGCGCGGGGGTATTTCTCAACCTGGAGCCGGTCATTGGCTCCGTGCTGGGTGTCACGCTGCTGGGTGAACACCTGGGTCCACATGCATGGAGTGGCGGCGCGCTGATCCTGGGCTCGGCGGTGGTGCTGACTGCCCGCGGCGGGCATGAAGAGCAGGCGGCCATCGTCCTGGAATAGAATTCCCACATCCAACAAAGGTCACATCATTCCAGCACCGAAGCGTCATTGCTTTCATCGGCTTGCCGGTGAACAATTCGATGAGCCGGGGAGGGCTACGCCGTGAGCGGTCTGGCGTGGAATCACGCGAATTTCATCGGTGTACAGGCGATGGATGACCAGCACGGCATCCTGATGGACACCGTGAACGAGTTGCGTGTTCAACTGCTTCACGGCGCGCCGCGCGCGCGAATCGTGGAGCAACTGGAGCGGCTGATCGAGTTCACGGGCATGCACTTTGACTGCGAAGAGACGCTACTGGAACGCCACCGCTACCCCGGGTTGGAACCGCACCGCGTGGAGCACCAGCGGCTGATGAATGAGATTCGGCAGACGCTCGACCGGATCCAACGCGGCAATGAGTGCGATCTGCAGCCGCTGCTCGATTTTCTGCGCGGCTGGTATGCGGAACACGTGGAGAAGCAGGACCGGCTCTACGGCGAGTGGCTCAACGCGCAGGGTATCTATTAGCTACGTCAGCCACGTGCGCCAACTTTTCCTGAGCTATGCCTCGAAGGAGAGTTGCGGCGAGACAAACGCCAGGGCCTGCTTGGGCTCGGAGGCGAGCTCGTAAACGAGCCGCTCCAGCACGAGGCGCTTATCAGGCGGCGAGGAGCGCAGTTCGAGGTCGGCACGCGCGATGAGCTTGAGCGCTCGCGTCAGTTCGCGGCGGCTCTTATAGCGGCGAGCCTGCCGGATGAGGTCGTCCGCCGCGAATGGCGGCATACGAAACCCCTGCCAAAGAGCCTGCCAGATGGCGCGCGAGTCGCGCACGTTCTTTTCAAGGATCACCAGCATCTGCCGGAAGGTGCGCGCCAGCATGTAGAGGTGCCCGATGGCCGCGTCTTCGCCCGCGTCAGAGCTGTTCAGCAGGCCATCAAGCAATGCGAGAGCCCGCGCGCGGTTGTGCTGGCTGATGGCGTCTGTGAGCTCATAGAGTGAGCGCTGCTTGGCGGCGAGCACCATGGTCTCCACATCGCCCAGCGTGATGCGTCCGCGCCCGTACGTATAGAGCAGAAGTTTCTCAAGCTCCGAAGCGACGAGCATCATGTCTGCACCGAGCGCGTCCACCAGTTCGCGCGCCGCATCCGGCTCAAGCTTTGCACCGCCTTCGTTCGCAGTGGAAACAGCCCAGCGCATGGCATCTTCATCACTTACGCGAGCCAGTTCCACCATGCTGCAGTGCTCGCCGAGCGTCTCGCTGAGGCGTTCGTAGCGGTTCTTGTCGTCGAGTTCCATGCGCCGTGCGTCCGTGGGGATACGCACGAAGTCTGCCACGAAGAGGATCAGCGCCTGCGGGTTTGGCGACTTGAAATAACGATCCAGCGCCGCGAACTCTTCCTTCTTTGCACCGCGCGTGTAGAGCGCCTTGACACCACGCACAAAGATGACCTGAAACGGAGCCATCAGAGAGGGCGTTTGCGCGCGGTCAAGCACTTCAAAGATGGGAGTGGAAGCAAGATCCAGATCGGAAAGGCAGAACTCGCGAGTCTCAGCGGGCACAAATGTCTTGAGCACGGCATCGCGGCAGCGCCCTTGCAGGAAGACTTCGTCGCCTGCGAGCACATAGCCCGGCTTAAGTGCGCTCTGCCCCGCGCCCGCCGCCTCAATTTCAGCGACGAAGCGGCTCACGGCGCTGAACCCAGCGCCCCAGCGCGCGCCGCTCAACGTGCGACTCCGAACGACGAATTTTCCTGGGGCAGCAGAGCAACGACCATGCGGATTCAGAATACCGTGCCCGGCGGCGCACCGCCACCCCTGCGCATGGAACAGTTGCCGCATGGCGCAACAGACGCGCGGCTACAGCCCTTCGAGAACGTCCGCCACGAGCGCCCGCGCAAAGTCGCGCGAAAGCCGTTGGATTGCAGCCGGGCTCTCGTCGAAGTAGACGGGCAGGCTGGTGGTGGCCTGGTACTGCTGGCGGAAGACGTAGTTTTTGTTCGCGTAAAGGAGGTGGCCGTCGCGCGCGGTCAGTTCCACAGATGCAACCACGGTGATGAGGTAACTGGAGGACTGCTGCGTTGAGGTGTTGTAAGTGAGCGGCGTTGCCGACTCCTGCAGAATGGTCCCGTGCAGCACCACGTCGGGGTCGCGCGTCGCGTCCGGCGTGACGCGCAGACGCGTCCGCGTGGCGAACTCACGCAGCACAGCCTGGGTCATTGCCGTTTCAGTGTGATACGTATCGGTCTTTGTGGCGAATAACGGCACGGCCAGGGTCCGCGCATCGGGCGGGAGATGCGTGGCAGCGCCGAGTGCGTGGTAGCCGCAGCCGGTTAATGCGGCCAGGCCAGAGAGCCCTGCCAGGATCAGAATCGCAACACGCGCACGCATGGAACCATCTTAGCCGACGGCGCTCAGACCCAGGCCGCCACCATCTGCCCTAACGACTCGCCGGAAAGCCTAAGGCCGTCAGCACGCCCCTCAAAGTAGCGCGCATTCAGAGCATCCTTATCTACGTGCTGGATGCGCGAGAAGCCGGACTCGAGCAGCGTGTGCTCGAGGGCCGAGGGCGTGAAGAAGAGGCGAAATGGCTCACCTGCGGCGGCGACGCGCTTGGACAGCGCCTCAAAAACGGGTCGCCGCAACGCGCTCAGCGTCGCCGGCTCAAGGGCATAGTCAAAGCAGACGCCACTGCCCCGTGGCAGGCGGGCGATGGTCTGGATTGTTGCGTTGAATGCTGGGCGCGTCAGGTAAGGCACCACGCCCAACCAGCTGAAAAACGCAGGCCGTTCCAGATCAAAGCCAGCTTCTGTAAGTGCGGCGTCAAGCGCACGCCGCTCGAAATCCAATGGCACGTAGGTCACGCTCGCCGGCTCTGCAATGCGCGCCTCTGCGAGCCGCTCGCGCTTCCATGCCTGCGTGGCGGGAAAATCCACCTCAAACACGCGCAGTTCGGCGTGCGGATTGCGATACGCGAACGTATCCAACCCCGCGCCGAGCACCACATACTGCCGCACTCCAGCAGCGAACGCCGTGGCGAGCAGGTCCTCAGCAAAGCGGCTGCGGGCGGCCATAAATCCGCGGAAATCGCGCGCGACCTTATGTGACGCACGTTCGAGGTCGCGCTCAAAGCCCGGCCCGACGAGCCGCAACACGAGCGGATCCTCAAGGATCAGCGGATCTTCCATCAATTGGTGCGCCGCGCGGCGAATCGCCACGCGTAGCGCAGTTCGGCTGGCACGCCCTGTCTTCATCTCTCTTGAAAGTGTAGCTGCCGGGCACGCGTACCATAAACGCATGAACTGGATCTACTGGGCACTGCTCTCCGCGGTCTTCGCCGCAGCCACCGCATTGCTGGCAAAGGTCGGCGTCGCGCATGTGGACTCGAATCTGGCCACGGCCGTCCGAACCACAGTGGTCGTCGTGTTTGCGTGGGGCATAGCGCTTGCGCTGGGCAAGCACAACGAACTGCGCGAACTGGATCGCCGCACGCTGCTGTTTCTCACGCTTTCAGGGCTTGCCACGGGACTCTCCTGGCTCTGCTACTTCCGCGCGCTGCAGCTTGGTCCGGCATCGCGCGTGGCGCCGCTGGACAAGCTCAGTGTTCCGCTGGTGATGCTGTTTGCGTGGCTGCTGCTGGGCGAAAAACTCACGCCCGCAGCACTGACCGGGGGCCTGCTCATCACCGCCGGAGCCGTGCTGATTGCCGTGGCCTGAGGACGCTTCCCTATACTGATCTCATACGTATGCCCCACTCCCCCCAATCACCGTCCGTACGTCGCATTGTCCTGACCGGGTTCATGGGCTCCGGCAAGTCCACGGTGGGCCCGTTGGTGGCCGCACGTCTCGGCTGGCGGTTTCTGGACGTTGATAACGTGATTGAGGCTGAAGCTGGCTGCACGATTGCTGAGCTTTTTGCGCGGCGCGGTGAGTCGGCGTTCCGCGATCTGGAGCACGCCACGATTGCGCGACTGGCTACGGAAGACGAGCTTGTGCTGGCGCTTGGCGGCGGTGCGATTGAGCGCGAGGCCACCCGCGATCTTCTGCTCACAGCTTCCGGCACCCTCCTTGTCCACCTGGAAGTCGAGCTTGCAACAACTTTTGCGCGCTGCGCGGGAACGGAAGGTTCCCGGCCGGTGTTTGCCGACCAGGCTAATCTGGCTCGGCGCTACGAGCGCCGCCTGCCGCTCTACCGCACGGCTCACGTTTCAATCCCGGCAGACGCCGCCACACCTGACGCGGTGACAGATGCCGTGCTGGCGGCGGCCGGGCTCGCCTGAGCACCGGCGCTTGGTATCATCAGAAGTGACTGGGCGCCGTCCTCCCCGCGCGCCACAGCAGCGCACGCAAATTACGTCGATGACACCCGCATCCCAGGCCGCCGATCCCGCCGCGCACAGCCATCATCTGCACGCGCCAAAGCCCGGTCTGACTGCTACCCTGCTGCACGACTTCCGCGAGTTGTTCAAGATACGCGTCACAGGTCTTGTGGTCGTCACCGGCTGGGCGGGTTTCTATCTCGGCTCCATGCAGTCTGGCATTTCGACGCTCCATCGCGGACTCATCGACGTGTTGCTCGGCATTGGTCTGATCTCCTCCGGCGCAGGCGCGCTGAATCAGGCCATTGAGCGCTCGACGGACGCACTGATGCCACGCACTGCGGACCGGCCTCTGCCAACACGCCGCATCTCACTGGCGCAAGGTGTGGCAGCGGGCCTTGCCTCACTGGGATTGGGCGCATGGTGGCTGCTGGCTCACACCAATCTGCTTACGGTCGCGCTCGCTCTGCTCACGGCTTTCTGCTACGTCGCCATCTACACGCCGCTCAAGCGCGTGACCTCACTGGCAACGTTTATCGGAGCTTTCCCAGGCGCGATGGGCCCGCTGCTGGGCTGGACCGCGGCACGCGACCGCATCGAGTGGCCCGCCGTGGCATTGTTCGCCATCTTGTTTGTCTGGCAGTTTCCGCACTTCATGTCGATCGCATGGCTTTATCGCGAAGACTATGCACGCGCTGGAATCCGCATGCTGCCTGTTGTGCAGCCAGACGGTCTTTCCACCTTTGTCGAAGCGCTGTTCTACGCGATTCTGATGCTGCCGGTCAGCCTTGCTCCGTGGTGGCTCGGCGTGGCGTCCCCCATTTATGCCATACTGGCGATCCCGCTTGGCACCGTTTATCTCACGTACACGATCCGCTTCGGAGGCATTCTGCACGCAGAGTCAGAAGCTGAAAGCCGCATGCTGGCCCGCGACCTGCTCAAAGTCAGCGTGATCTATCTGCCGCTACTGCTCACCGTGCTCATGCTGTGCGCCGAGGCCAGGCACCCGCTTCCATGACCACTACGACGACTTCTCCGCAATCCGCCACACGCGGCGCCATTGCCGCCATCCTTGCCATCAGCGCTGCCGCCACGCTGTTTCTCTTCTGGCTGATCTACATTCATCCGGCCGCTGCCGCAAGCACGGAGTACGCTTTTCTGCCAGCGGTGAATGCCGCGCTCAATGGTCTGTCTGCTGTCGCGCTGCTGATCGGCTTCACCTTCGTCAAAGCCCGCAACGTCGTCGCGCATCGCCGAGCCATGATCACGGCGTTCGTCTTCTCGTCGCTGTTCCTGGTTACCTACATCCTGCATCACGCGCTGCACGGGGATGTCCGCTACCCGATTCATGCGGCATTCCGCACGCCCTATCTCCTGCTGCTTGCGAGCCACATCATTCTCGCGGTGATTGCGCTTCCGCTGGTGCTGGTGACATTTTTCTTCTCGCTCTCCGGCCGCATTCCGCAGCATCGCCGCGTGGCGCGCTGGACTTTCCCGCTCTGGCTCTACGTTTCAATCACCGGCGTCATCACGTACGCGATGCTTCGCCTCGCGCAGGGATAAGCCTTCCATGTCCGCACAGCCCAAGAGGCCACAGCCCGCAGCCAGCACCGCGCGCGAGGACGGCACGCGGCAACTTCTGCGCTGGGGCGGATCCATGGTCGCCGTGGGACTCGTGGCAGCGATCCTGCTGGAGATTTTTCTGGGAGGCTTCACTGCGACGGGCGCGCACTCCAACGCCGGCTGGTTCGCATTGATTGTCGCGCTTATGTGCCTGCCCTTCGGCAGCCTGCTGCTGGCGCTCGGCGTCGCGAAATGGATGCGCAATCGGACCCGTGTCCGAGATCGTTCAATTTAGCGGGATGTTCGTACGCAAGCGGGGCCGGTGCTCAGCCGTTGCGGAATAGTAGCTCAGCGTCTTCTTTCAGCGGCCTATGCGAATAAGGAGCGTTGCGGTGCGTGCGACGCAGGACATTGCTCCACCACATGCACGGTAGCGCGCTGCAAAGGCATCTCTGGTTAGCCGATTCCCAAAGAAGCATTACTCCATCTCCAAAGACAAGCAAAGCACAACTCGATATGAATCGAGTTGTGCTCCCGGCGGAAAAGCTCCCTCTGGTGGCATCGCCACTTCGCGCAGGCTATCCCAGCTGCGCGCTCATCGAGCGGCGCCCTTGATCTGCACGAGCAGCATTTTCACCGCGGTCTTTGCTGCGATGCCGTGCGGCAACATTGGAGGCATGTGGACGAATGAACCTGCGTGTGCCTGCACAGTGTCTGAGCCTAACTGCACCTCGGCCTCGCCCTCCAGAAAATACAGCACCGCCGGCGTTGGCGCTGAGTGCGCCGAAAGCTCCTGCCCCGCAGCAAACCCGAAGAGCGTGATATTCGACTGCGCATCCTTGTGCAGCACGTTGCTCAGGATGCCTTTCTCCGGCAGTGTCGCTTCCTGCGCAAGATCTGCGATGAATGTGTACTCCATACAATTCTCCTCTTATGAAAAAACGCGTGCGCTGCAGTACTTCGCGGCGCACGCGCTTCAGCTTAGCGGCCGCTCAGGGCAAGCTCTTCCGCTTCCTTCGTTTCCTTCACCGCGGCACCGCCGCTGTACGAGTGCCCCGTCAACAACCCGAGCACAAACCAGCCCAGCAGAGCTGCTCCCAGCGCGAACAATATGTCACCCGGAACACGCATCCAGCGCAGCATCTGCATCGTGTCTGACTGCAGGAACTCTGCCGACCGTGCATACCACGTGCCGTGTTCCACTGAGGCCCACGCTTGCAGCAGGCCCACCGGCAGCATGCTCAGCACCACCATGAACACCAGGCCTAGGTTGATGCACCAGAACGCCGCCTTCAGCACGCCTTCCTTCCACACACGTCCCGGCTGCAGAACGCGCAGGCAGAAGAGCGTCAGTCCAAGCCCGAGCATGCCGTACACACCGAACAGCGCTGTGTGTCCATGCACCGGGGTAAGGTTCAGGCCCTGCATGTAGTAGAGAGCGATCGGCGGATTGATCAGGAAGCCGAAGATGCCCGCGCCCACCAGGTTCCAGAACGCCACAGCGACGAAGAAGTAAATGGGCCACTTGTAGTTCGCAATCCACGGAGCCTTCTCCGTCGGACGCGCGAGCCGCAGATTCTCCCACGCTTCATAGCCGATCAGTGTCAGCGGCACCACCTCCAGTGCGCTGAAAACCGCGCCCAGTGAGATTACCGCTGCTCCTGAACCAGCAAAGTACAAGTGATGGAAGGTGCCAATGATGCCGCCCGAGAGGAAGATCGTCGTCGAAAACAGCACCGCGCGCGTCGCTGAACGAATCTCCAACAGCTTGAGCCGTGTGAACAGGAATGCGATCACCACCGTGGCAAACACCTCAAAGAAGCCTTCAACCCAGAGGTGAACTACCCACCAGCGCCAGTACTCAGCGGTGACGAGGTGGCTGCGCTGACCATACATCAGGCCCGCGGCGTAGAACATCGGAATCGCAATGCTCGAGATCAGGAACAGTGACAGTAGCGGTCTATCCTCACTGTTGTTACGGAACGCTGGCTTGAGCGCGCGCACCATCAGCACCAGCCACAGCACCAGGCCGACAAACAGCAGTACCTGCCACACACGGCCAAGGTCTACATACTCATACCCCTGGCTGCCAAACCAGAACCACAGATTGCCGAGCTTCTGCTGAATGCCTAACCACTCGCCAGCCAGCGATCCGCCGACAACGAACACCAGCGCGGCAAACAGCACATTCACGCCCAGCCGTTGATACTTTGGCTCATGCCCACTCACTGCCGGCCCAACGTAAAGTCCCGTCGCCAGCCACGAAGTCGCAATCCAGAAGATCGCCAGCTGCAGGTGCCACGTACGCGTAATTGCATACGGCAGGAACTTATCCAACGGAATCCCGTAGAAACCCTGCCCTTCCACGCCGTAGTGCGCCGTGATCGCGCCCATCAGAATCTGCACGCCCCATAGTGCCACCACCACGAGAAAGTACTTGATTGTCGCGCGCTGTGAAGGCGTCGGCTTCAATCCGAGAAACGGATCGCGGGCTGGATACGGCCCACGCGGCACGATCTTTTCCTGCGACGAGTTCCACCACACCAGCGCGCCGATGCCTGCCAGCAGGCACACCACGCTGATGATGCTCCACAGGATCGCGCCCGGTGTCGGCCCGTTCGCGATTAGAGGCTCGTGCGGCCAGTTGTTTGTATAGGTCACGTTGGAACCCGGCCGCTCCGTGCTGGCGGCCCAAGCTGTCCACCAGAAAAATGCCGCCAGTTGCTTCTGTTTTGCTGCGTCTGTCAGCGCGCCCTGTGGAATGGCATATTCCTTACGCCCGCTTCCAAACACATCCGCGTAATACGCGCTCAACTCGCGAAACGCCGCCGCACGGTCCGCATCGATCACAACGCGATTCTGCACCGCATCATAGTGGTTCGTGCGCATCTCCGTAATGAGGCGCGCGCGCAACACCGCCTGCTGGTCCGCGTTCAGCGCGGCAAAGTTCGTTGCGCCTTCGCGCTGTGCCCAGCGGTCGAGCAGGATGATCGACTCGCGATGAATCCAGTCTGCGCTCCAGTCTGGCGCCACGTACGCGCCGTGCCCCCACACCGTGCCGATCTCCTGACCGCCGATCGACTGCCATACACCCTGCCCATCGGTAATCGACGAGCCGCTCGCCAGCAGTGTTCCGTCGGCTGTGTACACATCGGGAATCGGCGGTGCCTCGCTGATCATCTTGCGTCCCACGCCGCCCAGCACGGCAAAGGAACCCACGATCACCACGGCCAACGCCACCCAGTAACGCTTGTAACTCATGTATTGCCTCAATTCGCGTTTGAAAATAGTCGCGCGTATCGCGTCGCTGATTCCCAACTTAGGCGGCCGGTGACCGCATTGCAGGGACTTTGGTCACACCCACCCTTTTCTGTTGCTGAACCTGCATCGTGTCCAGAATGAGACGGGCTTTCCAAAATTCATGACGACCTGCCGACAATCCTGTTAACTTGTTCTGTGTCTTGTAGCGATGGGATGCCCTGTTCCCTCTTGCGCAAGGTTCCACCACTTCCCCGTGGGGTATACAACCTGATGTCGTTCCGCTCAGTGTTCATCGCTGTCGTCGTGGCTTTTGCGCTGATTCTCGGTGCATTTCTCGTCAATCGTGCCCGCCCGCAGGTGGAAACAGCGCAGCCCACGGCCGACTTCGTCCGCGCGAGCGGCAAGTGTGCCGAATGCCACGCGCGCACACAGTACTCCGTCGTACACGAGTACGAGATGAGCGCCCACGCAAAGAAGGGCGTCAACTGCCTTGACTGCCACCAGCCCGGAAAGGGCCAGAAGTCGATGGACCACCATGGCTTCGTCATCGCCACGCATCTCACCGCCGGCAACTGCCGTTCCTGCCATGAGGGCATCTACCAGGAGTTCCTGCGCAGTCGTCACGCCGCGCCAAGTTGGGCCGCAGTCCACGGCGAACAGGGCCTGTCGCCGGAGCAGGTCGCCTTCAGTGAGCAGTTCCAGCCCGGCGGCACCAAGCGTCCGCCCAACCCGCTTACCGTACCTGAAGGCCATCCCGCCGTCACGGGCGGCTGCGAACAATGCCATGCCATCGGCAGGCCTAACGACGACGGTACCATCGGCACCTGCACCGAATGTCACTCGCGCCACACCAGTTCCGTCGAACTTGCCCGCCTGCCCTCCACCTGCGGCCAGTGCCACATGGGGCCCGACCACTCGCAGATCGAGATCTACAACGAGTCCAAGCACGGCATCATGTTCGCCGCGCAGCGCAACTTGCTCAATCTCAAGGCGGACCCGCGCACGCTCACCACGCGCGACATGTTCGTGCCCACCTGCGCCACCTGCCACATGAGCGGCATCAACGGACTCAAGGTCACGCACAATCCTTCAGACCGCCTCAGCTGGTATCTCGCCGACCAGATCAGCACGCACCGGCCGAACTACATGCAGGCGCAGATCAACATGAAGCAGGTCTGCACGCAGTGCCACACGCAGGCCCGCATCGACCGCATCTACACGCAGGCTGAACAAGTCATCGCCAGCACCAACGCTAAGGTGCTCGACGCCAAGAACCTCATGGATGGCCTGCACAAGGATGGCACGCTCTCTGGCCCGCCATTCACGCACACCATCGACTTCACCTACTTCAACATGTGGCATTACGACGGCCGCACCAGCAAACACGGCGCCTTCATGGGCGGTGCCGACTTTGTGCAATGGCACGGCAACTACGAGATGCTCGCCAAGCAGGTTGAACTACAGCACGAAGCTGATGAGTTGAGGAGGGAGCATGGACGCAAATAGCATCCTGGCTCCTCTGCACGCCCTCATCGCGTCACCGCGTCTGCGCTGGGCGCACGATCCCGTGCTCTGGGTGGAAGCCTTCGTCACCTCAAACCTGGCAGTGCTCGCGGCAGACATCTACATTGCGCATTCGGTCAACCACTTCGCCAAAGCGCCAGAGTACATCCCGTTGTACTTCTCGATGGCCGCGCCGCTCGTGCTCGCCGTCCTCATCGCGTTGCGCTGGGCGGGCGGATTCACCTCCGCCTGGCGCGACGTCGGCTATCTCGTCGCCGGGCTGTCGATTCTCGTCGGCCTCGGCGGCGTGCTGTATCACCTCGAGAGCCGCTTCTTCCTCGACCACACGCTCAAAAGCCTCACCTACGCCGCGCCCTTTGCCGCGCCACTCGCCTACGCGGGACTCGGCTTCCTGCTCCTCGTCAATCGCATGGTGGACGCGCGCACAGTGGAGTGGGCTCGATGGGTGATCTTGCTTGCGCTGGGGGGCTTCCTCGGCAACTTTGTGCTCTCGCTTACCGATCACGCGTCCAACGGCTTCTTTGCGCGCACCGAGTGGATCCCCGTCATTTCCTCCGCCTTCGCCACTGGCTTTCTGCTTGTGCCACTGGTCGTCGCCGCATCGCGGCGCTATCTCGATCTATGCTTACTGGTCATGCTGGCTCAGGCCTTCGTCGGCGTACTCGGCTTCTGGTTTCACGTGCAGGCCAATATGGTCGAACCAGGCGTAAGCTTCTGGGACAAGCTCGTCAACGGCGCACCGCCCATGGCGCCGCTTCTCTTTCCCAACCTGGTCGGACTCGCATTCATTGGACTATGGGCGCTGATTCCTCACATCGATCAGCCTTCGCCGTCACGCTCGTGGCTCGGCACAGCCTACGATTGGGCTCAATCTGCCCGCGAAAGCAGTTCCGCAAACCAATGAATTGGTAAGTGGAGACATTCCCTGCCATAACCTCCGTGCCTATCGTTCGCGCAGTCCCATTGTGCGAAGAATGAGGCACAGAGACTGAACTAAGCTGCTCCGCGTACTGCACCGCGCCGCGCAGCAAAAATCGACCGGCCAATGCCATACGTCAAAGCAACGTTCGCCGCGAACACCAACACGCCACACAGTTCCAACACGCCAGATATCGGCAACACTCTCCACGCAAACGATGCGATGCCTTCGTAGGCCAGCGGCTCTGAGCTAACGCGCAGCGTGCACCCCAACTGCAGCAGCACCAGACTCGTCAGCATCAGTCGCGTACTGAAGATCCGTTCCACACCACCGAAGTGCGGCAGAATCCGCGGTCCAATGGCAAAAACCATCGTCGCCGCAAAGCCAACCGTGAGTGCATGCCGCGACGCACCCCAGATGCCGCCGTGCATGTCCGCCCATGCAGCCCACACGCTCATCGTTGCTGCAATCACGAGCCACACGTAGGGCAGCCGAGCAAAGATCGGAAAGCTCGGATGCACACCAAGAGTTTTTGCCGCTGCACGCGGCTTCTCAAAGAATCGCAGCGCGATTGCGCACAGCATGGCACCTGCCGTGATCAGCACGACTGCGGCTTTCACTGCGCCCGCTTCGCCAGTTAACACACCCGCAGCATCCAACACCAATGCGGAGCTGAAGAGACGCTGCCTCATCGGCGGAAGTCCCAGAAACACGGGCAGCCACCGCGCGGAGAAACCCCAAACCACCGGAGCCAGAAATCCCCAGCCCAGCAGCAGCAGGTACCGCTGATCCAGCGCATGCGGGAACGCCGGTGTCACCCCCGCCATCGCCAGCCGCACACACTCCACAAAGTTGAAGATCACTGCAGCCGTGAGCCCCACCGTGCTCATCAGCACAGCAACCATCCACAGCTCCATCTTCGCTTTCTTCGTTTGCGCGCTGGCCGTCTCAGGCATCTTGTGCTGCGACGCCGCCGAGAGGAACAACAGCATGGCCAGCAACTCCAACCCTGCAGAAAGCGGAACCAGTACCTGCCAGTGCCACTCATAGATGTTGGCGAACCACCGCAACGCTACACCGCTCATCCACAGCGCGAAACACATCAGTGGAACCCGCAGCACGTTGCGCCCGCGCGCCGGCTGCGAATAAAACCCAATGCCGAGGATGAAGCTCCCAATCCACCCAAAGACCTGCGCGTGCCCATGCCCTTCCATCCACGCAGGCGGCAAGAACGCCGAGCCGTGGTGCGCGCTGATTGCCAACAGGTTCGAGAAGCCCAGCAGCGTGCCCGGCAGCGCCATGAAGAAGAGCCCTGCTGCGATCCAGGCGCGCAGCATCAGGCTCTTCTTCCGTTCGCGTGCCGCCAGCTCGGCGGTCTGAGTCGATGGCTGCGATACAACAACAAACTCGTGCTGCGCTTGGGCTGTCATAACTACCTCCTGCCGTTTACTCGTGTCTCCGCTTCAATCGCTCGCGGAAACAACAGATCGTTCTCGAGATGAATATGATGCGCCAAGTCAGCTTCAAAGGCCGCAAGGCTCGCATGGAACGCACTGTTGCGCGAGCATGCCCACTCCGGCGCCTGGAACCCATGCGTCAGCGCGCGTATCTGGCCAACAATCGACTGCGCTGCATCATGCTCCTGCACCATCATTGAGATGGGCTGACCTACCGAGCGAAAGCACGCCGTAGGCGCACTCGTCTGCGTTTCCGCGGCCTCTTCCAGTTGCACGATGTACGGGAAGAGAATCTGCTCTTCCTTCTCAAGGTGCGCAAACATCTCATCGCGCAGCGCCACAAGCAGTCTCGCTACATCTGCGTACTCGGGTGCCTTGCCACCATGCTTGGTCGCGATCCTCTGCGAAAGCTCCACGAAGCGCGGAAGCTCCTGGCGAACCGTCTGATGATGCGTGCGCACAATGTGCTGAATCAGCCGCGTCATCGAATAGCTTTCGAGGTTCGGCGCAAACGCTCCGTGCGCACGCAACTCTGCGTCAGCCAACTTCTCCAACACCTGGTCGACTGAGAGCTGTTGCTCGGCACAGGCTCGCGCAAGCTCTATGTCGCTCTGCGTGCAAAGGTTGATTTCGAAGCGCTCAAGAACCGCAGCGGCCGAGGGCTCTGCGGTCACGATTTCACGAATGGACTGGGTGGCGATGGGCATAAGCACTCTCCACCGCTCACACTAGACAACGCAAAGCCACGCTACAGCGACTTTGGTCACTTGCTGAAATTTCCGTCAGCCTTCCAGCAGCGCGCCCAGGCCTTTCAAATCCCGCACCACAATCTGCCGCGCATCCACGTCAATAAGCCCCTCAGCCTGTAACCGCATCAGATTGCGCGAGATCAGCTCACGCACCGTACCGAGCTGGTTTGCCAGCTCCTGGTGCGTCGCAGGCAGTTGGAACTCGATACCGCGCGGTGTCGTCTTCCCTTCGGTCTGTGCCAGCTTCACCAGAACAGCAATCAGCCTCTGCCGGATCGTCGTAAACGACAGCTCCTCAATAATCCCAACCAGCCTCCGAAGCCGCGCACCCACCACCGACAGCACCTTCAAAGAGACCTCTGGATGCTCAATGCAGAACGCATGAAAATCGCGCCGAGAGATAAACGCAATTTCCGCATCCTCAGTCGCCATTGCCGAAGCAGGAAAAGGACCGCCATCAAACACCGGCAGCTCGGCGACCGATTCTCCCGGCACATTCACAGCCAGCACCTGCTCGCGCCCGCTCGCTGAAGTCTTGTAGATCCGTATCTTGCCCTTTACGATCACGTGCAACCCAGTGCACGGCTCGCCCTCTGAAAACAGCGTCTCTCCCGCGCTGTACAACTTGCGCACCGTGCGCGCAGCCAATAGCTTCAGTTCTGGTTGTGAAAGCCCGGCGAACAGCGCCGTCTTTTCAAGCACAGAGGCAAGGTCAGGTCGAGGAAGCATCACGGAGGGAATTCTACCAGCAGGGACTTTGGTCACTGCCATCTGGTTCTGCTTGCGGTCTGATCTTTGCATGAACCCGCAGATTCAGTCCGTCGATTTCAACCAGCGCCCCTTCATCGCCATCTGGGAAGTCACCCAGGCGTGCGACCTTGCCTGCGTTCACTGCCGCGCCTCCGCACAGCCAGACCGCCACCCTCTGGAGCTAACGACGGACGAGGGCAAAGATCTGATCAATCAAATCGCCGAGCTCGATGTTCCGGTCTTCGTGCTCACCGGCGGCGACCCCCTCAAGCGGCCCGACCTCTTCGAACTCATTGCGCACGCACGTTCGCGCGGCGTTCGCGTCTCTCTCACGCCCAGCGCAACACCGTTGCTCACAAAGGAGAAAATTCAGCAACTCAAGGACACAGGCCTGGCCCGTCTCGCCGTGAGCATGGATGGCGCCTGCGCTGAAACGCACGATGCCTTCCGCGGCCTCAGCGGCTCCTTCGCACGCACCATGGACGCGATTCGCTGGGCCAACGAAGTCGGCCTCCCCGTGCAGATCAACACCACCTTCAGCCGACGTAACATCGGCGAGATTGACGCCATCGTCTCCCTGATTGAGAGCCTGCGCATCACGCTCTGGAGCGTCTTCTTCCTCGTACCCACGGGACGCGGCAAACTCAACGACCTCCTCAGTGCTGACGAGTTCGAAGAAGTCTTCGCCAGACTCTACAGCCTGTCAAAATCCGCGACCTTCGACATCAAGACCACCGAGGCACAGCACTATCGCCGCTTCCTGCTGCAACAGCGCGTCGCCGAGCGCGCCGCTGGCACGCTGCTTCCCGCGGCTGACCGCGTCGCAGACACTATCGGCCGCGCGCCGCACGGCCTCAATGACGGCAAGGGCTTCGTCTTCGTCTCGCACACCGGCGAGGTCTTCCCCAGCGGCTTCCTGCCCATGTCTGCCGGAAGCATCCGTCAGCAATCGCTTGCCACTATCTATCGCGACTCTCCGCTCTTCCGTGATCTGCGCGACGCCGATAAACTCGAGGGGAAGTGCGGCGCATGCGAGTTCAAGCAGATATGCGGCGGCTCCCGTTCACGTGCCTATGCACTCACCGGCAATGCCCACGGCGAAGAACCCTGCTGCACCTACGTGCCGCGCAACTACATGGCGCCAGTACGGTCGGTGAAATCTGCAACCACGCTTCACGTCCTGCAAGGTGCGTAATGAATGAGGTGAAGGTATCGCTAAATATGCAGACTATGTTCTTGAGTGCAACTGAGCTCCGCGGGCGATAATCATTGCGACTCGCCCCGACGAAACAAACTTCTTACGTCGGCTCTAATCTTTGACTCGCCTATTCTGCAATTAAAGAATGCTGTTTGTTGCTCAGAATAGCTTTCTTGCAACATCGATAGCATCTGACTTTATGCCAAAGTGCCGACTCGCACTAAGGAAGCTCTGATCAAGTCAGCATTATTCCCTCAGGGGCTAGAGGCTGTTATGAACTTTCCCGCGGGCGTCGTTGCGGGAGAAAATCGCGCCAGACGAGGCGGAGGACGCAGACTTTGGCTATTCCAAGGCCAGGACGACAACA
>Ga0207835_1000052_pt1 | contig 76685 bp, 59 predicted proteins | sample LuqExpMetagenom8_FD_187766 | JGI IMG/M metagenome (GOLD analysis project Ga0207835, IMG submission 187766) | Tropical forest soil microbial communities from Luquillo Experimental Forest, Puerto Rico - Sample 8 (SPAdes) | ecosystem: Environmental > Terrestrial > Soil > Tropical forest ... | reverse complement strand
TCTGCTAGCGACGACCGACGCCGAAATCGGGAAAATCGGCCCCAGCCTTGCTGGTTACGGTGAAAATCGGACCATACGTCGTTGTCGTCCTAGGCGGTGGACCCGCCACAGCCGTCGGCCTCCGCCTCGTCTGGTCCGATTTTCCCGCGTAACGGCGGCTGCTCCTATAGGTGGATACACCCTGGAGCCGTATACAATCCTTGCCATGAGCACCGGCCTGCTCTCATGCACGCAAGCCGCCGAGTGCGTCGCCACCTGCGCTCACGCACTGGCCGCCCGGCCTCCAGCCTCTGAACCCGTTCCTCTAGCCGCTGCCTCTGGCCGCGTTCTGGCCGCCCCCCTCCTTGCCGATCGCGATCAACCGCCTTTTCCGCGCTCGACCCGGGATGGCTACGCAGGCCGGGCTGCAGACCTGAACAGCCACAACGCTCTGCCTGTGGCAGGCTCAACACGCGCAGGCAGCCCCCCTCCGCCGCCACTTCCCAACGGAGCCGTCTGGCAGATCATGACTGGAGCGGCCTTGCCGCCGGGCGCGGACGCGGTGGCCATGGTGGAGCACGTGGAGCACGCTGGCGGTCACATCCGGCTGCTTCCCCCGCGCACTCTTGAGTCTGGAGACAACTTTGTCCCGGCCGGAGCGGAGGCACGCGCTGGGAACGAACTTCTTCCCGCGGGCACACGATTGGGCCCAGCCCAGATCGCGCTTACGGCCACCTGCGGAAGCGCAATTCTTCCGGTGTATTGCCGGCCTCGCGTCGCCATCCTCACCACGGGCGACGAGCTGGTGCCAGTGGATGCCGCGCCGGGTCCGGGACAGATTCGCAACTCCAACGCACCCATGCTTGCCGCTCTGGTTTCTGCGGCTGGAGCAGAAGCGATCGTTTTGCCCTCGGCAAGCGACTCGGCGGACTCCCTTGACGCAGCACTCACCGCTGCCAGTTCCGCGGATCTCCTGCTCATTTCCGGAGGCGTCTCCGCCGGAACACACGATCTGGTTGAGCCGGCTCTCGAGAGGCGCGGCGCACGGTTTCACTTTACCGGCGTGCGCATTCAACCGGGTAAACCTCTTGTTTTCGGAGAAATGCGCCATTCCGATGCAGGTGCCCGTACATCAGCCGGTGAGGAACCGAGCCGAACCCTCTATTTCTTCGGCTTGCCTGGAAACCCGATCTCCTCAGCTGCCACCTTCGCCTTGTTTGCTGCCCCGCTTCTCGCGGCGCTCGCTGGCGAACTGGCTCCGTCGCCTTCCTTCGCGGCCGCCTGCCTCGCCGGGCAGGTCCGCGTAGCGCCTGGCCTCACGCGCTTCCTCCCTGCGCGGTGCGATTTTGCTCCTCCCGGCGCCGAGTTGCCCACCGTCGCGCCTGTGCCCTGGCACGGCTCTGGTGACCTGGCGGCGTTCGCCCACGCTAACTGCTTCCTCGTTGTGCCGGAGGACGCGTCCGTCCTGGAACCTGGCACTCTTGTCCGCATTCTGCCTCTCTGAGGAGTCCCGATGCCTGAACCTACTTCACTTTCCCACTACGACGAAACGGGCCGCGCCCGCATGGTAGACGTGAGCGACAAGGTCCCCACGCGCCGCACCGCCGTCGCCTCGGCCTTTGTTGAGCTCTCCCCAGCAGTTCTGGCCGCACTGCCCACCAACCCCAAGGGCAACCCTCTCGAAGTGGCCCGCTTTGCAGGAATCCAGGCCGCCAAGCGCACCTCCGAACTGATCCCGATGTGCCATCCACTGCCGCTCTCGCATGCAGATGTGACGGCCGAACTCGCACCCGGCGGCGTGCGCATCACCGCCACTGCCTCCACCACCGGCCCCACCGGTGTAGAGATGGAAGCCCTCACCGCCGCCTCTGTCGCCGCCCTCACCGTCTACGACATGACCAAGGCGCTGGACAAAGGCATCGTGATCCGCGAGATTCGGCTTGAGGAGAAGACCGGCGGCAAAAGCGGCCATTTTCGCCGCGCCTGAATCTTTTTCTCGCCTGCGCAGACACGCCAGCCCCTCCTGCGGTAGGATTCTCCTTCCGGCCCTGCACGCCTCAAGGAGTTCACATGGACAGATCGATTGTCTTCGGCATTATGCTCGCTTTTGCGTCGGCTGCTTCTGCACAGTCGGCAGCCGTCTACACGACCACCCCCGACCTGAAACAAGCCCTGACACCCGGCGCGAAGATCCACTTCTCTGCCGCCGCAGCCGACCCGGCAATTCCGGTGATCACCGTCGATCCAGCCCAGCGGCTCCAACCCATTGACGGCTTCGGCGCTTCGCTCACCGACTCGGCAGCCTGGCTCTTCAATAAGCTCCCCACCGCCCAGACAGACGCAGCCTTCGAGCAACTGTTCGGCCGCAAGAGCGGCATCGCCATCAACATCCTGCGCCAGCCGGTTGGCTCCTCTGATCTGGCCGTCACGTTCTACTCCTTTGACGATCTCTGCGAACAGTCTGCCAAGGCCTGCACCACGCCCGCAGGCACCGCCGACCCCGATCTGAAGCACTTTTCACTCGCGCACGACCAGCAGTACATCCTGCCCATGCTACGCAAGGCGCTCGCCGTCAACGCGGGTATTCACGTCATGCTCACCCCTTGGAGTGCCCCCGGCTGGATGAAGACGTCCGGCTCCATGCTCGGCTCCAATCCGGACACGAAGGAGAATGCACACCTGCGCAAAGACGCCTACGCCCCGTTCGCGCAATACCTCGTCAAGACTATTGAGGGCTATCAGGCTGCGGGCGTGCCTGTCTGGGCGCTCTCCGTGGAGAACGAACCGCTCTATGGCCCGCCCACCTATGCAGGCATGGTGATGGAGGCCGATGAGCAGGCCGCGTTGTTCGGCGAGGCGCTTGCTCCAGCGCTTGCCGCCGCGCATCTTCACCCGTTAGTGATGGCCTACGACCACAACTGGGACCGGCCTGACTATCCCGAGACCGTGCTAAAGGATCCGAAGGCGGGCTCTCTGGCCGCTGGCACGGCCTGGCACCACTACGCAGGCAAGCCTGAGGTGATGACAAAGAACCACGAGGAATTTCCGCAGAAGGGCCAGTGGGTCACCGAGTCCTCTGGCGGAGCGTGGCAGACAGGAAACGTGCTGGCGGAAGAGGCCGGTGAGTTGATTGCCGTCACGCGCAACTGGTCCCGCTCCTACGTCCTGTGGGCGCTGGCCACCGATGAGAAGCATGGCCCGTTTGTCGGCGGCTGCGAAACCTGCCGCGGCCTGGTCACACTCGACTTCTCTGACCCCGCAAAGCCCGTGGTGAAGCCCGAACTCGATTTCTACGTTTTGGGGCACGCGAGCAAATTTCTGGTTCCGGGCGCCGTGCGCATCGCCAGCGACGAGCCTGCGGGCGGTGCAGTCAAGGACGTAGCATTCCGCAACCCCGATGGCACCCTTGTGCTGTACACACTGAACACCGGCAAAGACGAGCAGAAGATCCGCATCGCTATCGAAGGGAAGTCAGCCGTAGGCTCCATCCCTGCGGGTGGCATCGCCACGTTCGTGTGGAAATAACTCCCGCCGGATGTGCTGGCACACCGCGCGCCAGCACACCGTTTCACGGTACACTAGCCACTGGCAGGAGCGCCGGGCGGTCGCTGCCGGAGGTCTGGGAAACCGGGCCGCCGGGGGAGGAAAGTCCGAACTCCGCAGGGCAGTGTGCCGGATAACGTCCGGGACGCGGGCGTAAAGGCCCGTGGACGGCCAGTGCCACAGAAAACAAACCGCCTCGGCTATCCCTCTTTCCGGAGGGCGTCCCCGGTCCGGCTTGCCGGCCCGGTGCAGGGGTAAGGGTGAAAAGGTGCGGTAAGAGCGCACCGCCGCCGCGGTAACACGGCGGGCAGGGTAAACCCCACACGGAGCAAGACCAAATAGGGAGGGATGTGCGCGCCCGGAGCAAGGCGTGCACCCGGTGCCGGCCCGGCGCCGCAAGGATGCTCCAAGCAAGGTCCGAAACCTCCGGGTAGGTCGCTGATGAGCGTCCGCGGTAACGCGGCGCCTAGAGGAATGACCGCACTACGACAGAATTCGGCTTACAGGCCTCTTGCCGGATTCACGGACACCTGACAAGGTAGCTCTTGCAGGCAGTCCAAAGAACGGCCTCGGCGGGAATCTCCCACCGGGGCCGGCCATTTTTGAGACAACAGAACTCTCTTGCCTGAGACGGGCGGCTCATGTCACAGGCGACGGCTGCCGATGACCGTAAGGGAGCTGACCGTCTTGAAATGGACAATTAAACGCAAACTAACAACCGTCTTCATCTTTGTTGCGCTCATGATGGGCGGCGGCACGGGCCTGGCCTATTTAGCCCAGATGCGCGGAACGTCCACGGAACACCGCATCGCGCAGGCTACGGAAACACTGAAAGACATGGAGTATCTGAACTCCTATGTGCGTGCAGTGACAGCCGCCCAGCGGGCCTTTTTGATCTCAGGCAACGAACAGGCAATCGCCCAGATCCCGAACCTGCGCAGCGATGCGAACCAGGTCATCGCGAGCGTGACGGCAAGCGTAGGCAGCGATTCTGAAGCTGGCAGCCACCTCCAGCGCTGGAAAGATCTGCTCGTTCAGCGGCGCGCCTTCACTGACAAGCTGCTTGCCGCCCGCCGTCAGCAGGGCTTTGAGGCTGCGCGGGCCATCTTTGACAGCGGAGAAGACGACCGGATCTACGCGGCGATGCAGGAAGAAGCAGGCACCATCACCGGGCGCGCGCAAACAGAGCTGACCACGCTTCAGCAGAGCAACGACAGGAGCCAGAGCCTCTTTGGCTGGCTGGAGATTGTCGGGGTCAGCTTCGCCATCCTTCTTCTGGGACTGGTAGCGGTACGGCTGATTCGCTCCATCGACAAGAACATCCGCACCTCCGTGGACCTGGTTGGCGCCATGGCTGGGCGCGACCTGACCATAGCCGACGGCCACGCCGATGCGGACGACGAGTTGGCAGAAGCCATCGAAGCCATCAACCAGTTGAAACGGTCAATGACCGGAGCCCTGAGCGAAGTGGCACGCGCTGCGGCGCAAGTGGCTGGCGCGGGCTCGCAGATTGAGGCCACAAGCCGGCAGATTTCCTCCACCACGCGCAAGGAACAGACGCACGTCGATCAGTTTGCCTCCTCCCTCACGGAAATGACGGCGACTGTGCGTGAGATGGCGCATTCCGCTGCGGACGCCGCAGGCGCTGCGACAGAGGCCGTTTCCAGTGCCGGTGCGGGCCGCAACGCGGTTGGTGAAACCCGCGAGGCGATGAACCGCATTCACGATTCGGTGCGGGCCGCGGCGGGCGATATGACGGCGTTGGCAAAGGTCACTGAGAGCATTGGCGCTGCTGTGCGCACCATTGAGGACATCGCAGGCCAAACCAACCTGCTGGCGCTCAACGCTGCAATCGAGGCTGCGCGCGCAGGCGAACAGGGCAAGGGCTTTGCCGTCGTAGCGCAAGAGGTGCGCCAACTTGCGGAACGCACCGCCACGTTCACCAAGGAGATTGCCGTACAGATCGACTCCGTACAGCAGGGCGCAGGCCGCGCTGTGCAGTCGATGGAGATGGGAGAAGAGGTGGTCGCCGAAGGTGTTCGCAAGTTCAATCTCGTCAGCGAAGCGCTCGAAGCCATTGTGCAGCGAATCGAGACTGCGCAGCAGGGCATCTCCATGATTGCCTCGGCGGCTACGGAACAGAGCGCCGCAACAGACGACCTCATGCAGACCATCCACCACATTTCCAGCGAAGTGGACCAGACCGTGGGCCGCGTGGATGAAACGGTTGAAGCCTGCGCGGAGCTGGCGCAGCTGGCCTCCTCAATGCAGGCGCTGGTGGACACCTTCCATCTGCCAGGCGTCCAGGCACCCGTCCAGCGCGGCCTGCACCTGCAGCGCAAGATCGCCTGATTCCCTCTTTAAACGCCCCCGGCTGGAGTTCGCTCCGGCCGGGGCTTTTTCTGCACGCAGCCGCGTCCGTTACGATCAAGAGATGCTGAAAGTGAAACTACTGGCTGCAGGCGCACATCTGCCCGCGGTGGCGCACCCCGGAGAAGATCTGGGCTATGACCTGTTTGCACTGGAGGGTGTGGTGATCGATCCGCGCTCCACAGTGCGTGTGCGGACTGGCATTGCCGTGGAGGCTCGACACCCGGAAACGGGCGCGCCGCTGGGGCTGCTGATCCGCGACCGCTCATCGATGGCCGCGCGTGGACTTGCGACAACCGGAGGCGTGATCGACGCAGGCTACCGCGGCGAGATCCTGGTACTGATGGCGAATCTCGGCCCTGCGACGATGGAGATCAGAGCAGGCGAGAAAATCGCGCAGATGATCCCTGTCTCCGTGCTGACGGGACCGATCGAGCAGGTTGAAACGCTCGAGGCCTCACAGCGTGCGGAGAAGGGCTTCGGCAGCTCAGGGCGCTGAGCGCGCGCACAAGGAGAATCGACGTATGACGGCAAAACCCATTCAGCGCTGCTCCTGGTGCGGAACCGATCCGCTGTATGTCGCCTACCACGACGAAGAATGGGGCATGCCTGAGTTTGACAGCCGTGCGCTATGGGAACTGCTCATGCTTGAGGGCTTCCAGGCAGGTCTTGCGTGGATTACGGTTCTGCGCAAGCGCGAAGGCTTCCGAGCAGCGTTTCACGGCTTCGATCCGGAGAAGGTGGCACGGTTCGGCGCGAAGGACGTTGAGCGGCTGATGGGCAACGCGGGCATCATTCGTGCCCGGGCAAAGATTGAGGCCACAATCAACGGCGCGCGGATCTTTCTTGCCATGCGCGATGAGGGCATCGACTTCGCAGAGTGGGCATGGGATCTGGCAGGCGGCAAGCCCATGCAGAACACGGGACCGATACCGCCGCAGACACCGCTTTCCGCTGCGATGTCAAAGGATCTGAAGCGGCGCGGATTCAAGTTCGTAGGACCAACCATCGTATACGCGTGGATGCAGGCCGCAGGCATGGTCAACGACCACGCTCCAGCGTGCTTCAGCCGCGCAGTGTGCGCACAAGTCAAACGGCCGCGATAGGCAACAAAAGGCCCGCATGCTCACATGCATGCGGGCCTTTTGCGTGTTTGACGGACAGGCTATCTTCCGAGGCCGCTGTTCTTGTGGTAGTTCGGATAGGCGGGGAGCGGGATGGCGGGAATCGGGTGCTCCTTCAGTTCGTCGAGCACCATCTTGACGCCGGTTTCAAGTTGCACGTCATGGCCAGCGGCCACGTCCTTGGGCAATTCTTCGATCATCACGTCGGGAGCCACACCGTGGTTCTCCACTTCCCAGTCGCCATGCAGACCGTAGATGGCGTAACGTGGCGCGGTGACTGAGCCGCCGTCAATCAGCGGCGGATAGCCGCCGATGCCGACCAGGCCGCCCCAGGTACGCGTACCAATCAGTTTGCCGATACCAGCCTTGCGGAAATACCACGGCATGCAGTCGCCGCCAGAGCCGGAGTTCTGGTTAATCAGCATTGCCTTCGGCCCAAAGATGGCGCCGACCGGATCATGCACAGGCTTGCCGTCGCGCTCCTGCGCGCCAGAGAGCGGGAAGCGGCGCAGCACGTCGACCACGTAATCGGCAATGTAGCCGCCCTCATTCCAGCGCTCGTCAAGCACCAGCGCCTGCTTGTCGAGTTGCGCATAGAAGTAGCGATTGAAGCTGTCATATCCCGCGCCCGCGGTATTGGGCATGTAGACGTAAGCAACCTTGCCGCCGGAGAGTTCGTTGACCTTGCGGCGGTTCGACTCGACCCATTCGAGATTGCGCAGGCCGTCTTCGTCGTCGATTGGAACCACCGTGACATCGCGGCCATCTTTGCCATCGGGGTTCGGGCCGACATGAATCACGGTCTGCTTACCGGCGGTGCCATCAAAGGCCTGGTACAGGTTGTCCGCTCCCTTGAGATCGTGGCCGTTGACGGCGAGCAGGTATTCGCCCTCCTTCACGTAAACGCCTGGGAGCGTGAGCGGCGCGGCAAGACCGGGGGTCCAGTTCTGCCCGCCGAGTATCTTCGCGATGCGATAACGGCCGTTCTCCACCTTGTAGTCCGCACCGAGCAGACCTGTCTTGGGGCCGCCTCCGCCTGTCCGCGGTCCATGAATGAACATGTGGCCGACAGTGACTTCACCCAGCATCTCGTTCGAGAGGTAGGTGAACTCCGCGCGCGAAGCCATTCCTTCGAGGTAGGGCTTGTACTTCGCCTCGATCTTCGGAATGCTCAGGCCGTGCGTGTCCGGGTCGTAGAGAAAGTCGCGCTGAATGCGCCAGGTTTCGTGGTAAATCTGCTGCCACTCAGCGCGCAGGTCGCGCGTCATCTGCATGCCACCCAGGTTGAGCGGCTTGCCGGGGTTGTCATTGCCCGCTTTCAGTTCGTCAGCCGGAGCAATGGCAAAACTCCCCTTGCGGGCATACATCACCCTGGAACCGTCTGACGAAACAGTAAAGACATCAATGTCATTCAGCACCGGCTCGGGCTTGCGCTTTTCCAGCGTGAACTTCCAGACCGCGTGGATACCTGCACCGTCGCCGTCTTCATCGGACGTGCGGCCAACCGGGCTGCCTTCAGCCAGGTAGATGACGCCGGTTTTGCCCGCTGTCAGTCCGCCGTAATTGCGAGCTGGAATGGGCAACGAAAGGATGCGGTTACCGATCCCTTCGAGATCGACGACCGTCTTGGCCGGCTTCTCTTTGTCATCGTCTTTTTTGTCGCCATCTTTCTTCTCGTCCTTGGACTCGGACTTTGCCTTATCGCCAGACTTATCGGCAGCCTTCTCATCCTTGGCGTCCTTCTTATCGTCGTCCTTCTTTGCCTCCTTCACCTTTTCGTCGTCGCTCTCCGGCGGGATGGGAGAAGCACCATCCTTGGCGAGCACTGCGACATAGGCGGCGCTGGATTGGGAGCGATCGAGCGATGAAAGATCAATGCCCGCATTGGAAGGTCCGTCGTTGGTCGAGGCAATGAAGTAGAGATACTTGCCGTTCGCGTCGAATGCAGGGCTCGTGGCGTCACTCATGCCGTCCGTCACCTGCGTGAACTTGTGGGTTTCGAGCGAGTAGAGGAAGATGGCGTTCAGCTGATTATCTAGATCGCGCTGGTAGGCAATCCACTTTGAGTCAGGAGACCAGACCTGGCCAAAGCTTGCGCCGAAGCTGCCGTAGGTGCCCTTGTCGACCAGCACTGGCTTGCCGTCAGGCACGTCCACAACCCAAAGACGCAGATGCTTGTCCGTGTAAGCGATGTGCTTCGAGTCTGGAGACCAGGTGGGCGAGTAGAAGTAGCTGGGGTCGGGTCCGAGGTCGATAACGACGGGCGGCTTGAAGCCCGTCTGCTCCTGCAGATAGAGCTTGTACTCGCCGGAAGCATCGGAGAAATAGGCAACCGTCTTGCCGTCCGGCGACCAGGAAGGATTCCGCTCTGCCACGCCGGGCGTGTTGGTCAGGTTGCGTGTATCGCCCTTTTCAGCGGGCACGGTGAAGACTTCACCGTGAGCCTCGAACGCCGCGCGTGCGCCAGTGGGTGAGAGCGCAGCGTTGCGGATCTCGTCGCCGCGAACCTGCGCAAGGTGCGGTGCAAGATTCTCAAGCTCGCCGTGGATGGTGATGGCAACCGGCGTGTCCTTGCCCGTGGCGGCGTCAAGCAGGTGGATCGCACCGAACTGTTCATAGACCAGCCCGCCGGGGCCAGCCTGAAAGGTCTTAAAGTCGTAGCCCTTGTTCGCGACGACTTCAGTAACAGCTTTCGACTCGGTGTCATAGCGAAAGAGCGAGACGGCGCCGTTGCGGTCTGAAAGGAAGTAAACATCCTTGCCAACCCAAACGGGATTTGCGTCATTGGAGTTCTCGCGCGGGACCTTCACCAGGTCAAGCGTCTTCAAGTTCACGAGCCAGATGGGCGTAGTCTGGCCGCCCACATAGCGCTTCCACGCAGGCTGCCATTTCGTGAATGGCTGGTAGGCAATCGAGGTTCCGTCCGGTGAAAACGACCCCTGAAAAGCACCAGGCAACGGCAGCGGCTCAGGCTGGCCGGAGCCATCGGCATGAATGAGGAAAAGCCTGACGTAGTGGCGGTGGCTGAGTGCCATGCTGGCAACGAGCACATCCTTGCCATCGCGCGACCAGCCGGCGACAGTGCTGCCGGCCGGGTGCCATGTGACACGCCGCGCCACGCCGCCTGCAGCCGGAACGATGTAGACGTCCGTGTTGCCACCAATATTGGCCGAGTAAGCAATCTGGACGCCATCAGGCGAATAGAAGGGACCGGCCACAACGTGGCCATTTGAGGTCAGCCGTTGCGCCTCGCCTCCGGTGCGACTGACGGTCCACACGTCATCGGCATACAGAAACGCGACTCTGTCTTGCGCAAGCGACGGGTTGCGCAGCAACAGCGGGGCCTGCGCATGAGCCGCGCCCAGCGACGAAACCACAAGTGCCAGCGCGATCACCCCCTGCGCCAGCCGCAAAAATGCATGCTTCATTGAGCCTCCATGAACCTGCAACAGATGAGGAATCCTTCACAGAACTGGTAACGGCAGGACTGGCTGCGGAAGACAGGCATGTCCCCGCGCGGCAGAAACCGCTGTCCGCTGCTCATGGATACGGGGGCGAGCAGACAACGGTTCCCTCAAGTAAAACTCTGGCCCCCATGCTACCAGCCCGCCAGATAAGCGCTACCGCAAATCTGCAGCCGCTCGTCCCGCGATTCCACTGCTGCGACGGCTCCAGTCATGTATTGTTTCTTAAGCGGACGCAAAGAATATCCGCCCGGTTTATGGACGTTCTCGAACAGCTCTTTCAGAAGCACTTTCATCAGCCCGCAGAGCGCGTAGCCCCGCTGCAAGGCAAGCTGGGCGGCTCGGGCCGTGTCATCATGCGCCTCACCGGCAGCGGCCAAACCGCAGTCGGCGTCGTCCACGGCGTGCGCGAAGAAAATGCCGCATTCCTCGAATTCTCGCGCCACTTCCGGCGGCACGGTCTGCCGGTTCCAGAGATTTACGCCGAGGACCTGGCAAACGGCGCGTACCTTGAAGAGGACCTCGGCGACACGACACTGTTTGAGTTTCTGGGAACTCATCGCACGGGGGACACGCTCAAGCCCGAGGCCATTGAGGCGTATCGCAAAACCGTCGCAGTGCTGCCGCGGTTCCAGATTGAAGCCGGCCGCGACCTGAACTACAAGGTCTGCTATCCCCGCGCAAGCTTTGACCGGCAATCCATCAACTGGGACTTGAACTACTTCAAGTACTACTTTCTGCGGCTGGCTGGCGTGCCGTTCAACGAACAGGCGCTTGAAGACGATTTCACGCGGCTCACCAAGTTTCTGCTGACGGCCCCGCGCGACTACTTCCTCTATCGTGATTTTCAGTCGCGCAACGTGATGCTGCGCAACGGCGAACCGTGGTTCCTGGACTACCAGGGCGGGCGCAAGGGTGCGCTGCAGTACGACATTGCGTCGCTGCTGTTTGACGGCAAGGCTGACCTGCCGCCGGCAGTGCGTCAGGAGCTGCTGGATCACTATCTCGAAGCTCTGGCTGGGCACATCACCTTTGACCGCGCGACCTTCCTCGGACACTACTACGCGTTTGTGTACGTGCGCATTCTGCAAGCGCTGGGCGCATACGGCTTCCGCGGTTTCTATGAGCGAAAGGCGCACTTTCTGCAGAGCGTGCCGTTCGCACTCAAGAACCTGCGCTGGCTGGCACACAACGTGAAGCTGCCGATCGCGCTGCCAGCGCTGCTGGACGCACTGATGGCCATGCAGTCGTCAGAATCGCTGGCAAAGCTCTCTGCGCCAGAGAAGAAGAAGCTCACAGTGCGCGTGGCAAGTTTCTCGTTTCATCATCGCCCGCCAGCAGACCCCTCCGGCAATGGTGGTGGCTACATCTTCGACGCGCGCAGCCTGCCCAATCCCGGCCGCGAGGAGCGTTTCAAGCGGCTCACCGGACGCGATGTTGCCGTGATCGAGTACCTGAAGCAGCAGGAGAGCGTGCATCAGTATCTGGCGCACGTGCAGTCGCTGGTCGATGCAAGCGTGGCAGCTTATCAGCGACGCGGCTTCACGCACCTGATGGTCTCTTTCGGATGCACAGGCGGGCAGCACCGTTCGGTCTTCCTCGCCGAGCAACTGGCCGCGCATCTGCGTGAGGCAGGAGTGGACGTTCTGCTCGATCACAAGGAGCAGGAGCACTGGCCGCGATGAAGGCGATGATCCTGGCGGCTGGTCTGGGCACGCGGCTGCGCCCGCTGACCAACGACAGACCGAAGGCGCTCGTTGAGGTCGGTGGCCGCACCATGCTGGAGCTCGCGCTGCGCCGGCTTGAGCAGTATGGCATCCGCGAGATTATTGTCAACGCGCACCACTTTGCGGATCTCCTCATTGACTACCTGAAAGCCCACGACGACTTCGGGCTGCATATCGAAGTTTCGCGTGAGGATGTGCTGCTGGACACGGGCGGCGGCATCAAGAAAGCCGCCGAGTTCTTCCTGCGCGACGGTGGCGACGAACCGTTCCTGGTGCACAACGTAGATGTGCTGAGCAACATCGATCTTGATGCACTGCGAGCATTTCATGTGTCACAAGCCGCTTTGGCAACGCTTGCCGTGCAGGAGCGCAAGACCTCGCGGTATCTGCTCTTCGACGATGCTGGGATGCTGTGCGGGCGGCGTGCAGGACTGGACGGTGTGCCAGAGATGGCCCGGCCTGCATCGCGGACTCATGCGCTGGCCTTTTGCGGGATCCACATTCTGTCGCCGCGCATCTTTCCATTGCTGACCGAGACGGGCGCATTCTCGATCATCCCCACGTATCTACGGCTGGCCGGACAAGGTGAGCGCATCGTAGCCTTTCGCGCTGACGCGTATCACTGGCGCGATCTGGGCAGACCGGAGAGCGTCGCAGCCGCCGCAGACGAGCTCTCTCTTTGACAGGAACGCGGGCAATCCAGAAGCAAAGAGGCATCGCACACTTCCCTATGCGTTCCCTCCTCGCCACTTACCCGGCGCCATCAGACAGCTGAGCCGACGCCCCACCGGCTGTCTGTTCCTGGGGCGGCTCCACGCACTCCTCAAAGACGAAGTGCAACTTGGCCCGAGAGATTTCCTGCCTCTTTCGTCGCACATATGAACGAGAAGAGGATCGCGCGCTCAAGTGAGCGATGCGTTGTAAAGGTGTCCCACAACGAGCATCCGCGACTCGGACGATGCCAAGCGCAGCAGCGAGCAGTTGCTGACCGCGTAGCCGGAGGCCCAAGCCGAGGCAAAATCTCGAACTCGCGTCTACCGTCAGAAGCAGCGAGTAAAGAGCGCAGCAACAGGACGCACACGACTTCAGATTGTGCTGACTGGCCGATAAGTTTTCAGGGGATGAAGATTTTGGAGGCGCGGGCCGGGATCGAACCGGCGCATAAAGGTTTTGCAGACCTCTCCCTTACCACTTGGGTACCGCGCCTTGGCAGGGCTGCCCTCTTACTTGTGCTCCAATCCGTCTAAGCTTGCCCGGCTGGTGCCGGTGGACGGATGGAGCGGGAGACGAGATTTGAACTCGCGACCCTCGCCTTGGCAAGGCGATGCTCTACCACTGAGCTACTCCCGCGTACTGCAAATTGAGTATACCGGTCTGCCCCTACCAGGTCAAACTGCGACCGAAGCACCTGCTTTTTCAACGATTTTCGAAGCCGCCCCTGCCCCTTTTTCCACTTTTACAATCTGACCGTCCCGCATATGGAGAATCCGATCAGCAATGGCTGCGGCTTCCGGGTTGTGGGTAATCATCAGCGTGGTCTGCCCCAACTCGCGGTTGGAGCGCTGCAGCATTTGCAGCACAGAGTCCGAGTTCTTGGTGTCCAGGTTGCCCGTGGGCTCGTCTGCCAGCACGATGGCTGGACGCGTGATCAGCGCTCGCGCAATTGCCACGCGCTGCTGCTCTCCGCCGCTCAGCTCGCTGGGCCTGTGCTTGAGCCGTTCCTTGATCGAAAGCAGATCGCCCAGGTGATCGAGATAGGCCCGGTCCATCGGCTCAGTGCGGCCGCTGATGGTGTACGCAATCTCAATGTTGGACATGGCCGAGAGCGTGGGCAGCAGGTTGAACTTCTGGAAGACAAAGCCGATGCGGTGCTTACGCAGCCGCGTACGCTCGGCATCGTTCAGCTTGCCGAAGTCCACGCCATCGATAACGACACGCCCTTTAGTAGCACGTGTGAGCCCGCCCAGCAGATAGAAAAGAGTGGACTTGCCAGACCCCGAAGGTCCGACGATGGCGACAAACTCGCCCGGCTCAACCGCAAACGACACGCTGCGCACGGCAGAGACAAGAAGTTTTCCTGCGGCGTACACCTTGCTCAGGTTGTCCGCGACGATGATGGGCGATGTGGCTTCAGCCGGCACAGTCCGTATTGTATATGGCGCAGCCCACACCACAGCCAAGCGGCCGGGCATGATGCACTAAAATGGAGAGGCATCGTTTGAAAGCAGGATTCCCCGTCAATGACCGCTTTGACCAAGACACCTCTGATCGCATCCATCGAACAGGCCGCGCAGCAGGCAGGCCTCGCGCTTCTTTCCACCGCCGCGGGCACAGGCACAACCGGCGCGCCCACTGTGATCTTCCAGCTTGGGCTGCCCAACGCGAGCGACCGCTCCCTGCAGCTTGAGCTGAGCGAGAGCTTCGCATTCGACAGGCCTGAGCTGCTGCCGGAAGTGACCGAGCACCTGGCCGCACAGGCCAAGCGCCTGCGCAATCCGCGCCCTGAATGCACCGTGACGCTGGGCGGCCTGCCGCTGGCCTTCGGCAAGTTTGAGTGGCCGTGCCACCGCTCCACCTCCGGCGCGGACACCTTCATCGTGCATGGGCAGATCGATCTGGCCGATGGCGGCACGCACAATCTGCACGCCAAGGTGGCCGCGGCCATCACCGTCACCTTCGCTGAGATCGTGCCGGCCATGGAGCAGCCCTACGCCGAGGACTTTGTCTACAACGCCATCCGCAAGACGATCGACCTCGGTCAGCTCGAGTTCCTCAAGTCCGGCAACCGCCAGCCCGTGCCTGTCACCACGCGCTTCTACAGCCGCTGGAAAAAGGGCTTCAACTTTACTGACACCACCTCTGAGCAGCAGGTCGAGTTCATTCTCCGCAAGGTCTACTGGCTTTCAGGTGTGATGGGCAACGGCCAGCCCGTGTGGATCGCCGATCCTGTCGACGCACAGTACCTGAACACCTCCGGCCATGAACTGCTGCGTGTGGCGCGCGAAGCCGGCACCGGGCTGATCACCTTTGATGGCGAGTACGCCTCGGCCACGCCGAAGCTCATGGAGCTGGCGCCGAAGTATCAAGCCGACCTTGAGGCGGCGCTCAACTTCACCAAGCCGCAATTCAATGAAGCGATGCGCGCCGGCCAGGCGAACATGTAGCAACGCAGGGGCGGCCTTCGGGTCGCCCCTGATGCTTTACTCTGGTCGCTGCGGCTCAATTTCTGGCGGGACTCACGCGTGCGCATCGTCCTTTCGAACATCGGCACCTTTGGTGATATCAATCCGCTCGTGGCACTGGCGCTGGAGCTCAAGCGCCGCGGACACACACCTGTGATGGCGCTCCCCGGCGTCTACCGGCCAAAGATCGAGCCACTCGGCATTGAATTCCGCGCCATCCGCCCGGACATTGACCCCGCAAACAACGTGCTGGTCGAGATGGTCTACGACCTGAAGCACGGCACCGAGCACGGCCTGCGCGATTTCCTCTTCCCCTCGCTGCGCCAGACCTACGATGACCTGCTGGCCGCGGCCACCGTACCCGCTCGTGCAGATCTGCTGCTCCTGGGCGAACTCAACTACGCCGGGCCCATTGTTGCCGAAGTCACCGGCATACCGTGGGCCAGTTACGTGCTCGCGCCGCTCTCGTTCTTCTCCGCCTTCGATCCGCCCGTGCTGCCGCCGTATCCGCGGCTTGCGCGCGCTGACAAGATCAAGGGCATGGGCCGCGTCATCAAGCGCGTCGCCCGCTTTGTCAGCCGCAAGTGGCCTGAGCCCATCTACGAATTGCGCCGCGAACTCGGCCTCGAGCGCGGTCCGAATCCACTCTTCGACGCCAAGCACTCGCCGCATCTTGTGCTGGCCCTGTTCTCGCGCGTTCTGGGCGAGGAGCAAAAGGACTGGCCCGCAAACACGCTCATCACCGGCTTCTGTTTTTACGACTCCGACGCAGGCAACGGCGCGCTGCCGCCGCACCTGGAAGAGTTCATCTCCGCCGGCGAGCCACCCGTGGTCTTCACGCTCGGCTCAGCCGCAGTGCTTGCCGCGGGAGATTTCTACACCGTGTCTGCGAAGGTGGCAGAGCGTCTGGGCCTGCGCTCCGTACTGCTGATCGGCTCCGACCCACGCAACAAGCCAGACCATCCTCTGCCCGACTCCATCTGCGTAGCGGAATATGCGCCTTATTCCGCGCTCTTCCCGCGCGCCTCGCTCGTCGTCCACCAGGGCGGCGTGGGCACCACCGCGCAATGCCTTCGCGCAGGCAAGCCCATGCTGATCATGCCCTACTCGCACGACCAGCCTGACAACGCCCGTCGCATGCGCCGCCTCGGCGTGTCGCGCACCATTCAGAAGTCCGCATACAAGCCGTGGCGCGTCGCACGCAAACTCGCAGCCATGCAGGAAACCCCGGACTACGCAGTGCAGGCCGAAACCGTCGCACGCCAGCTTTCCTCAGAGCACGGCGTGAAAACCGCGTGTGACGCGCTCGAAAAGCTGTACGCAAAGACAAGCAGGCTCTAGGCCCACTCCCCTTTGCCGGGTGCCCCCGGTCCCTCGCTTCTGGGGACCGGGGATCAAAGCGCATGCGACCGGTGCTCTACGCCCACTCGCCTTTGCGCATCAGCGGTTCCACCGCGCCGCTGGCTGTAATGCCGTCAATGTCCAGCTCGCCCGAACCAATCATCCAGTCCACATGGATCAGGCTGTCGTTCGCGCCCTTCGCTGCCAGTTCCTCGGGCGATAGCTTGTCGCCATCGCGCACGCAGGAGCTGTAAGCCTGCCCCAGCGCTATATGCGATGCCGCGTTCTCGTCGAACAGCGTGTTATAGAAAAGCAGCCCGCTGTGCGCAATCGGCGACGAGTGCGGCACCAGCGCCACTTCTCCGAGGTGCCGCGCCCCCTCGTCCGTGTCAATCAGCTTGCGTAGCACTTCCTCGCCGCGCGTCGCATGCGCCTCCACAATGCGGCCGCCTTCAAAGCGCACACGGATGCCCTCAATGAGCGTGCCCTGATGCGAGAGCGGTTTCGAAGCCGTCACCACGCCGTCTGCGCGGTTCTTGTGCGGCGTCGAGAAGACCTCCTCGGTCGGCATGTTGGGAATGCAGTAGTAGCCGTTGCCCGCCGTCGTTCCGCCGCCCAGCCACCAGTGATCGTCAGCCAGCCCAAGCCGGAAATCCGTTCCCGGCCCGCGATAATGCAGCGCGGAGTAGCGCTTCTCATTCAACAGCGCGGCACGCTTCTGCAGCCCCGCATCATGCGCCTTCCACGCAGCCACCGGATCATCAACGTCAATGCGCGAGGTGGCAAAGATCGCCTCCCACAGCTTTGCGAGCGCCGCTTCCGGCGCGTCGTCCGGGAACATCTCCTTCGCCCAGGCGGACGTGGCACAGGCCACAATCGTCCAGTTGATCTCGTGGCGCGTGATCAGCTCCAGAGCTGGCCTGTAGGCGAGCGATACAGCACGGTTCGCACGGCTCACCTTCTCCGGGTCTTCGTTGGAGAGCAGCGACGGATTCGCACCGGCAATCGCCAGCCGCGCCGCACCGCTCTTGAACGCAGCACCCATGCCCTCATAGAGCCACTTCGCCGCGTGGTCAAAGCTAGCGTCCTGCGCAAGGTGATAGCGCGCCAGCGTCGCCTCGTCGTCGGAGTAAAGCGTTGTCACCAGCGACGCCCCCGCGCGATATGCGTGCTCCGTGATGCGCCGCGCCAGCGCAACGGAGTCGAGCGAAGCGGTCATCACCAGCTCTTGCCCAGGCTGCAGACCCAGCCCCACGCGCACGGCCACCTCGGCCAGCTTGTCCAGTTTCTCGTCGAATGTACGCGTTCCGCTCATCGCTCTCCTCCAGTCATCGTTCAAGTCAGATTATCTGACACGCAGCTACCGCATCTGCTCGCGCGCGTCCTTCCACAGATCAATGCCGCCATCGACAGCGTAGCGATCGATCGCGCGCAGCTCATCGTCGGTAAACTCCAGCCGCTTCAGCGCGTCCAGCGAGTTGTCCAGTTGCTCCACGTTCCGCGCACCAATCAGAGCTGAAGTCACACGCCGGTCGCGCAGCACCCACGCAATCGCCATCTGCGCCAAGGACTGCCCGCGCCCCTGCGCAATCTCGTTCAGCGCGCGCACACGCTCCAGGTTCTCTGCACTCATGAACTGGTGCAGCAGTGACGAGTTCTCCGCCGTCGCACGCGAAACCTTCGGCACGCCGTTCAGATACTTGTTCGTCAGCAGGCCCTGCGCCAGCGCCGAAAACGCAATGCAGCCCACGCCCAACTCGTCCAGCGTGCCCAGCAGCCCGTTCTCAATCCAGCGGTTCAGCATGGAGTACGACGGCTGATGAATCAGCAGCGGCACGCCCAGGCTCTTCAGAATCGCAGCAGCCTCGCGCGTGCGCTCCGGGCTGTAAGACGAGATGCCCACGTAGAGCGCCTTGCCCTGCTGCACGGCCGACGCCAGCGCGCCCATCGTCTCTTCCAGCGGCGCATTGTCCCACGGCCGGTGCGCGTAAAAGATGTCAACGTAATCGAGACCCATACGTTCGAGGCTGTCGTCCAGCGAGGCCAGCAGGTACTTGCGCGAGCCGCCAATGCCGTACGGTCCGGGCCACATGTCCCAGCCCGCCTTCGTCGAAATCACCAGCTCATTGCGCAGCCCGCTGAAGTCCTTGCGCAGGATCGCGCCGAAGTTTTCCTCGGCCGAGCCGTAGGGCGGCCCGTAGTTGTTGGCGAGGTCAAAGTGCGTCACGCCGCGGTCAAATGCGCGCCGGATCACGGCACGGCCCGTCTCAAAGACGTCTGCTCCGCCAAAATTCTGCCACAACCCCAGCGAAATCGGCGGCAGCACCAGCCCCGACCGCCCGCAACGCCGAAACGGCGCATCTTCATACCGCTTCGCATCCGGAACATACTGCATCGCACACTCTCCTCAGCCTTTACGCGCGCTTAAACAGGCTGCAGCACGCAGGCGCAATCCGTTCAGCAGTATGGCACACGCTGCGCGCCCCACGCGTCGCAAGGAACCGCTGCCCGGATCATTTAAACGCCGCGTAAAACGCGGATTCCGCACTACTGTTAGAATGGGAAGTGCCGCATTGTGCGGTGATTCATCGCATTTTGATCCCCCGCGGCGGCCCGTGAGCGCACCCTGTGCGTCCGGCCCCACCCAGAGAAAAGGAAATTTGCCCCAGTGAGCCAGACGATACGCAATATCGCCATCATCGCCCATGTCGACCATGGCAAGACCACGCTGGTCGACGCCCTGCTGCGCCAGGCCGGCACTTTCCGCGCCAACGAGCAGGTTGCCGAGCGCGTGATGGACTCGAACGAGCTCGAGCGCGAGCGCGGCATCACGATCCTGGCCAAGAATACCGCCATCCACTACGGTGACGGCAAAATCAACATCGTGGACACACCCGGCCACGCCGACTTCGGCGGCGAAGTGGAGCGCGCGCTCAAGATGGTCGACGGCGTCATGCTGCTGGTGGACGCGGCTGAAGGCCCGCTGCCGCAGACGCGCTACGTGCTCTCAAAGGCTCTCGAAGCCAAGCTGCCGCCCATCGTCGTGATCAATAAGATTGACCGCCCCGACGCGCGCCCGCAGGAAGTGCTCAACGAGATCTACGACTTGTTCATCGACCTCGACGCCGACGAGTCGCAGCTCGACTTCCCCGTGCTCTACGCCGTGGCCAAGGCTGGAATTGCGACGCTTGATCCGGAGAAGCCCGGCACCGATCTCAAGCCGCTCTTCGAGGCCATCGAGAAGACCATTCCGCCCGCGACCGGCGATCCTGAGGCCGCGCTGCAGGTGCTCGTCACCAACCTCGACTACTCGGACTACTTCGGCCGTATCGCCATCTGCCGCGTCTTCCAGGGCACGCTGCATGCAGGCGACGAAGTGAACATCTCCAAGCGCGACGGCTCGCTGCAGAAGACCAAGATCACCAAGCTGTTCACCTTCTCCGGCCTCAAGCGCATCGACATCACGGAGACAGAAATCGGTGACATCGTGGCCGTCGCCGGTGTCGAAGGCATCACCATCGGCGAAACGATCACCGGCATTGAGAACCCCGCACCGCTGCCGCTGATCATCATCGACGAGCCGACCATCGCCATCCAGTTCAGCGTGAACAACAGCCCCTTCGCGGGCCGCGAAGGCCAGTACGTGACGAGCCGCAACCTGCGCGAGCGCCTGGACAAGGAGCTGCTCACCAACGTTTCGATTCGCGTGGAAGAGACCGGCTCGCCGGACACGTTCAAGGTCCTTGGCCGTGGCGAGCTGCAGCTTGCCATTCTCATTGAAATGATGCGCCGTGAAGGCTTCGAAGTCATGGTCGGCCGCCCGGAAATCGTCACCAAGGTCGTCGACGGTGTGCGCATGGAGCCGGTCGAACACCTCACCATCGACGTGCCTGAAGAGCACACCGGCGTGGTGATTGAAAAGCTCGGACCCCGTAAGGGTGAGATGACCAAGATGCACAATCACGGCTCGGGCCGCGTGCGCCTCGAGTTCCGCATTCCCAGCCGCGGCGTCATTGGCCTGCGCAGTGAAATGCTCACGGAAACCCGCGGCACCATCGTCATGAACGCGATTTTCGATGGTTACATCCCCTATCAGGGCGAGATTCCGCAGCGGCCTACCGGCGCACTCATCTCGGATCGCCAGGGCTTGACCACCACATACTCGCTCAACGGCCTGCAGGAACGCGGCGTCCTCTTCCTCGGTGCCGGTGTGGATGTGTACGAGGGCATGATTGTCGGCGAGCACTCGCGCGACAACGATCTCGATGTGAACGTCGTCCGCGAGAAGAAGCTGACAAACATGCGCGCTTCCAGCGCCGATGAAGCCGTTCGCCTGGTTCCCTACAAGGCGCTGAACCTTGAGCAGTGCATTGAGTTCATCGCCAGCGATGAGCTTGTCGAGGTCACGCCAAAGTCGCTACGCCTGCGCAAGAAGATTCTGCAGGCCAACCGGCGGCCCAAGTCATGGGAAAAGGTACTCGACTAATTCATCCGTAAACGCAAAAAAGATCCGGCGAGCGCACAATGCGCTCGCCGGATCTTTTTGCCGCAATCTCTATCCCAGCCGCTTCTTTGCTTCCAGCACACGCTCCAGCGCTTCCTGCGCCGTCCGTCCCGTCGCGGAGAGATGCCCCATCTTGCGCCCCGCCCGCGCCTCACGCTTCTCGTAGAGGTGCAGCCGCACGCTCTCCACCGCCAGCGCCGCTGCAAAGTCCGGCTTCCCCACGCGGTTCAGCCACACGTCGCCCAGCAGGTTCACAATCGCGCACGGAGTAATCAGTTCAGTCGAGCCCAGCGGCAGGTTGCACGTCGTGCGCACCAGTTGTTCAAACTGGCTCGTCACGCATCCGCGCTCGCTCTGGTGATAGCTGTTGTGCGGACGTGGTGCCAGCTCATTCACATACAAGTTGCCATCGCGCGTAATAAATATCTCCGCGCAGAGAAGCCCCTCAATCCCGAGCTGCGAAATGATGCCCTCAGCCAGCCCCTGTGCGCGAAGTTCGAGCGTAGGCGGCACCTCTGCCGGCAGCACACTCCAAGCCAGAATCTGGTTCTCGTGATGGTTGCGCGCCGCAGGATAACTCATAGCCTCGCCCGACGGCGTTCGCGCAGCCATCACGCTGATCTCGCACTCCAGATCAAGCGCCTGCTCCGCCACCGCGGGCCGCCCTCCAATCAGCTTCCATGCCTCCGCAATGGACTCCACCGTCGCTGGCGCGTCAAAGCCGATGCGTACCTGCCCGCGGCCGTCATACCCCCCGCGGCCAATCTTCAGGAACACGCGCCCGCCCAGCGCCGGCACAGCCTCCTGCAACTCCGCCTCGCTGGTCACAACGCGAAACGGCCCCACCGGAAAGCCATACTCTGCAAGCCAGGTCTTCTGCAGCGTCTTGTCCTGGATAATGCGGATCGGCTCCACGCCCGGACGCAGCGGCGCCATCCCCGCCACGCGCTTCAGCGCGTCCACGCCAATCTGCTCAATCTCAAGCGTCACCGCATCGGCGCCCACCGCCAACCTACGCGCAGCGTCGGCGTCATCCCACTTGCCCACAATCGTCTGATCCACCACATAACTTGCAGGGCAATCGGCCGCCGGATCCATCACGCGCACGTGGTAGCCCATGGTGCGGGCTGCCATCGCCGTCATGCGGCCAAGCTGCCCTCCGCCAAGAATCGCAATCGTCCCGCCAGGCCGGACGATGGGTTCCGCCATGCTGATCGTCCGCTCGTCGCTCAAGCCGGCAACTCCTGTTCCAGCACTTCTTCAGTGCGCGCCTTGCGCCATGCCGCCAGTCGCTCGTGCAGCGCCGCATCCGTCGTCGCCAGCATCTCCGCAGCCAGCAGCGCGGCGTTCGCCGCACCAGCCTTGCCAATCGCCAGCGTCCCCACCGGCACGCCCTTCGGCATCTGCACAATCGACAGCAGCGCATCCAGCCCATTCAACTGCGTAGCCGGAACCGGCACGCCCAGCACAGGCACCAGCGTCTTCGCCGCCAGCATTCCCGGCAGATGCGCCGCCCCACCGGCGCCCGCAATAATGGCACGCAGCCCGCGCTCCCGCGCAGTCTCTGCATAGGCAAACAAGCGATCGGGAGTGCGATGTGCGCTCACAATCTTCGCTTCGTGCGGAATCTCCAATGCGCGCAGCAACTCCACAGCCGCGACCATCACTTCGTAGTCGCTCTTCGAGCCCATCACCACGCCCACCAGTGGTTTTTCACTCATGCGCCGATTATACGGTGAACGAGCAAAGCAGGGTCCGTACTCATCTATCGCTTAAACCATGCCTCCGCCGCCACCTCAATGATCGCCATCGCCACGCTGGCAGCGGCCAGAAACCCCTTCGCGCGCTGCCAGTTCTGCTCGTGCCGTTCCATGCGCCGTTCCAGTTCCCCAATGCGCCCGCCGTTGCCGTCGCCCATCAGTCCGGCCATCTGCGTCTTCAGCACGCTCAGGTCGCTCAGCACCTGCGCTTCAAACTCATTCATCATCCGCATTCCCGGACTCCATCTGTGGATTCATCGGCTCAGGATCCTAAAGGCAGGTTGAAGATCAGCGCCGCAGAAAACTCCGAGTAATTCGGCGGAGTCGCCCCGTCGTATGCCCTCACGTAGAAACGCTCGCTCGCCGTCTCGCGTGTAAACGTCATCGCCTGCGTCGACGCGCGCATCACCAGGTCCGTATCCTCTCCCGGTTGAAAGCCTCCATCGCGTCTCCGGATCTCGAATCCTCCGCCGCTCGGAGCGGACATCCCTGTGTCGATCGTGACAGTGCTTCCGTTGACTGAAGTCACAGTCAGGCTGCTCAGATTCGCTATATAAGTCGGGCTCACCGCAACAGGAAGCCTCACGTCCGTGGGAACCGTTGTCGTCGTCTTGATTGCCAAATCATCCGCCCAGTCGTTTGCAAATCGAACTGAATACTGCACGAGATCAGGCGAACTTGCCTTGTAAGTCAACTTAACCGCGCGCACCACAACTTCCGCGTTCAGATTGGCCGACGGGGCCGTCAATTGCAGCGCATCGCCAGGCCAGACATCTGTATTGAAGCTTGTACGTGGACCGTTATATGTACCGCTCCACGCAGCGCTTACGCTTGCCGCCGCTTGCGCCATCACCTGCGCCGCGTTGCGGCAGTCATGCGAACTCCGCGCTGGCGGATCAGTCACTGTTCCGGTCCACGCCGATACAGCAGGAAGCCCTGACGCTGCGAGATCTGCCTGACTCGCCGTATTCACCGATCGGCCAACCGCTCTTCCGCTGGCACGATACGTGACCTGGATCTGCTCTCCCACCGGCGGCACGAATCCCGTATAGAAGCTGAGCTTGCCCGTCCGCTGTATCTGGCACTCGCCGCCCTGGGCCGTGCTCCCCAGCCTGCGGGTTGAATAGCCGCTTCCGGAAGGTGCCGTTCGCACCCACCCTGATCCAAGGCTCGTCAGGCTGATCGAACGCATCGTCCCCAACAAGTGCAGGCTGCTCGCTGTCGCCACCCAGCACGCATCCGGCAGCGAACTCACTGAGCCGTCGTAAAGAACAACTGGCATCCCCGCAACGCCGTCCACAACCTCCTGAATCTCGAACTGCAGCGATGCCGGCAACGCGTCGATGTCGCCGCCCAGGGTAATCTGCCCCGTATCTCCCCAGGAGCGATAGAACGGCCGATCACGCTCAGCTTCCTGCGCGTGTATGCGAATCCGCAGTGCGTACTGATTTGCCGGGTTGACGGTGTATGTCGCACCCGAAGGCATACCCTCGATCAGCGGTTGCAGTGTCACCGTCCCGGTGCCGGACGCAGCGGTTGCCACAAAGCCCGCCGTGCAGGTCGCCTGTGACTTCTCACCGACAAAGAACCCCGGAAGCACGCCCGTGCTCCCATTCGCCAACGTCACGCCGGTAGCTTCCAGCAGAAGCGTTCCACCCATCTCAACCTTGTTGAGGGTGCTCAGGATAGTTTCTCCGTCGTATCCGCTGCCTCCGCTCATCACCAGCCCGCCACTGCCTACAGCCAAATAGCCATCCGGATCGATCCACACACTCAGATCGAAGCCTTCACCATCAAAGTCGTCGTCGATCACAGTGGTTTGCGACGTAGGCAAGAAGTATGGCGTCTTGGAAAGGGTGAATTCAGTGGTGACACCGTCCCCGAGGAAATACTCTGTCACATACGATTCCGGCTCATGCAGACCACACACCGTGATGTCGTTGGCCAGCACGCGCTTTGTGTTCGATGTCAGCGTGAGGTTCGCCAGGCTCAAACTGCCATCAGTTTCGTTCAGCGGATGAACCATCGCAGGAACATTGCTGAAGCTCAGCGCGCCATTCAAGGCCCTATACACGCCGCGAGCCTGATTCGCCAATGCACCAACCGCCTGGCTCCAACGCACGCCTGCGTCCACCACAAAACTGCCGAGTCCCGTCGCAAGCGAGAGCCCCGTGGTCGAAAGCGATGTCAATCCAGTGCGCGTCACCATCGCCGTAACAGCCTGGCCCGCATTCACACCTGCAGCCGAATAAAGTGACGTCGCCGCAGATTGATCGAGCAGCATCTCTTCGCTAACCGCTTCCAGCGCCAGTCTGTACCGTGGCCCTGTCACTCCCATACCCGCGTACTCTGGCAGTGGCGCAACCGCCAGGTAGCCGGTGAAATACACCGTTCCGTCGTCGCCCTTCACTGCGATTGCCTGATTTCGAACCGGCGTGGCAAGGCTGCCATCCGCAGGCAAGCTCAACCAGAGCCTGCACACAGACGGCTCGTTGAGCGTGCGCTGGATCGTGAGAGGCTGGTTGGTATCCAGTGCAGCCGTGTAGTCCAAACCGTGAATCGTAATCTTCATCGCGTCTCCAGCTCAGATCAATGCATTCGCCGCAGGCAAAAAGCTTCGGTAGCACAACACACGTTCTCCATCCAGCGGGTCCGTGACGGGAAGCGCGACGAATTGCGCCTTCAGCGATACCCGCTGCTGCGCGCCCTTATCCTTGGTGTCCAACGCGCTTAGAGACTCCGACGCCCCGGCCGCAGACTGAAGGCGTGGATAGTGAAAGATCAGGCGTTCCCCCTGCGCGCACTCCATCACAAACAGAGCGGACCATTCCTGGTAGAAAGTTCCTCCCTCGCGGTCAACGAACCCTACAAGGGCCTGCACCTTCGCGCCCGACGCGGGCGCACCTGCTGGAAGCGGAGCAGCCAGCGTCAACACACCTGCATTCACCGCGGAAACCAGTGCAACGTTGAACGTCACCCGGCGCACATAGTCCACATCGCTCAGCGCCTGTCGAACATACGCACCCGCAACCGGCGCGCCCACAAACCCCGTCTGCCCCGTGTAGTCCACATCGCACGCGATCAGTGAACCGGCAGCAAATTGCGCCGCATCACCCGCGGCCAGCACAATCGACGACGCCGTGGAACCTGTTTGCGGCGTCACTGCCGAAACAGCCGGCGCACCATCGGCCGCCCCTGTGCCGCCGCTCGCGGCACTCAACACATTCATGTGCTGGGCACCTGTTGAGAGCGCCATCGTCAGCTTGGTCCAACTTGAAAACTCAAAGCTGAGTTCCGCTTCAAGCGTGGTTCGTACCTGCTCTAGCGGCGCTGCCGGAACCCCCGTTAATAGCGGCGTCGACTTACTCGTGGACTTACGGGAAAAGTGCTGAATCCATCCCAGATCAATCCACGGGCTCGGCGGTGCAGTCAGACTGAACGTGCCTTGCTCCGCCGGATCAAACAGCACCGGGGTCTGCGTCGCGCGGTTCACCGGCGCAAAATACGCGCGTACCCGCCGCGTCACCGGCGCGGGAGCTGAAAACCAGCTTTGCGTCATTTACTCCCCCTGCTCCTGGTAGCTGTAGATCATCACCTTCACCGAGCGTCCCATCCGGTCGCGCTGCGTCACCGCGGGCGTAAACACCGGCTCATCCCAAAAGACCTTCGTCAGCATCGTCGCCGCAGGCTGCACCGTGTAGTTCAGTTTCTGCGTCCAAAAAGGATCGAGCAGCGCAAGAATCTCCTCGTCCATCGCGCTCAGCAGCCGCCCGCGATCCAGCCCGCCAAAAGCTTGCGTTCCGCACGTCTGGTAGACAATCTCACACTCTTCGGCAACCATCGTCGCGCCCAGGTCGACATCCGCTCCCAGCCCCACCCAGCGCAGCACAAACACATCGTTCGGCAACTGGCTGAAGGGCGCTTCCGCATCCTCCACCAGGATTCCCGGACGCAGCGCGCCGCGCAGCAGCACCGTGCGTTCCGGGTTCAGCGCCGTCAGCCGTGTGCGCAGTGCACCATAAAACGAATCCTTCGCATTTTGCATGAAGTTGTCCTCGGTATCGAACTGCCCGGCGGATGCAGCAGGCCGCCTGATCCAGCGCGTTTTCGTTCGCGCTTTAAAGCGCCTCTGGATAAGTCAGAGTCTTGAAAGGGCACGTCTTGAGCCGTGCCCAGCTTGATGACAAACCATTTCGTCAGCAGCTTCGTGTCAGGGCACGACTTCAGTCGTGCCGCAAATAGCCCGAAATAACGGCGGGCTTCAGCCCTGAGGCAATGTTGCTGACTTGATCAGATCCGCCTTAAGGAGCCTCTGAATAAGTCAAGGTTTTGAAAGGGCACGGCTTCAGCCGTGCCAATAAAGCCCGCTAAATCAAGGGGGCTTTAGCCCCTGAGGGAAGAATGCTCACTTGATCAGAGCTTCCTTAAAGCGCCTGCGTCCGCGCTTCGCGCAGCAGAAGCCGGTACAGATAGACCTGTCCAAACGCCTCGCTCGACGCCACTGACTCAATCAGGTAGTCCTGTCCCGTCACCGTCACCGCCAGCGTCATTGCAAACAGCGTCTGCGCAGACTCCAGATCAAGCGCGCTCACCTGCGCCGCCACGCTCGTTGCGGAAATCAGAAGCTCCCACTGCGGCTGCTCTCCATCCTTCATCGTGGGTCGCAGCCGCCGCATCGCAACCGGACTTACCACCACATCGGAAAATGTCGTTGCAACAATGCCCATCTCCGCCTGGTTTGAATCCGTAGTTGCACCCGTCACACGCAACAGCGCCGTCGTTCCAGCCACCGAGCGCAGCAGCGCATCGGCCAGCATCTGCGGCGCACCCACCGGATTACGCGCTGCCGTATCGCTCATCGCTCACCCCAGTCTGTTCGCCACGTAGGGACGCAGCCACGTCTGCACAGTCTCGTCCAGCAGTGAACTGGAAAAGTACTGCATTTGCATCGTGTCAATCTTTGTCCGGCTCGCATTCAGCGCTGGCGTCGCCTGCGCATTACGCACAATCTGCGCACACGCCGTCTTCACGTCGTCGCCAATCGTCGCCAGACCCGCCGTATACGTCACCTTCACTTCGTTGTACGGCAGCCCCAGCAGATTCCACGGCAGCGTCAGATCGCCCGTCGCCACGTCGCAATCCACTGTTGAAGCATCGATCTCCGTCCACTGCCCCGGCAGAGAAAACGCCCACACTGCATCGCTCAGCAGGCCTTCCACAGCAGCCCCGCGTCGCGGCTGCGCATACCGCGCTTCAATCGACACCAGTGGCGACGTCGCAGTACCCAGCGGCGTCAGCGGCAGATATGTCAGCTGCACCGTCTGGTTGCCACTCGTCAGCCGCATCCGCTCCGTGTACTCCGCCACGTTCAGATCCGGCCGTCTGCAGAAGCTGTTGATCAGCGCTGTCGCCGCCGTGATCCAGTCTGCCGACGTGCCCACCGGCAGTCCGTAGTTGCTGTACTCCTCTGGCTCCAGATACGCCATCCCTTGTCCTTTCCAACACCACGGGCGCAGAGGTCAGGGCCACGTGCGCGGCAGCACACCACCGCGCGCGCTGATCCCCTGGCCTCTGTCCCTGCTTCTTAGCGGTCGACAAGCACCTGGTAGTGCGCGTAGTTGGCACCCTTCACCACCAGGCCGCCAAACTTCACCGCCACATACTGCTGTGTCAGCGAGCTAGGCATGCCGAGTTGGAAGATGCGCGGTGCGGGATCGCCGAGCCAGTGGTACTCGATCAGGTCCTCAGTCACGATGTAAGCCGGCAGCACCGCCGAGCCCGAACCAGGCGTGCCCGTGTAGCTCAGGCTCCAGTCCGGAATCAGCGGCAGATCGCCCGCCTGTGTCGACAGCATCTTCACGCGCAGGCCGCCCGTGATCGTGTCCGAGTTCAGCACCACATTGAACTCGCTCTTCATCTCACGGTCGATCAGGTCCAGCAGCACCGGGTTCGCGTAGATCGCAGTGGGACGCACTGCATAGCCGTTGTTGGCCACCATCTGCGCCACCGTCGACTTCAACCCATCCACGATCGAAGCCGAAGTTCCGATGGTCGTGGTCTGACCGCCCGCTGCAATCTGCGCCACCGCACCCATGTACTGCGTGGTCGTCGGCGAGCTCAGGCTGGTGTCATTGCCGTTCCACAGTGCCACGTCGTGAGCCAGCATCACGCCGCTCACCGTGTCCACCAGGTCCTTCGCCTGCAGATACGCAAACTGCTGCTGCTGATTGCCCAGCTCCACGTCGAACAGGTTGTAGTTGATCTGCGAAACAATCGACTTCAGCGGCACGCTGCGCTCCACGCGCGTCGGGCTCACCACGGTCGGCACAATGCTCCGCGGATTCACAAAGCCCGCAGTACCCGGAGTCGGAAGCGCCGTCTCCTCGAAGAACCGCGACGGATGGCCCGTCGCCGGCACCTGCTTGATGCGCTGACCAAACGGGCTCGAGCGCCGGCAGATGTCGAAGATCTCCGTCTGGTAGAGCGGCACTTCCACCGCGCCCGGTCCGATGAAATCAGCTGCCGCGTGAATATCTGCAAAGGATGCGTTCATAGTTTCCTGGCCCCCTCCATGGGGCGTTGCTAGCCGCTCGCTGCTAGCTGGTTCATCTGCCGGTGGCGGTCTCCGTCGCTCGTGCGCCAGACACCGCCGCCGAACTGTTTGGCAGAAAGCTCATAGGCAATTTCAAAGCTGTTTTCAGCTCAGATCCAAACCGCAGCTATGCAATCGCGCCCGCACGCAGCAGTTGGCTCTTCACCGCAATCCGCTGCTCCAGGCTCAGCCCGGCCAGCGCCGCATCCAACGTGCGCACGTCCACCGGCCCATCGCCGATGCCGTGTTTGGCAAGCATCTCGCTGGTCGTCGAAGGAATCGTCCTGCGCTGCGGATTCAGCACTGAAGCCGCACTCGACGCCTTCAGCTCCGCAATCTCCTTCTCCGCCGCGGCCAGCTTCTCCGCCAACTCCGCTTCGCGCAGTCCCTGCTCCACCGTCGCCGAAATCTTCTCCACCTCGCCACTCAGCGCAGAACTACGCTCCTCCAGCCAGTTCAGAGCGCGCTCCATCTGCGATGCCGCGGCTTCAAGCCTCTCCGCAATTGCCATTTCCTGGTCTTCCATGCTCTCCCTTCCTCTCGAGTGAAAGTGCATTGAAAGCAAGCCGCACGTCTCTGCAAACGCGCGCAGGTTCGCGTCTCGTCTCGCAGTGACGGCAGCTTGCTAAGTCGCTATAGCAAAAGCAGCCTGTGTGTATCCCCGGCGCAATGCTCCCCAATCGACGCACCCACCTGGGCGCGGCGATCCGGCACATCCTTGGCCAGGTCACACACAGGCTGCTTTTTGCTTTAACTTGCCATCCGGAAACTTGTCGCCCGGTACGCTGCCTTGTCGCGCAACAGAATCGCCGCGCCCGTGAACGTCACCCGCGTCAGCTTCCAGATCTCCGCGCGCATATCCTCCACGCGCGCATCGGCCAGCTCATAACTCATCCCCATCGCGCCCGGCCCCTGCGCGCGAATCGCTTCCGCCACTTCCGGAAAATCGCGCGCATACAGGTAACCGCGCACCACCATCCGGTTCCGCTCCAGGTGCGCCTCGGTCAACAGGCCAATCTTCCGCCGGGCATCGTGCCCATCCCATCCCGGCCGGTAGTCCACCGCCATGCCCAGCAGTGACGGCAACGCCTTCTCCGCCGCTTCCTGCGTCAGCATCACGCGATGTCCCCGCGCTCCCGACGGAGCTTTGTCGCTCGGCGCGTTCACCATCGTCAACACTCCCTCAAAGGCCACGCGGTTCGGGTGGCCCTCCACGTGAGGGAACTTCATTGCCATCGCTTCCAGTCGCATCCGCTCTCCGCCCCGTTCCTCGCTTGTCGCTCTTACTCCGCCTCGCCCGCCAGTTGCGCCGCACCCGACTTCGCCAACGGCCCCAGCCCCCGCATCGCCCGCACTTCGTCCACCGTGTACACACCCACCTTCAGCAACTCGACCTGCACCGCCAGCTCCGTCTCCTCGTCCCGCGCGTTCAGGTCGTTGAACACAAACTCAAACTCGCGCCACCCAATGCACTTCGCAAACAGGTCGCGCGTGATGTGCCCAGCCAGCAGCTGCGCCAGCGGCTGAATCGCCCCGCGAAACGCCTCGTCCGCCAGCTCGGATGCTGTCGAGCGATTCACGTCGCCTTCCAGCCCGAGCAGCAACGGCGGCAACCCAAACGCATTCGCCACCATGCGGATCAGGAACTGTTGCCACGCCAACCGCAGATCGGCGTCCGTACCCTGCGCAAACTTCAGCACCTCCGGCTTCTGCGGCGTCGAAATCAGCGGCACCCGCCCCGTGCCCTCAATTTCGTCCTGCCACCACCGGATCAGCCGCTCGTGTTGCGTCGGCGTCGCCTCGTTCAGCCACAGCGCATACTGCGCCACCGCATTCGCCGCCAGCTTCCCCGCAAACCGGTGCGCCGAAAGAAACTCGTTCACCGTCTCGAACGCAACCTCCAGCGGCCCCAGTCCGAACGGCGTAAAGCTCCGCGGGTTCATCCGGATGTACATCAGTTGGTCGTCGCGCAACTCCACCGCCGCCGTATCCATCTGCCCCGGCGCCACCTGCGCATACCGCGCAGATTCCGCAAGCCCATCCCACTTCGCATTCACGCGGATCGACGCACCATCCACCGGCCACAACTGCGCCGGTTGCTCCGCGTCGCCCGTCGCCTCCATCTCGATCGCGCCGTAGCCACCCGTCAGCGCATCCTCGATCACCTGCTCAATCAAAGTGCGAAAGCTATCCGAAGCATTCGGCTCTTCCAGCGTCCGGCGTAACGCCCGCAACCTTGCCGTCGCGTCCACCAGTTCGCCTGGCGCAATCCCCCGGCGCACGCGAACCTGCCAGTCCATCGCCGCAATCCGGTCCTTGATCACGTTGATCGCCCGCCGCACCACCGGAGTCTCCGCAAACCGCCGCAGATTCATCGGTGTCGGCTTCGGCAAAAGGCGCGCCTGAAACTGCACCGGGCTCAGGATCGCCGGCAACGCCAGGGTCTTCCGCTCCGGCTGGCTCGCTGCCGCCTCCAGTCCGTCCCCGCGGCCTGTAGCTTGTCGCCAGATCTCCCGCAACTGTTCCGTAACCTTCACGCGCATATCCTTTCCCCGGAAATACAAAAGGCGCGGCCCCCATGTCGGGAACCACGCCTCGTATCTCATCGTCGCAGCCTGCGCTGCCGGCTCAAACTTGTCTTACTGGACTTACAAACTAGATACTAACCGTTCGCGCAGAATAATCTGCAAATTCACTTTTTCGTGCAGCACATAAGCTAAACCGCGCAATGACAATACCTTGCGCAGTTAGATCAGCGCAGCATTCCAGGTGCGCCACTTGACTTACTTTTCAGAGGGCTTCGTCAAACGCGCAGCTCGCGTCGCGCCGTTGCCGCCACACGCTCCAGGTCTGCCGTGGTCAGCACGCGAATCTGGTGCTCCTCCATCGTCTCCACCCCGAAGCGATACAGCGCCAACCTCTCGGGATCCTCATCCGTCGCGCCCACCTTCGCCGCGGGCTCCACAATGGCCGTCAACTCCAGCCCCGCATTCTCTACCCGCTGCACACCCTCGCGCAGCGCCGCCGCAGAAAACGCCAGCACCTTCGCCATCTCCACACCCGGCTCCAGTGCCACCGCATGAAACATCCGGATCATCCCGTTCGGCCGGTACCCCGCGTCAATCCGCAGCGGATCGCCCGGTCGCGTGTACAGTGACGCCGCAATCCGCTTCCGCATCAGGTCCCACACCCCAGCCCGTTCAAACTCCGTGCGCATCCGCGTCTGGATCGCCGCACGTCCGCTCACCCGCTCCCCGCGAGCCTTCTTTGGCGGCTCCACATAGAGGCGCATCAGCTCTTCCACACCCGCCGGCAGGCTCTCCGCCAGATACGCCTTCGGCGACGTCATCTGCACGCTCAGGGAGAGAGCTTCATCCAGAATCTTCCTCAGCTTGCCGTCCGTGTCCTCTGCCAGCCGCCTGCGCAGTTCGCTCTCCATCCCCTCCAGCAGAGACGTATCCGCATCTGGGTCGAGACACCGCACACGCCGCCAATCCCGCGTAAAGCGAACCTCGGGAGCCCCGCCGTCCTGCGCGCGCAGCACCACCCCAATGTGCACAAACTCATTGCGCACGGGGTCCGGCACATAGCGCAGCAGTTGGAACTCGCAGGCAAGCCGTTCGTTCATCGCAGGTCTCCGTTCATCACCGCAGATACAGCCCTCTCCCCCGTACTTACATCACCCTCTGAGGCAGGGTAGTACCCCATCCCCATTCCTTCCAGTCCCCTTCTCCGCCTTCTTCCTTCTTCCGCCCCCAATTGGGAAACGGCTCCCGGTCTGACCTCGCGAACATCTCAATCAGCTCCCGGATACGCCCGCGCCGCGCCAGCAGTTTTTCCGCCAGCGCCTCAATCTCGCTCAGGTTGCCGCCATACCACTCCGGCGGCACATCCTCCACCGCGGCCCACACCACCCCAGGATCAAGCTTCTCCAGCCGCGAGAGCCACGGCTCAAAATCCGCCCAGCCCCGCACGCCGCGATACACCTCGTTCCGGTAATAAATCCCGCGCAGTGGATTGTCCTCGAACCGCCACTCGCCAGCGTGGAAGCAGTACCCGAAATCGATGAACACCGCACGGTATCGCCGCTCACGCGCCTTGCGCGCAAACACCGCCTGCCGTCCGTTCGCGTTCCCCGTCCACTTGTCCAGCGCCAGGATGCCCGCAAACTCGTTCAGGTTCCTCACCTCGGTCAGTTGCTCCGCTGGCAGATAATCTACAGTCTGTCCGGGCATCAATCCGCCTACGAACTTGGACCCAAACTGCAGCCCAGCACAACACCGCTCGCGTCTGCGGCCAAAATCAATCTCCAGTTCCGGTGTGTGCTCAATCAGCCACGGCGAAACCTCGACCACGTCCACCTGCGGCGTCGTCAATCCCACCGCCGCTGACAGCCGTGCCGCCACCAGCTCATTCGCCAGCACACGCATATGCTGCGGATTGTTCTGGAACTTCACCACCCAGGCATTGCCGTCCGCGCCCAGCATCAGATGTCCCTGCGCACCGCCGCGCATTCGCCGAATATGCTGTACCGCCACGACCGCCAAAGAGTGCTCCTTGCCTGCAAATCTTCTATCAGCATTCTATTCCGGCACCGGTTCTCGCACTCTCCCGTTGCGCGCAGTGTGCTCATCGCAGCAACAGTTCGTCCCTCGCAGTCAGCGCAATCGCCATGGACATCACGCAATCGTCATGCGCCCCCGCACACGCTCCAGTCCTCCCGTTTGGCAACCGCACAAAGCTTCTGCATTCGCTCAGCAGCCGCGCGCTCATAAAGCACTCCGGCCTTTCCACCAGGGTCGATCCCAGCCGCGCCAGCACTGCCGGCCGGCTCACTGAATCCGTCGGCCACCCCGGCTGCCCGTCCTTCGCGTAGATCCTCTTGTAACCGCAGTTGTTCAATGCCAGCGCCAGCACGCCATGCCCGTGGTTGTTCCGCTCCACCACCAACTCGGCTTCGTTGTACTCCCGCGCCAACTCCGTGAGAAACTGCGACAGTTCGAGCCCTCCAACGTGTCCCGCGAACTCCGCGCACTGCAGCCCGGATTCCAGTTCCACCACCTGCGCAGCCGAGTAATCGCCTTCGCTCCCACCGCCCGCCGGATCAGCCGCCACCACGTACCGCTTGCCCGCCAGCGGCGGAAACCAGATGCGCAACTCACCATTCCTTCGCGTCTCCGCAGGCAGCGCAACTTCCGTCAAGCGTCGCTCAATCCTCTCCAGTTCAAAGACGCACTCACCGCTCGCGCGGAAACACGCCTCTGCATCCTCGGCGTACTCCTGGCGTGCCAGGCCGCGAAAGCTCGCTCGCATCTGCCGCCGAAATCCAATCTGCTGCAAATCGAGCCCCTCGCGCCGCATGAGCCGCGCCTCTTCTTCCGTCAGTGTCTCTTTGTCCGCAGCCTCTGCGCGGTAGCGCGCCTCCATCCACCACGGAAAGAAGTGCCGAACCGTAGCGGTTTCATCCGCATGTTGCCACTCGCTGTGGAAGCTTCCGCCCACGCCATCCGGCGTCGACTCCAGCACCAGTTCCCCAGCCGGCGACAATGCAGCTCTCAGCCCCGCCAGCGTTTCCGCCGCATCGCCCTTCCAGCGCGCCATCTCAGAGCAGTGCAGATTCTGGATCGTCAGCCCGCGTCCAGCATTCCGCTCTCCCGCAGACACCACCATGTATCGCGAGTCGAGCAGCGGAAATGCCAGCACTCGCGCGCTCGCTTTCGATGTGCTCAGCGGCCCCTTCCGAAGCTCGCGTGGCAAGTGCTCCGCAAACCGCCGCACAATGCCGAAGATCTCCTGTGCTGACTCCCTCGTGTGCGCAACCAGCAGCGTCACCGTCCCCGGCTGCGTGATTGTCCGCAGAAAAAAGCGCGCAGCGATCCACGTCGTGAGCCCCATCTGGCGAGCCTTCAAGACAATGTTCTTCTGGCCCCTTCGCAGTTCAAAAGCTCGTTGTACCGCGTTCGCGCGCAGCGGAATCAGCTGGCTTTCGCGAGTTCGCACACGCAGCCAGTTCTCCGCCAAAACCATCGACACCGTATCGCCTCCCAGGCTCTGCGGTCTGCGATCCAGCATCTTTCCAAAGTGCACCAGTTCTTCAAGGTCGGCTGGAATCACATCCGGCAGCACATCCAGCCCCAGGTCCACGGACTTCGCGCTCAACCGCCCTCCTCAAAAAAGTGCAGGACGCGAGGCACATGCCTCGCGTCCTGTCTCTCCGCCTGCCTCTAGTTGCCGCCGCACCAGTACCGCACCTGATACGCCGTGCTCGCCGTCAGCGCAGAGTTCGCCGTCAGCGTCACCGCCGACGCCGTCTCGCTCCACGTCACCGTCGTCTGTTGAGCTGTCGATGAAGAAACCGCCACAATGCAGTTCGCGTAGTTCGTGTGCGAACTTGGAAATGTCAGCGTCGCCAGCGTCCCGGTGGCCGGACTTGTCCCCGTCGTCAGCGTCACGTCGCCACTCACGCCATCGCAAACGTGGCTCGTCGCACATGCAATCGTTGGACTCGTTCCTGCAGCGGCCCCGGCAGCCAGCGTCATCGTTCCCGATCCCGCATAGCTCTTGCCCGCAACAAAGCCCGTCGCCGTCGTGTTGCCGCTCGCCGTCACCGTCAGCACCGTCGCCGGACTCGCCCCTCCGCTCTGCACCAGCAATCCACCGGCGCCACTATTCGCCGAGCCGTTGATCACCACCGCATTCGATCCCGCGCCAGCATTGATGATCGTTTGACCGTTCTGATACAGCACCTCTCGGTCAAGCGAGTTAACGCTGTCCGTGAGCCTCAGATAGTTGCTTGCGTCTTTGCGCAGCTTCCATTGCGTCGTGCCAGAGTAGTTCGCCAGAGCATACGCACCAATCTGGTCCGCACTCAGTCCGGGCTTGATCACCAGGTCCTGCTCCGCTGCTGCACCGTTGGCCAGCGTCACTGTGTTTCCCGTGAACGTCGGCGAGGCCAGCGGTGCCAGGCTGCTCAACGCTGTCCCTGAGTCCTGCACTTGCCCGCTCGTCCCCGTGAACGTCACCACGTCGCCAGACACGCTCGTCGTCGGTCCCGTTGTCAGTCCCGCTCCTGCGCCTGCCTGTCCTCCAATCGCCGTCTTCGGAATCGCCGTCGATGCCGTGTCCGCGCCACTTCCATTCGCGTAGCGGTATCCAGTTAAAGCTCCAGCGCCCGTGCCGCCCTGCGCCGTGCTCAGTGGCGTGGTCATCCCGCTCAGTGACGTAATATCTGCGTTCGCTCCGTTCTTCGCCGGTGTGTAGCCGTTGTAGTCCGGCACATCTGGCTTGATCAGATACCACGCAACATAGTAGGTCGCCGTATTGAACACGTTGCCAAAGTTCGCAGTTCCTGCGCTCATCCCGGTAACGTGATACGAATACAGTTGCCAGTTCGTCGTGCATGTCTGCGCGCTCGGCGCAAACAGGTTGCCATTCGCATTAAAGCCAGGAGAAAAACTCGTTGTTCCTGACGGGCATTTCGCCAGCATGTAGATCATCGCGCTCGTTGCCGGAAAGTGTGTCCCTGCCGTAAGAGCGCCACTTGCCGTTGTCCACTTCCCGCTGAAGAACTGCTGGAAGCTCCCAAATGAAGCCCCACCGCTCACAATAAATTCATAGCCCGTGGGTGAGGTGGAGTCCGCCTGAATGTAGTTGTTGTAGACAGGCGCGCCGTATGGATTGAACGCAGCATCCTGAGGCCAGAACCAGAGGTCGCTTGCGCTCGGATAGCCGCCCGCTCCAGTTGTCGCAAAGTCCGCCGTATACTTGCCTGCGATGCCGTCTGCCTTCGCGTGGTTGAGTTGATTGCGCGTAGACGACCCCGGAATCCCATACAAGAGAAGGCTCTGGTTCGCTGCGCGAATCGTGTTCCCCAGGCCGCCATCCACCACAGTCGTCCCAGCTAGCTTCAAGTCGATCGTGTTTGCAAAGCCGTTCACGTTAAGCGGACCGGCGGCATTGCAAGCCACGCACGTTACATTCGCCGCATCAATGAAGGACGCCGCGCTTCCTGGTTCAAAGTTGAACCGCTGCAGCATGGCATTGCCGGAATCGACGCGCGTTCCGGCTAAACCTGAACCCGGCGTCCCCTCAAATTCCGGCAGACTGACCGACAGAAAGTCCGGGTTATCCGACCACCGGTTTCCCAAAGCCAGAAACTGCGGTCCGTAAGCTCCCGTCAGCTCCCAGTTTGTAATCGAATTGAACGCGCCGTTGTAACTAATCCACGGACGGTTCAGATTGATCATCGACATGTGATCCCAAAGCTGAAAGTCATTGCTCGAGCTCTGATACCACGAGTTCTGCTCTGACGATCCCTGCACGATCCCGTAATCAATCGCATGGACGCCGATGTTGCGCGCGTCAAGGCCATAGAAGCCCCAAACGCCCTGCGTGTAAATCCCGCACGCGCTGTTCTTCAGCGCATTGCTCGATGTGATCTGCACATCATGCAAAGAGTCGTATGAGTTCCCCGCGCTCTGGCTTGGGTTCACCCAGTTCGCTGAGTTTCCATCCTGATCATCAAACGCGATTGCGCAGTTCCCCACATTCGCAGTCACAGAAAGATCCGCTACTGAAATGTATGCCTGCGCACTCGACACCGTTGTGGTCGCAGCCGTAGCCAACGTGATCGTCTTCCACACAGTCGACTGCGAATCGATTGCCCAGCATGGCGTAACCGATGCCACCGTCGTCGATAGATCAGCGCCGGAAGCACCTGCTCCCTTAACCAGAATCGCCTGCCCCACGTCTCCGCATGTAATGCCGGCATTGCCCGACGTGAACACCGCGCTACCGGCAGTCATCGCACCGTCGTTCACCCAACGGCCCGGCCAGCGATGTGAAAAACTCGGTGCCGTTGATGCGTTCACAATGAAGGAAAGGCCGTTGATCGCCCAGTTCGGGTACCAGGTATACGCATTGGTCGTTGGATCTAACGCATGAAGAATGTCCTGCCCGGGACCGCCGGAAATCACCGCGCCACCACGCCCTGCCGCCGACCCGCCATTGCCCGTGCCAGGGCCGCGAAGCGATTCTCCATGCCACTCAAGCGCGGTCGCTGTGTAATAGCAACCACCCGGCGGCGTCGGAAAGTACACCTCTGCAGGATTCCCCATGCTTCCTGACGCATACGTATCCGCAGCGCGCAGCGCCGCCGTAATCGCGTCATGATCGTTGGTGCTGCAATCGCCCTTGGCGTTAAAGGGTGGAGCCATCACGTTGATCTGCGCGTTCAGACTGGCTGTCACAGCGGGGACAGTCAGCGCGCCACTGAAGCTCTGCGAAGACGTGCTTGTGAGCGACGCACCACCCAGTGCCGTCAATGCCGCCGCCGCGGTGGTCGCACCCGTACCGCCCGATGAAATCGGAACCGCGTTCAGCCCGCTCAGCGTCGTACCGTTCGCGCTGTAATAGGCAATCTGGCCGCTTGTGCCGCTACTTACGGTTCCGCTTCCGCCACTGCCAGACCCGCATGCAGACCCAGTGTTGCTGATGTAACCGGAGTTATCGATCTGCAGGCAGTTGTGCCCACTCGCGGCGGCCAATCCCGGAAACTGTATCGTCGTCGTTCCCGTGAACGCGGCATACAGCGTGCTGCTGTTCCCGCCGTAAATCTTCATGCCAGCGCCGGAGTTCGTCTCGTAGTTCACACGCACCGTGCCCGCTGGAAGCGAAGCATTCACATACGTGTCTCCCGAGTTGGTGCTCTGGTACGCCTTGAACGAGTCAATTCCGCTCAGCGCCGAATTCAGTGCCCAGTTATTGGATGCATCCTTCACCATGTACCACTGGCTCGCGCCCGTGTGATCACGGTAGATGAATGACTCCTTCTGCTCAGTCGTCTGACCTGCCTGAAGGATTGCGTCGATCTCCGCATCCGCCTGGTTGCGCACCGTCGTTGTGCCGATGAACGTCGACGTTCCGCCCACCTGCAACGTTCCTACAAAATTCGCATTACCGGCATTGCTGATCGTTGCCACGGTCGTCTCGCTCGGCCCGCCGGATCCAATCACAACGCCGCCCGTGCCCGCGTTGTTCGAACCATTCAGAACCACGGCGCCGGTACCCGCCGCATTGATCACCGTCTGATTGTTCGTGCTCCCCGCCATCGCAATTTCTGCAACTACATTCGGTGCCGATACCTGATTGCCACCGCTCCACGCAATCGTCGGCTGTGACGTATAGCCGCTGCCATTACTCGTCACGGTCACGCTGCCAACCGTGTAGCCCCCGCTGCAGCTCGACACAACCATGTTGGCTGTACCCGCAGCCCCAGTTCCGCCGCCTCCGGAAAACGCAAGCGTCGGTGCCGTATTGCTCGAGTAGCATCCGCCGCTGTTCAGCACTACGTTGGTCACCGTATTCGCCGTCGCCGTCAGATACTGTCCTATCGACAAGCGGCTCACGTTGTTCAGTTCATCCTGCACCTGGTAAAACTGCGCTCCCGCCGTCGCATCCGTGAGCCCCGTCGTCCAGCGGTAGCCATAGTCAGTTTGGTATCGATTTAGCAGTCCGCGTTCATCTCCCAACCCGGTTCCGAGTCGAAAGTGGTTCGTCACCGTGGCGTCTTGCTGCGAGCCGTACCAATCGCCCGTCATGCCATTAAAGCTGCGATGAAACGTGTCCAGAAAGCTGTTGCGCGTGCCACTGTCCACCAGCTTGCCGGTAAACATGGTCCCGCCCGTAATCCAGCTGTTATAGGCACTCCCGGCATCGGCCACAATCTGGTTTGTCGAGTTCTCATTCCGCAGCCCGATGATGGTGTTGTTCTGTGCATTGGCGCCCAGATGCAGCGCCGTCGAGCACCCCTCCACATCGCCGCCCGTAAACGTGTTGCCGTCTCCCTGCGCCAGGTTGATGCCCACCGTACCCGCAATCGGTGCCCCGCTCGCAGTCGGACAATTCAAATGCACGCGCAGAAAGGTGCTGGCATTCATCCAGTCAGTGGTTGCCGCGTTCGCTGCCTGGTGCCCAACTCCGTTAATCGCTACCAGAAAACCGCTGGCCGCAATGTCGTAGAAGGTTCCGCCCGTGTAATTCCCGGTCCCGTCCAGCGTCATACCGGTCTGGTTTGAGTTACCCAGAAGATAGAGGCTCTGTAAGTCCATCTCCTGCGTGCGAAACGCTATGAGCGCCTGTGCTGTCGCAGCAGCCGCGCCAGTCGTATTGATCACGGCATTGTCGAGGTGGAAACCCTGCGTGTCAGTCGCATAACTCGCATCACCCACCTGAATCATTGCCCCTGTGCCCGAGTACAGAAACACAGTTCCCCCGGCGCTACCGCTCGCCACGCTCGATCCACGCAGCGAGCAACCCCGAAGCGACACATTCCGCGTTCCCGCCGTCACTGCAATCTGTTGCGCCGTAGCAATCGTCGCGCACGGCAGCAGCACAGTCGTGTTCGCCGTCGAAATCGTCACGTTCGACGCCATCGCCAGCGTCCCCGTAAAGTTCCGCGCGTCGCATGTACCGCCATAGGTGCTGCTCAGGCCTGAGATACATGCCTGCAGTTTGGCGCCAAAGTCCGCACCCGCAAACTGATCCACCTGCCATGCAGCCCCAAGCTGTGTGGCCGTCAACGGACCGGTTGCCGCGCCGCCAGAGAGCGGCATCGCCTGCGCGAATGTCGCATCCACGTAGTGCTTATCCGCCGCCTGCAGTGCCTGCGTCGGATCGCCACTCAGATACAGCGGCCCCGTCAGCGTGCCCCCCACAGGGCTCAGTGAACCGCTCGTGAGCGACAAGATCGCCTGGTCCACATAAGCCTTGCTGGCAGCCTGCACCGCCTGTGCCGCAGGCATCACCTGCGCGCGCACTGAAGCAATCGTGGCCTGCGCAGCCGCTGGAATTACCCAGTACTCCGTGCTCGTCGTACCGTCGCTCATGTGGTACACAGCCGTGTAGAACAGGCCTGCAGGCGTCGCTCCAAGATTCGGCGTCAAGTTCACTGACACAAATCCATCCGCGCCGATCGTTGCGTTCATGTGGCCTGCTGCCACTGCCAGCCCGTTCGATGTCGTAAAGGCCGGCCAGCTCAATAGCAGGGTTCCCGACCCCGGCTTTCCATTCGCCAGGTACACCGTCCCCTGCACGGTCGTCGTGCTCACGCCCTGCGCCAGGGCGATCCATGCGAATACCATTGCTAACAGGCCGTACCCCAGTATCTTGGTGGCGCGCAGCCATGCGTTCCGTATGAGCTTCATCCGTGCCTCATCCTTCCGTTCAAAATCAAAAAGGGACCATGACCTCACTCCGCGGCAATCCTCTTGCCTCGTAGCGATGTCACGATCCCTCGGCTCTGCGTTTGTCTTAGTCCGCCTGCGCAGCATCCGTATCGCTGCGCCCGTCGTCTCTTGCGTTCTGCCCGCAATCCCTCGTTGACTTTGCCTCTCCCTGCCACTCCGTTTCCGTGGCAAGTCGTGCGGCCAACCTGTAAGTCAGCGGAGATCCGCTTTCTTGTTTCTGGCCTTCCTGTGAAAGCTTATAGAGCAGTTCAACACTCTTCAAATCTCCCTCAGCCGCCTTGTCACCCAGCTTGTCGACTATCTTCTGCCCGCGCTCCGTCAGCACGCGGCATGCCTCCGAGCGAATCTTGTTCGCTCCGCTGGCCTCGGTGTCCGCTCCATTCTTGCGCGCGCGCGCTCGCTTTGAAGTGGATCCTCTGTTCGTACCCATTGCTCTGTCCGCCGATCTCGAACAGCCTTCCACGAATTGGATCACCGCGCTCGTGCTTCAAAAATCAGCCAGCGCGCCTCTCGGACTGCACCTACCGTCATTTGGACATTTCCATCCTCGCGGTCCGCACACATCCCTCCGCGAAAGGAGCCCGAAAAAGAAAATAGGAGAGCCACCATCGCTCTCCCCACACTCCGCTCCATCCTGTATGGTCCAAGGATACCCAATCCCTGCTAAATTACCTGCAATCCCCTTCTCCGCAGTTCCGCCTTTGCTTTCTTCCAGTTACTCCGGCGAGTTTTAAGGCCTGCGGTTGACATCCTGCCACGCCGCAGACGGTCCCATGGAACCAGACAGGCCTTAATCGCGTATCGTGAAGTGCAAGCAGTCGAAGGAGGATCGTCCATGAGCACCACCTCATACACCAATCCCAACGCGCAGGCGATCTTCTATCAGCAATATGAGGTTGTCCGCCGTGACGAAGTCGTAGGCATCCTTCTCGCCCTCATCCTTGGCAGCTTCGGCGCCCATCATTTTTATCTGCGCCGCACCGGCCTCGGCGTGCTCTATTGCTGCTTCTTCTGGACCGGCATCCCCGCTTTCCTCGGCTTCATCGAGTGCTTCTTCATGCCCGGCCGCGTCCGCGAGTTCAACGCCATCCAGGCCGCCGGAATCTCTGCCGCCCTGGGCCTGGCCGTTCCGCCCATCGGCTGGCCTGTCCCCCCGTCCGTCAATATGCCCCCTGCGCCGGGTTCGTCCCTCGTACTGCCTGGCACACTCCTTGCTTGCAGCCGTTGCCAGACTCCCAACGTTCAGGGCGCCCGCTTTTGCTCCTCCTGCGGCAATCAGCTCTGACGCTCACCGCACGATCATCAATTTTCCGTGCCCCACTCATTGCGCAGTCCCATCGCGCAATGAGTGGGAAAGCAAGCCCCCAACCCAGCCACAACAAGCGCAGCACCCCGTACCCACCACTCTCCCCCAGCCACCACCGTGTCCTTCTGAGCGGAGCGCCCCAGGGGCCCCATGAACAGTTCCATCGTTCATGGGGTGGGCGGAGCGAAGAACCCGCTTCTCCCCCTGTACCCCTACCACAAACCCTGCGTGCCCCATTCATTGCGCAGTTCCATCGCGCAATGAGTGGGAAAGCAAGCCCCCCAACCCAGCCGCGACAGACCTTCGTGTCAGGGCACACCTCAGTCGTGCGGAAAACGTCCCAAAACAAGAGGGCTTCGGCCCTTGCAGCATCGTTTTCCCGCCTGGCCGTTTCCAGACAGATTCTCGCTCTCACCGCACGCCAACCCGCTGCCCCGCCGCCGCCAGCTTTGCCTTCCACCGCGCTCGCTCCGCGTCCTCTGCACCCAGGTCCACTTTCCCGTTCACCAGACACGGGTCCGTAAAGCTGTTCTTGCCAATCGAATTGCTGGCGTCTGGATTTCCTTCCCGGTTCATCCACGCATTCGCCGCATGCATCCCGCCGCCGTGCGCTGGCGCAGCCATCCCCCCCGTCGTTCCCGTGATCGTGTTGTTATAAAATCCCGGCACCTTGTAATAGTTCCAGAGCACCACCGCGTTCGCGCCCCACGCGTACCGGTGACCCGCCGCATCCACTCCGCAGGAAACCACTCGATTGTTCCGCGCCGTTACGTCGTGGCCATATGCAATCCCCACAGCCGTCCCCGCCGTCGCCACCACCTGGTTATTTTCAAACACCACCCACGCCGTCGGAGCCGCGTTCGCCGCCGCACTGCCGTCCGCAATCAACGCGGTTCCCGTGTACGACTTCCCCGGAACCGCAGTCGACTGGCCCTCGAGATAGTTGTCGTGAACCCGGATCGGGTGGTCCTTTGATCCCGAACTTTCGTAAATATTGATCGCGTCTTCAGTCGAAGTGGATCCCATCGTCTGCACCGCTTCGTTCCACGCAATCTCTGCGCCCCCAGCCGCCACCACATGGTTCAGCAGGATAAAGTGCCCCAGCACGGGCCGCGTCGGCAGCAATCCACCATGCCCGTCACTTGCCCTGTCCTCCAGGTTCACCGCACGGTTATTCGTGATCCGCAAAACCGACGGGGTCGACACCGACGCCTTAATGCCGAACGCCATGCCCGTCATCGTGCAGTGATCCACCGTCAACGCTGCAACTTGCTGAGCCAGTAAAAAGGCTCCGCGCGCGGCCCCGGAAACCCCAGCATCAAGCGCAGTCCCCGTCACATTGCGGATCGTTACATGCGCCCCATTCTTTCCTCCGGTCACAGCAATCACGTTGCCCCGGCCACTCACCGTCGCATTCTGCAACACCACATCTTCATCCGTGCGGATCGTGACCGCCGCCACCCGCGCGTCGTTGCTCGTCCAGTTTCCGGAGTAGACTCCGCCGTGCGTGATCTCGATTGGACCCGCCGGCCCCGACGCAGCCGCGCGCCCGGAGACCGCAATCAGCACAAGCCAGAGCACGCCCGCTGCCTGCACAGGACGCAACGAGATACGCTTCCCTCCTGCCCGTTTATCCATTCCACTCATCTCCTTTTTGACGCTATCCTTCTTCCTGCGTTTGCCTGCCCTGGCCATAACCATCGCCTATGATGAAAGCGACGCCTGTAGCCCCATGAAGACCGCCCTCATCCTCGTAATCCTCTTCGGTATCGCCGCCTCCATCGCCGCCGACTACCTCTGGAAGCGCTGGATGGCCGATCGTCAGCGCGACCGGAATCCGCACGACCAGCACAACCGCGCCGGTCGCTGAACGGGCAACTTTTGCACGCTAAACCCGTTACAATGAGGCAGAGGGAGCCGTCTAATTCACATGTATCGACTCTTCACCCGCCACTTCCCCAGCAGTACGGATTTAGCAGCCACACTGCTTGCTGCCCTTCTGGTTTCATCGCCCTTCGCCGCGCGCGCACAATTCGTTGCTCCGCCAAGTGGCACCCAGGTTCACGATCCAGCCGCTTTGAAGCCTCCTGCCGGCTCGCACGTCGCCATCGTCGAGTTCGAAGACCTCGAGTGCCCTGACTGCGCCCGCGCCAATCCGCTCGTCCGCGAAGCCGCGGCTCATTACAAGATCCCGCTTCTGCGCCACGATTTCCCGCTCCCATTCCACGCTTGGAGCATGCAGGCGGCCATCAACGCACGCTGGTTCGATACCCACAGCAAGAAGATCGGCGATGACTATCGTGACGAAGTCTTCGCCAGCCAGTCGTCCATCACCGACCTCAACGTCCTCCGCGCTTTCACTGAGAAGTTCGCCTCCGAGCGCAAACTCGCTCTGCCGTTCTCCGTCGATCCGCAAGGAAAGCTCCAGGCTGCCGTCAAGGCGGACTACGCTCTCGGCCAGCGCATCGGCATCGAACACACCCCCACCATCTGGGTCGTCACTGCCAACAGCAAGGGTGCCCCGTTCGTTGAAGTCGTCGACCGCAGCAAGCTCTATCAACTTATCGACCAGGCTCTGGCCGATACCAAAGGTGCGGCGCCCGCCCACTCTGCGCATCGATAGCGCATCTGGCGCCTGATCGGTCTCATTCTCATGGCATTGCTCTCGTTTCGACGTACTTCGATCGCGACCACCGCCGCACTGCTTCTCGCCGCGGCCGGTTCCCTTTCACTCGCACCGGCCGGTGCTGCCGCGCAAAGCAGCCCCCGCATGCAAGTCATGGACTCCTCCGCGCTCAAGCCCCCAGCCGGTTCCCGAGTCGCCATCGTAATGTTTTCCAATCTCCAGTGCCCGGCCTGCGCCTCGGCTTATCCCGTCCTCCGCAAGGCTGCGGCCACTTACCACATTCCCCTCGTCGACCACGATGTTCTGATTCCGTCGCACAATTGGAGCCAGCAGGCCGCTCTGAACGCGCGCTGGTTTGACCTCAAGAGCCCAGCTCTCGGCGCGGAATATCGTGACGCCGTCTTCGCTAACCAGGCTTCCATCTATAGCCCGCTCGTTCTGCGCCAGTTCACTGAGCGCTTCGCCCGCTCCCACAATCTCCAGTTCCCGTTCGCCGTCGATCCGCAGGGCAAGCTGCAAGCCGCCGTCGATGCGGATAACAATCTCTCCAACCGCACCGGCATCCACCAGACGCCCACCATCTTCATCGTGACCTCCGGCGGCCACGCCGCTCCTTACACGCAGGTTCTGCAAACGGATCAGCTCTACCAGATGATCGATCAGGCCTTGTCCGCAACGCGCTCAGAGGCGCCCGCGGCTCATCGCCACAAGTAGCTCTCCGACGTACAATCCGTTCAGATCGCTTATCACTATGTCTGAATTCAGATTCGTAGTTGAGATCACGGCGACCCCGTTCCACGTTTGGAGCACACTCCTTGACGTGGAACGGTGGCCAGAGTGGACCCAGTCCGTCACCAGCGTTGAGCGCCTCGACGATGGCCCTCTTGCCATCGACAGTCGCGTACGCATCCTCCAGCCCCGCCTCATCCCGGCCGTCTGGCGCGTCACTGAGCTTGATCCCGCCAATCACGTCTTCATCTGGCGCACCGGCAAGCCCGGCGTACGGCTCACAGCCACGCACCGCATCGACCGCACAGACCAAGGCGCGCGCGTCACGCTCACCCTCGCCTACGGCGGCCTGCTCGGCCCGTTCATGGCCTATCAATTAAAGGATTTGAACTGGAGCTATATCACCATGGAAGCGCGTGGGCTGAAGGCTCGCTGCGAATCCACCGTGCGCGAGCCCGCTCCCGTCGTCTAACTGCCCGGCTGAATCTGCACCAGCCCCGTGTCGCCCGGGGAAATCGTTCTCGTCTGCGGTGCACGCCAGTGGTCAATGTAGCTGATCCGGTGTACGCAGCCAATCGTGCAGTGCGGCGAGCACGTCTTCGCCGTCAGAAATTCCCGCTTCACATCCTCGCGCGTGTACTCCGCAATCGGTACCCCAGGGAATCCCCTCTGCTGCGAGCAGTAGTGCACCAGCCCGTCTTCGCAGATGTACAGATACCGCGAGCCCGCACGGCACCGCCACACATTCGGCCGTCCCGCCGCAATCGCTTCCTGAAACTTGTCGAACTGCGCGTAGTTGGTCTTCTTGCGATTCCTCATCGCAAAGTAGACCTCTGACTCCGCATCGTTCAGCGGCTTCAACTGCCCGTCCCCGTCGTGGATGATCCCGATCGTCGACTCGAAGCCCAGCTCCAGCGCACGCTTCCCAATCACCAGCGCGTCGTTCGGATCCTTGAACCCGCCGCCAACCACTGAGTTGATGTTGACGTGGAACTCCGCATGCTCTGAGAGCATCTGAAGCTTCTTGTCCAGCACCTTCAGGCTCTTCTTTGAGATGTCGTCCGGCACCAGGTTGTCGATCGAGATCTGCATGTGGTCCAGCCCCGCGCGGTTCAGCCGCTCGATCCGCTCCACATTCAGCAGGTAGCCGTTCGTGATCATCCCGGCAATTGCACCGTTCTTGCGGATTCGCCGGATAATGTCGTCCAGGTCAGGATGCGTCAGCGGTTCCCCGCCGGAAATCCCCACCATCGCCGTTCCCAAAGACCCAAGGTGGTCGATCCGGCGGTACATCTCCTCGAGCGGCACCGGCTCTGAAACCTTGTCATATTCATTGCAATACGCACAGCTCAGATTGCAGAAGCGCATCGGAACAATCTGTGCCAGCACCGGGTGGTCTGTCCGAGCCAGCGCTCGTCCCACCATCATCAGTTCGCGCACCTTGCGCGTCGCTGCCTTCCAGCGTCCGTGCAGCGTCAATCTCCGGGGAATAGCCATCTCTTCTATTCAATCACAACGGCCAATTCTTCGAGCCATCACCCCAAAAAACCTCGCTCTGCACTATTTTCAGTGCACTCCATCCATCGGCCCAGTCCGATTCCTCCGTTCCTCCCACAAAAGGGCCAGAGCGCGAATACCTCGTCCGTAACCTCTTTGGTAAGTAACCATTCAGGGTAAGTAATCCGCGCATCATCCTAAGTTACTTTAACCCTGCTTGACCGTTACACATGACACGGTGAATCTGCCTTATTTTCTTTTACTTAGATGATCGCGTCCCTACCATTAGGCCATGGTTTCACTGTACTGAATCGAGCCACTTACGGCTCGGGTCGATAAGTAGACATAGATACACCGTTGCCTTGGCGTACCACCGCGCACTTGATTTTCCAGACCGGCCTCCAAGCCGGCTAGATACAGCAATAGCGACCATTTGGTCTTAGAACCTCTTTGCTTAATCCAGCGCGCTTGTACTGCCCAGGGCACCCGAGGAATGCCCCATGGCGGATTTGTTTCTTTCCCACGATGCTGCGTGTAACCCATCAACCCGTTCGTCCTCTGTGCGCACGCGGAGCCATTCGCCCCGCTTCGTCTTCGCCCTCACCGCGCCATTTCTGGTGCTGATCTGCACCATACTGTTGCAGGGTTGCGCCTCGGTCTCAAGCGTTGCACTGAGCGCAAGTTCGCAGTCTGCAGGAGCGGCACTAAACCCCAGCTCAGCCAGCATTCAGACTTGGCAGACACTGCAGTTCTCCGTCACTGGATCGGCTTCCACCAGCGACTGCACCTGGGCCTCATCCCAGCCCTCGGTCCTCGCCAGTCTCGGCGGCGGTCAGTTCCAAGGCACTCAAACCGGCTCCGCCAACGTGTCCGTCACCTGCGGCAGCTCCACTGCTTCGGCCAATGTTGTCGTATCCGCTCAGCAGCAGTCCGCCCCCATCACCATCACCAAGGGCGGCACTTACTCCGGCAACTGGGTTAGCAACGATCCCTCCACCCCTGCCATCACCATCAAGACCAGCGACCCCGTCGTACTGCAGGACTCTGTTCTCTCCAGCCGCGGCACGCTCATCCGCATCGCCGGGTCCGGCTCCGGCGCAAACGTGACGGTTCAGAACGTCACCGCCACCGCTCTCGATCCGCAGGTCTCTGGCTCACAGCGCGGCGCCTTCATCAGTGCCACCTCCGTCGCATCGCTCGTCGTCCGCAACTGCTCCGTCACCGGAGCCAGCTTCGGCGTCAAGCTCTCCAGTTCTCAGCCGTCCACGCTTCAGATCCTCAACAACTCCGCCGCCAATCTTGAAGACCGCGCCAGTGACGGCAATGGCAGCTTCCTCGCCTCGCGCCCTGCCATGGGTCACTTCGTGCTCTTTGACGGTGTCACCGCCCCCAACGGGGCTGAAATCGCATGGAACAAGATCGTCCAGTCCATCGGCGACACATCCATCGAAGACGTCATCAACCTCTACAATTCGCAAGGCGCCGCCGCCCACCCCATCACCGTCCATGACAACTACATGGAAGGCGCCTCATCCCCCGTCTACACCAGCCACTACACAGGCACAGCCCTCATCACCGACGGCCCAACCTCCAGCGGAGCACAGCCCACCGCCTATGTCGTCTTTGAGAACAATCAGGTGGTAGCCACCGCTGGCACCGGCGTCGGCATCGCCGCCGGCCACGACATCCAGGCCACCGGCAATCGCGTCGTCTCCTGCGGCGTCACGTCGAGTGGCAGTTGGTACGCGTGGGGCGCCAACGCCGTCGTCATCTGGAACTACTACAAGAGCGCAGCGTTTTACAACAACACCATCACCGCCACCTCCGGCGGCATGGTCGGCCCCGGTTCCGGTAGCGCGGCCACTGCTTACGATCTCTGGGTCAACTCGGCCGACGCCTCCGACCCTGGAATCTCCGCCGCCGGAAACACCTTCACCGACCCCTGCCTCACCTCCGGCAGCATCAATCTCCAGGCCGAAGAAGACGAACGCACCTTCTGGACCCAAAAGGTAGCCACCGCCGCAGAACTCATTGGCGACCAGCACCAGAACTGACCGCCCCATCCGCTGAGATGATCGCGTGCCCACCTGAGCAACAGCCCACCCCTAGCCGCGCTTTTGTCCTTGCGGCCAGGGTGGCGGAAAAGCACAAACCCTCCGTGCCCCATCCTTCGCGCGTTCTGTGCGCGAAGGGTGGGAAAGCAAGCCCCCACCCCCGCCACGACCAACTGATCTCTGACAACTGACCACTGATCACTGTCTTTGCAATCAATTTCCCTCATCTGGCGCACAATCGAAACATGCAGGCCGTGTGCCTGCTCACCGCGGGGCGCGGAAATGAATACCCCCCACCCCCCTGGGTGTTTTAACAATTCACGCACCAGATGTGATGCAAAATAAGTAGGAATTGTCGACGCTCCGGGAACCTCACCGCACCGGCCTGCCACTCTCCAGCGACTCCACCAGCAAATCCCCCACCTGCTGCCACGTCAGCAGCCGCGCATGATCCGGCCGCGGCAACTCGCCCCGCAGCGCCTGCTCCATCGCCGCATCAAAGCTCTCTTCCCGCAGCGGATCGAACACCGACGCCTCCGGCAGCAGCTCGCGCGCGCACCCGGCATACTGCGAACAGAGCACCGGCAGCCCGGCCCACAAAGCCTCGTTCACCACCAGCCCCCACACATCCTCCAGCGTGGGAAACACAAACGCATCCGCCGCGCGATACATCGCATTCAACGCCTGCTGGCTCTGGTTCGGCAAAATCTCAAAGTGCTCGAGCCCGCTCTCCTGCGCCAACCGCCGCAGCGCTTCTTCTTCCGGCCCTTTGCCCACCAGCACCAATGAAAACTCCGCGCCACGCGCCTTCGCCCGCCCACAGGCGTCAACCAGCTTGTCCAGCCCCTTGCGCTGGATGAACTGCCCCACGCTCAGCAGCACCGGCCGCGGCCGATCTGCAAACCATGCCTTCTGCCCGCTCGGCTCCTCTGTAAAAGTCTCCTGCGGCACGCAGTTCTGGATCTGCAGAATCTGCTCGCGCCTCGCGCCAATCGTCTCCAGGTACTCCGTCGTCGTCGCACCGTAGCTGATCCAACGCCGCACATGCCGCACCATCCAACGCCGCAGCCGCCGCCGGCCCTGCGAAACGTTCCGTTCCGAGTGCACCGTCCCGCCCCACCACACCCAAACCGGCACGCGCATCAGCTTGCCATACACCAGCGCAATCACCGTCCGAATGCCCATCTCGTGCGTGACAATCACATCTGGCCTGAATCGCGGCAGGCTCCACAGTAGCCCCAGGTTCAGGTGCACATAGTTCGTGTCAGATACTCCCGCAACCCCCGTCTTCTTTTTCCGGATCAGTTGCCACGTCCACACCTTCTCTGTCTGCAGGTCCTCTGGAACGTCCAGCTTCCAGCTCCGGTTCGCCTCCGTGCCACCGTGCAGAATCCGCGTATCAAACGCCTCCCCTAATCTGCGATAAGCAGCCAGGCGGTAGGGCGTCAGCATATTGGTCAGAATTGCCAGCCGCTTCTTTCTCATTTCGATCTCAGCAGAAACATGCCCGCGTCCACGCGGAGCTGCATAGGAATCCCATACTTCTCCATCAGCTTCACCTCGTGAACTTCAATCTCCGCTGGCGTGAAGCGCGCTCCAACGCGCTTCGCCGGAACCCCTGCAACAATCGCGTAGGGCTCCACATCGCGCGTCACCACCGCACCCGCCGCCACAATCGCGCCCCGCCCAATCGTCACGCCCGTCAGCACAATCGCGCCGTAGCCGATCCACACATCCGGCCCCACGTTCACGCACTCCTGCCGCGCGACTCCCATTCGCTCTCCGTCGCCGATCCACGGCGCAAACCGCACGCTCGCGCCCACCACACTCACATCGTGGTCGTGCCGGCCCACCAGCCCCACGTTGTTCGCCAACATCGTGTGCGCTCCAATCTCGCCGTCGCACTCAATCGTGCACCCCTTGCCGATGTACACGTCATCGCAAACCGTCATCCGGTGCGGCGCATACAAGATCGTCCCCAGCCCCAGATGCACCCGCGCGCCCAGCACCACACCACTGCGCACCGCGTACCTGCGATACACGCGTTGCCATAGCGTTTTGATCAGCTTCGCTGCCATCTTCCCGCCCGTCGTCTACACAGACTCCGGCACTGTTGTCGCCGGAATCGCCCCATAATCTAGAAAGTTCGTGCGCAGGTCCTTCATCGCCAGACGCTGCTCCAGCATTCGCACCATCCCCGCCGGCAACGGGTCCCCCATGCGCATCGCCATTCCCTGGAATCCCGCCGCGTCCTCCAGCGTCGCCGCATACGCCATAGCCTGGGCCGTAGGCGAGTCTTCCAGCTGCTGCTCTCTTTCGCTGCCCCACAGCGAATACGCACCATCCCGCAGCGTCAACTGCGGTTCATACCAGAGATACGGGCCGTCGGAAAGAAAGCACGCTGCCAGGCTGTACGACGACACCGAGCACACACGCAGATCCGCTTCCGTCATCAGCAGCAGATCACTGCACTCCGTCAACCCCGTCTGTTGCACCTGCCCTGGATTGAACCGCCGTACCGCCTCTTCAAAAACCGCATCGCGCTTATCCGTCAAAAAGTGAAACTGCACGCGCGCTCCAAAGGCTCTGCGCAGTGCCTCGCACACGCACAGATACCATGCCCCCGGCACAAAGATGTTGAACCGCCCGCGCACATCCTCACCCTCCGTTGGCGTTGCAAAGCCATCCCGCTCCGCCCGCATATGCACTGTCACAAACAGCTTGTTGCGGTCGCGCCGCGTCGCTGCAAATGAGTTCTTCAGTGCATCGCGGCTGTGCATCAACTGCGACAGCAGAAAGCCTCGCGCCCGCCGAATCGCACGGTATCCGCCCCACATTCCTTCCACCGTCACAATGTGCGAGCCACACCGCTCCAGCCCCCGCGTCCGCGCCCACACCTCCAGTGCATCGCCAAAATCCAGCAACCCGGTCGCGCGGTAGTCGCTCTCCGTAAACCTGTGCGGCGTCAACCGCGCCAGCATCTCCTCTGCAACAAAGTCCAGCCGTGAAGTTCTGAAGTTACGGGAATACTGGCGTTGATTCAGCCCCCACGCGGGCCCCACCAGCCGCGCATCCAGCACCTGGCTCGCAATCCATCCTTTGCCCCACGCGAGCATCTCGTTGCCCAAACCCGCGCCGCGACGGCCCGTTCTCCTCGCAACCACCAGTCTCATCGCCATTCTTTCAATCCGCCGTTCTGTCGTTATGAACAGATTGTTTCGCCCACCGCCGGCTGTTCAGCCGAGCGCTTCAGCCGCGCCACAAACCACGTCGGCAAGTGCCCACCATACGACAGCAGAAACCGCACCGTCCGTCCGCCAAACGCAATCGGTGCCGCCGCCGTAGCCATCCATGCCAGTAGCCCGGCGCTCAGCGCAAACTCCAGAGCCAACCGCGGAGCTGCACCCACATGTGCCACCCGCAACCCACGATCAACGCACCACACAGCAGCACCAAATACCGCGGAAAACAGTAAGCGCCCCGCCAGCAACGCGCTCGCTTCTCTCCACCTGATCTTCAGCAGGTGAAACGTAAATGCGGCAATCGCGGCAAACCGCACCACCATTACCGCCAGCAATGCCCATGCAACGCTCTCCAATGAGAACCGCGCTGCTGTAAAGAATGCCGCCGCTGCCAACACACAGCTCAACGCCTGTGGCCAGAACTCCAGTTCCGGCCGGCCCAGTCCACACAGAATCGGCCCCAACAGCGCATGAACTCCAAACAACGGCATTGCAAGAGCCAGAGGCACCATCAACGGAATCACGCCCAGCCACTTATCGCCGTAGAGGCCCATGATCGTGGTGTCCGGAAGCATCGCCAGCACCGCATACGCCGGCCCCAGCACGCCCAGCGCAAGCCCCATCACCGCCAGTGTCAATTCGCGCATCAACTCACGCCGTTCCTGCACGCGAGCCGTTGAAGACAACAGCACAGACTGCAGCCCGTTCACCACCGTATTCACCGGCTGGTACGCAAAGTTGCAGCCACGCCCATAGAGCCCCAACGCTGCCGGTCCCAACCCGGAAGCTGCCAGGTTGTCCAGATTCGCGTGCCCCCAATTCACCACGTTGTTCGCGATGATCGTCACGCCGAACGTCGCAATTGAGCGCTCCGGCCAGGCGAACAGTGGCTTCATCGTGTGCCGCGCCGCAATATGCAGCAGCAGAGAGTTCACGCCTGCCTGCACAAGAAACGCCGTCACCAGGCTCCACACACCCGCGCCACTGAGCGCCATCGGAATCCCGAGCACAAGAAAGCCAATCAGGTAACTACTGAGCGCCGCCATCTGCACCGCCCGGAACCGCATCGACCGCCGCAGCAGCGCCGCCGCCACCAGTCCCGTCGACTGGATCGCGATCATCAACGCCATCGCGCGCACCACGTTCACCGCCGAAGGGTCGTGAAACTGCCGCGCAATCCACGGTGCCGCCAGACATACCAGCGCCGTCATACCCGCGCCAATTCCTGCCTGGCACGTGAATGTCTTCCGCACATCGTCGCTCGTCAGTTCCGGTTTCTGGATCAGCGCCTGACTGAATCCTCCATCGACAAACAGATTCAGAAAGCCGTAAATCGTACTCGCAATGATCACCTGCCCAAATGGCCGCGGCCCCAGGATCCGCGCCAGAACAATCCCGATTGCCAGCTGGCAAAGGCTCCCGCTGATGCCGCCGAGATAGTTCCACCGAACTCCTCGAATTGCAGATGCGGCAATGTTCTTTGGTTCTGACTTGGTCATTCGTGGTGATCTCGCCTAAGCAAATCTCAGTTCTCTGCGCTCTTCGTTTCGTGCATAGGTGCCATGCGTCTGCCACCCGCAAGCAAACTCGACACCAGCGTCTTCACGTATGGCGAGCACGCATAGAGCGGCCATCTCCATCCGTAGTGCCGTCGAGTAAACAGCAGCCATTCGCGCGGCGGCTGCCCTTTCGGTCCGAGCAGCGACTTCCATCGTTTAGCCAGCGGCAGCGTTGTATCGCGCCAAGTTCCCTGTATCGCGTTGTTTCCACATGTACCCAGATATCCAGGCGCCGCTACCACTGAAAACCCCGCACGCTGCGCCCGCAGACCGTAGTCCAGGTCCCCGAAATGGTGATGAAATCGCGCGTCGAGATTCCCTACCTTCTGCGCAACCGCAGCAGGAATCCACACGATATTCCCGTTCATCGTGTCGCATTCAAGCAGCCTCTCAGCATGTGGCGGAACCTTCTCGAAGCTGATCTGCAATCCTTGCCTGCGCACACGAATGCCGCCATAGCTGAGCACTCCTGACTCAGCAGAACGCGTGCTGCCGACTACGATCGCCGTCTTGCCTTCTATATCCAAAGCCGCGCACGCATCCGCCAGCCTCCGCACCGCATCCTCGCACAGCATCGTGTCATCATTCAGCAGGACATACGCATCAAAGCCTTCGCACAACGCCGCCTCAAACGCCATCCGCATGCCGCGATTCCAATAGAGCGTCCCATCTCCACGCAGCACGCGTACCGTAGGAAACTCCGCAGCCACCGCTCCGCTCGTTCCATCCGTCGAGCCATCATCCACAAGAAAGACGCTTACAGCGAGCCCTTCGAGCCCCCGCTGCGCATCGAGCGCACGCAGCGACCTCAGCGTGAACTCTCTGCGGTTAAATGAAGTCATCAATACAGCTACGCGACGGCATAACATGGCTATGCACTCTCCGTTGCGATGTGAGTCATTTCCTGCAGTTCCCACTGCGCTTCCCGATCCTCTTGCTCCCACGCGAGTGCGCTGGCATGAGTTCCAATCGCGTTGGCAATTCCCAGAAGTGCATAGGAATGTGGCTCGATCCCGTAAGCCAGGCCAAAAACCAACGTCGTCAGCACAACCACAGCCCACGCTGATGCCGAAGGGAAGACCGCTGGATTTGCAACCTTCGCAAGCCTCCATAGCTGCATCAGTGTCCTCACCGTGAACAGGAGGATGAGTAAAGCGCCGATGGCGCCGATCCGAAGATAGGTCTGGATGTATTCGTTATGCGGTGCGACAACGACGGTCTGGTGCGTGTCCAGATCAAGACGCCAAAAGCCGCTCCCCATGCTCTTGCCAATCAGAACTGTCAGAGCTGTTTGATCATCGTCGAGCAACAGTTGCGTCCATCCGTTCAACCGCCACGCAAAGGTCTGCCCATTCGATACCGCATCCGAGAACTGCTCTTCCCCGCCCTGCCCTTGCGCTCTCCCTTCATATCCGGCAACGATCGCCACCACCACCACTGCGACAAGCGCAAAGGGGACAATGCGGCGAAACAAGCGAAAGTCCAGCGGCAGCAATGCGGCGAATCCTGCAAGCAGCATGATCCACACGGTTCTGTGTCTCATGTAGACGGCGAATCCGACGAAGAGAACCAGCAGCACCCGCGGCCACCATCCACTCCTGCGGTATTGCAGTACAGCAAGCGATAAAAACCCGCAGACCGCAAGCGCGGCAGCTCCAGTTGCAGGCAGGTATCGCCCATTGATAAATGCGATATCCTGCACCTCCCACGCCATGATTCCGATTGGCAATCCCGCTGCAGACCCGAGCGCGATTCCGCACAGCGCCACGCCAAATCCGATATAGCTCAGCGCATAGCGCCGTACATCGCGTTCCTCAACTGAGACCGTCGAGAAGTACAGCAACGCCGCCAGCGGAGCCACATACGCACGCGATTCATTGCCCGCCACGGTAAGCCCGAACGTCAGAACCCCTCGAACAATGCTGAGCGCAAAGAGCGCAAGACAGCCTCCAATAATCGCGCCGTTCAAGTCCAGCGTGCGGTAAGCCCGCACGCGCCGAATCACTCCCGCAGCAAGAAGCACAATCGCCGCAGCGTCGGACGGAGTAATGTGAAGTCCGCCAAGCATCGCTGCGTTCGGCCCGAACGCGACGTGGAATAGCTCTGCCGCCAGCAGCATGGCTAGCCCAAAATCGCTCCGCCTGTAAGCCGCGTAGGTGACGGACGCAACCAACAATAGCCCCGTCACCGCAAGAACGAATGTCATCGGCGACCCTCCACCGGCGCCAACCTATTCGATGCTTCCGCGTTGTCCAGGGAATTCACAAGGTGAGCCCACGCATCGCGCGCTGTGCGAGTGCGCTGCGCGTGGTGTTGCGCCATGCTGCTGTGAATCGCGCTCCAGTCGCTCGTCGCGAGCTGCTCTTCCATCTCGTCAAATGAATCGAAGTAGAGCAGGTGCGCCAGATTTTCGCTGTCATAGAAGTCAGCTAGCCGCACCCATTGCATCATGCCATCCACGTCTTCGTACGCGTTCGGATCTGGCCGCGCACACGGCAGCGTAGAGCCCCCCGGCAGTCCACGCACACGGTTGAAGCTCAGCTCAGAGAGGACGCCATCATTCCCTTGCGCGGAATAGAGTTCCGCTGCAAATCGCTGAGATGGAAACAGCATCGGAATCCCCGCTGCATACATCTCGAAGATAGACATGACAGACGCGTTATAGGGAATCACCACCGCGCTCTTGAACCGTGCAATCTCCGCCCAACTATAGCCCTGCATCGCACTGCCAAGCCCAAGCTTCATCGCCACCCGTTGCGTCAGGCTCCGCTTGAACTCTTCAGACTTATCCACCAAACCGTGCACTTTGCGCGGCAATAGATACTTCGACACATACAGTGACTCAGAACGCTCGCCGCTATAGCGTGCGTGCGTGTAATTGCACAGACTCGGAATTACTGTCCACTTCCGCCCTGTGAAAAGTTCTGCATACGCCGCGTCATACTTGTTGTTCGCCACAGGGATGAGAATCCCGTCGTCGATCTTTCGCCGTAGATACGCATTCAGCTGTTCCCAAGCCTCTGGCTTGTCCGTGAATGGCGCCTCATACCGCGTCGACGCCACGCAGATGATCGGCTTGTTCCAGCGCTCGTACAGCATCGCAAAGCTCGGCGTGTGCGTAACAATGAACGCATCGTACGGTTCCAGTTCGTCCTTGTACCGCTCATAGAACGCATCGCACATTGAGGGGCTCAACTCCCGCCATGTCGTCTCGTTCAGCACATCGATCCTGTCACGCCTCCGTCCAAGCACCCATGCGTGGGCTGAGAGTGTCCAGTCCGTCACCTCATGCCCCATCGAGCACAGGATCTGTCGCAGATCGCCGATCACGCCAATATGCAGATCGATATTGAAAAAGCGCACGTTCTCTCCGAATCTGTTTTGGTTCCTGCAGGCCGTCCCGGAACTGCTCGCCTTGCTCCTACACGCGGTTAGGAGTGCTCCCCGCTCAGCAAGCCATCACGCATAGAGCCCTTGCACAATGCTCTTCACACCATTGCTCATTGAGAACAGTTCCCTGATCCGAGCACTGTCTTGCAGCGCAGATTGCCGCCCAGCTCCGCGTGCAGCAGCGATTGCCGTGCGCAGTCCTTCTGCAATTGCAGTTGGTTCAGGTGTCACCAGAACTGTCGTGGGCGCTTTATCCGCAATTTCCTTCAACCCATCAATTCGCGAGCACACCAGCGGTGTTCCGCACGCCACGGCTTCCAGCGCGGAAATGGCCAATCCCTCAGTCAGCGACGGCATCGCAACCGCATCCGCTGCCCACAGAAACGTCCGCACATCAGGCTGCGATCCTGCAAACCTTGTCGTACCTGCAATCCCCAGCTGTTTCGCAAGCGCGCGCTCTGGTGCTCCTGGCGCCTCTCTCCCTACATGCACATAGACTGGCCGCTCCTGCTCCGGCATCAGTGACAGAGCCTCCAGCAATGCACCGTGATTCTTGGCACGGTTGCAGTTTGCCACAGACGCAACCACAAACTGCTCCGGGCTCACTCCCAGTTCCAGCCGCGCGCGCACGCGCTCTTCCTCGCTCGGCGGACGAAAATGATCCGTGTCAATCCAGTTCCAGATGCGTTCTCCGCGAATGCGAAAGCGCTCCCACTCGCACTCCTGTACTCCTTCGCTGATCATCCCAAATCGTCCACCCATCAGCCGGATGAGATGCCGCTCAGCCATCTTTCTGAGTCGTAGCGTACCTGTGAAGCGAAAGGTATTGTGTGGCGTGACCGCTATCCGCCGCACGCCCGCAGCACGCGCAAGTAGCGCAAACAGTGGCCGCCCTGCCTCGACTTGAATGTGCACAATGTCGTACGGCCGCGCACATAGCTGATAGAAATCACGCACAAATCCCGTGCGCGGTAGCAACCTGTGCCTGCTCCGGAATGGCAGATGAAAGACTTCGTAGCCGCGTGAACGCATCTGCTCCGCAACTGGCCCGGCACTTTCGGCAGTGGCCACAACATCACACTTGAACCCTGCCTGCTGCCAGGCTTCCGCGCTCGACATCAGCATCTGCTCCATGCCAGAACGCTCAAGGCTCGCCATCACATGCAGTACGCGCTTCATCAATCGTCCCCTGTGCTGTTCATCGGTAACACCCGCTCCCTTACGGCGCTCGATAGATCGAAGCAGAAGTAGCAGCGCTGATCACGTTCGACCCGTTAATCAGCACCGACTTCCACGAGCTCACAGGCACATAGAGCGCATCATTCCACTCCAGCTGCACAGGGCTCGCTTCACCTGTCTGCATTTTGTTCAGGGGCAACTTGAACTGCACGAAGCCATCGCCCTTGCGGCGCACCACCACAGCCCACTTGGTTGAGGCCTGCAGTGTGGTTCCACCTGCCAGTGAAATCGCCTGCACCGCGTTCAGTGAGCCACCATCCACCATCAGGTACCCGCCAGGCCGGTTCACTGCGCCGAGCACATAAATGATCCCGGCCCTCTGGATAAGTACCGTATCTCCCGGGCGGACCATAACCCGTCGCAGAACCGAAGGATCGTGCCCCTGCGCGTATTCCACGTGCTGCACAACCAGTTCGCCTGTTGGTCCCGCTCGCTGAATCTCAATATCTTTTCCCGCAGCCATCGTTTCGCCACCCGCCAGGGCAAGCACGTCATCCAGCGGCGTTTGCGCAAGCAGTGGGATCCTGCCTGGACTGTGAACCTCGCCCAGCACGGAGACGTTTTGCGCGGCGTACTGCAAAACGTCCAAGTGAACTTGCGGCTTTTTTAGAATCTCCTTCTCTTCAAATGCCTTCGCAATCGCGTCCTGCGCTTGCTGCAGCGTGTCGCCGCCAACGTGTACAGGTCCAGCCAGGGGCAATGTCACAAACCCCTGTGGATCAACGCGCAGTTCCATCGTCATCTCTGGAAAGCCGTAGACCGACATCGAGATCAGATAGCCCGGAGAGAGCTGCAGCGCGTCAAATCCTTCCGGCACCACAGCTGGGCCGTTCGGATTCTGATACATCGATTGTCTGGGTAACTGGTCATGCCGATCGTCAAGACCCGCCGCAACTGAAGCGCCTGACTGTTGGCCATACGCAACGCACACGATCGCTCCCAGCGCAAGAACCGCACATGTGGTCGCTCTGCTGCGTGTCCTGTTGCTGGGTTTACTGCGCCGCGTCCGCATAGTAGCCGCCTCCCTTTCCGTAGTAGCCGTAACCCGCGTAAGACGCCATGGATGTGCTGAGTGCGTTCACCACAATCCCCAGCGGCACAGCACCTGCCGTCTGCATCATGCCAAGGCTTCGTTGCAGCTCTCTCTTGGTTGTCTTTCCGGAGCGGGTCACCAGAACATATCCGTCCACATGCGCTGACAGCAGCTGTGCGTCCGTAACAAACAGCACGGGAGGACTGTCGATAAAGATGTAATCGAATTCCTTCTTCAACTCTGTGAGCAGCGCAGCGAACCGTTCAGAGCCAATCATTTCTGAAGGATTCGGAGGAGTTGGCCCTGCAGGCAGCAGAAACAATGAGTCGATTCCGGGATAGACGCGGAGCACTTCCGCGTAGTTCGCTCCTCCCGTAAGGCAGTTGCTGAGCCCTGGTTCGTTCGCGCAACCAAATGCAACGTGCGCCGCAGCGCGCCTCAAGTCGGCATCGATATACAGCACCTTGCTGCCTTGAATCGCGAAGGCCGCCGCCGTATTCAGGCAGGTCGTTGACTTGCCCTCCATCGGCAAGCCGCTCATAAGAAGCACCACTTTCGGTGGTGCTTCCACCCGGCTCATCAGTAGAGCAGTGCGCAGGGTGCGATACGCTTCTGCAATGCGTGACCTTGGCGCACGCAGCAGCCACGCTCCGCGACTCTCACCTCCCGCGTCCACAGTCGAGATCTCCGGCGCAAGACGTGCCCGCTTGCTCTTGCGTTCATCGAAATCAGGAATCGCGCCAATCACCGGAACCGGCGTAATTTGTTCCACCGCCTCAGGGCCGATGATCGAGTCATCGAAGTAGTCCCAGAGAAACGCGCCAGCCAGCCCGAAGATCATCCCCACCATGCCACCCAGTGCAATCGTCATGGCAACCTTCGGAGATGAAGGATGTGATGGCTGACGCGCGGGGTTCACCAGGGTGATATTGGATGCCTTGATGCCCGCAGTGATGCTAGCTTCCTCCAGCTTTGTGTACAGGTCCTGATAGATCTCGCGGCTTGAGAGCGCCTCCTCCTGCAACAGCACCAGCTGATCTGCCTTCGCCGTCACATGGTTCACTTCCTGTTCCTGCGATGCAATCTGCTTGCGAATTCCATCCTCCGCCGCCGTCGCCAGGTCCAGATCGTTCTTCGCCCGCGTACGAATCCGATTCAGCTCCGTCTTGATCTGTGTCTCCAGCGTCTCGTACTGGTCGTGCAGTTGCACCATCGCCGGATTCTTCGCGCCATACCGCGAGTTCGCCGCCGCCATCTGCACCTTCAGTTGAATCTGCTGCTGGCGTAGCTGTTGCAGCAGTGTCAGGTCCTGGCTGCCCGGCGCAACCGGTGACGCCGTGCCTGCCTCGCTCGCCAGTGAGCTTGAGCCGATCCCCAGCACCACGTCCGGATCCTGCGTCTCAGTCATCCGGTAAACTGCTTCCTTCGCAATCCGCGAGACCTCCGACGTGGTCAGATCGCGGTTCAGTTGCACAAGCCGCTCAATCGGAATGCTGTCCGACGATGGTGTCACTGTATTCGTCGCGCCCGGGCCGCTGCTCGGTGTTAGCGTCATGCCGGTCAGACCGGACTCCCGCTGAAATTCCTCCACCTTAGCCTGGCTTGTTGCCACACGGTCTTTCAGGTCCGCTAACTGTGCAGCCAGCCATGCTGACGCGCGGGAGGAAGCCTGGTAGCGAGCCTGCGTGTACTCATTGATGTAGGCCTCAACCGACGCATTCGCAATCTGCGTGGCGCGCGCCGGATCCGTGTCCGTGTAGCTTACGTTGATCAACCGCGTACCCTTGATCAGTGCCACATGTAGCCGCTTGTGAAACAAGCCCAGCACGCGGTCGCGCTCCAGCGGCGCCTTCTCCAGCGGCAGGCCGCGCTCCAGTTCCAGTGCGGTCGGCTTTCCACCTTTTCCTGCGGGAATCGCGTACGGCGCCTGCGTGTCGAGTTTCAATTCCTCAATCACGCGCAACGCAGTATTTTCACTCAGGATCACGGCCTGCTCGGTGAGCAGGTCCATGTTGATCTCGCTGTTGTCGCCTAGCCCTGTTGCAACACCGGAGAGATCGACCATTCCCAGGCCGGTCCCGCTGTCTTTATTGATCTCAATCGTTGCCGTCGACGTGTAATGCCGCGTCGCCAACGCCACAGCCAGAGCGGCACAAAGGAGTCCTGTGCCGAACAGCGCAAGGATCATACCCTTGCGCCTGCGCAGAACCAGCACCACGTCGCGCAGTTCCAGTTCTTTCGCTGTTTGCACAGCACTTGCGTGAAGTCCAGCCCGAATGGGGGAGGGCCTGGACAGGGGAGTCCGGTTCAATGGCATTCTGCGTCGTGTCCTCTCGTATCCTGCACCGGTCAAATCTCTTTCAGGCTCGCCTTCATCCACCGATCGAAACCTGCTGTTGCCCTGCGTCTCGACGCATCAGTTGCCAGCTCATGCCCCAAAGAAAGCGTGGTACGCACGTTGCATACCGTCGCCAAAGCCTGCGCGGCTCCTGGCACAGCCGGTGCAACCATTGCAGCCCCGCCTTCTTCAGCCAGTGCGGTGCCTCCTTTACCAATCCCGCATGAATATCGAACGCAGCACCCACGCCGATCATGAGCTTCGCATTCAGCGTCCCGCAGTACTTGGCCATAAACCGCTCTTGCTTTGGCAGACCCAGGCCGACCCAGAAGATGTCCGGCTTTGCAGCCTCAAGCGTCTCTCGCAGATCGCGCTCCTCGTCCTCTGTCAGTGCGCGAAACGGCGGCACGTACACACCCGCAACGTCCAGCCCCGGGAACTTCTCCTTCAGCACTTCCACCAGCCGTTCCGCAACCCCCGGCTTTCCTCCGTAGAAGAAGTGCCTGTATCCGCGCTCCACTGAGACGCCGCACAGCGCCATCAGCAGGTCCGGACCGTACACGCGTTCCATCTGCTTGTGCCCCTGCATGCGGCCCGCCCACACCAGCGGCATCCCGTCCGGCGTGGTCATGTATGAGTCGTTGAGAATCGCACGAAACGCAGGATCGTCTTGCGCCTCAATCACGCCATGCACGTCCGTGACGCAGACGTATCCGCGTCCGTCCGTGCGGATCAGATCGTCGCTAAGCCGCAGCGCGTCCTTCATGTTGATCACGTTCACCTGCACGCCCAGAATGTTCGTCCGTGGTGCGTCGTGCGCCTCGGGCGCGGCATGCGCTCCTGCAACATCGTTCGTATGCATGAATTCAGCCATTTCGGATCCAGTTTTATTCCTGTAAGTCGAGATCGAGCTTGTGCTGCCGCTCTGCTTGCTTCGCCGCTGCGGCAGGCTATACACCGCGCATCGCAAACACCACCGTGTGAAGAAGAATCGCCACGTCCATGAATGTTCCGCGATGCCGAATGTAGTAGAGGTCATACTGGATGTTCTCGTGAATCTGAAATGCGCGGTCCGCACTCAGTTGCCACAGGCCAGTGATCCCGGGCTTTACGCGCAGCCTCTGTCTCTGCGCCTGCGTATACTGCTCCACAATGAACGGCATCTCCGGGCGCGGCCCCACCAGCGACATGTCACCCTTCACCACGTTGATCAGCTGCGCCAATTCGTCCAGGCTGGAGCGCCGCAGAAAGCGCCCCACGCGCGTGATGCGCGGATCGTGTGACTCTGTCGGAGACACCGCGTACTTCGGCGCGTTCACATGCATGCTGCGCAGCTTGTAGAGATTGAACAGCCTGCCGTCCTTGCCAACGCGCTGCTGCGTAAAGAACACCGGGCCTTCTGAATCCAGCCGAATGAGCAATGCCAGCAGCAGCCACACCGGAGCCAGCACAATGATCAAGAGCAATGCTGCAGCCACGTCAAACGGCCGCTTCAGCGTTTCATACTGCCAGCTGCTCGCCGGCTTGCCAAACACGTTGAGCAGAATCCCGTCGATGTCCGCGTACTCAGTCCAGTGCTCGGACTCAATCGCCTGCCCCGGCACATACGCCAGCCTCACTCCTGCCCTGCTGGAAGCATTCACCGCGCGGGCAAAACGCTCACGCTCCAGGCTGGGAATCGCCACCACGAGCGTTCCACACTCGTGACGACGTAGCAGTTCCGCCGTCACCGGCCCACGCACCACCGGCACTGACTGCTCGCGGCGATACGCGTACTCAAAAACTTCCTGCCCCTCCAGTTCCGGATCGTCGTCCACCATCGCCACTGGCTTCAGCCCCAGTTGCGGTGAACGCTGCAACGCAGACAACACCCTGCGTCCGCACGCGCCCGCCCCGTAAATCAGCACCTTCTGCACGCCGATGTTCCGTTCGCGCAACTGCTCCACGGCTTTGTTGAGCAGTTGTTTCTCAATCGCCTGCAGCAGCGGAACGCCCAGCATTGCAAACAGCAGGACCCAGCGCGAAAACAGAAAGCTTCCAAAGAAGGTCACTGGAAGTATGAGCAGAAACGCCTGCATTGAAACGCGTAGCGAGCGCTCGGTTTCCTTGATGCGCAGCAGGCTGTTACCCGGCCGGTATGCGCCATCGCGATCCAGCAGAATCACATATAGCAGCGCCACGGCACACGACGCCCAGGCAACTGTCGGCAGAGGATAGCTCAGCCTCCGGCCAAGGTTCAGAACGTGATAGAGCGCATAGCCTCCGCCCACCGCCAGTGCCACGGTCAGCCAGTCAGCCATCATCTCCGCTGCGGTCAGCAGCTTTTCAAACCGGTCCCGAATCGATCCTTCAAACTCCACCCGGGACCGGGCAGAACTACCTTCTACTGCTTCCAGCAGAAGCTGCGACTCTTCGATTCGATACGTATTCATGGCATTCTTCTCCGCATGCAGGAATAGCGTCGTGCCGTCTTCCTAACCCGTTCAACCAAGGATTTGTAAATTGGGGCCGCGCGTTGCGGCGTCATGAAGGAGAGGGTGCGGGAATCAGTACGTTCATCCAGAAGCTCGAATATGTGTCGATGGCTTCTCGAACACCCCGCGGCGCTGGCGCGTTGCCTTCCACCAGCCGCGACAACTCCGGTTGTGCAATCACGGTCAGCGCAATCGCTGTCGTGACCATCACCGGATCCAGGTTCCGCATCCTGCCGCTTTCAATCGTTCGCGTCAGATAGCTCGTGATCGCCGCAAACAGCGGTGACAGATTCTCGCGGCACATCAACTCTGCGCGGCCGCGCAGTTCCAGCAGCGCCACCGCAATCAGCCGCATCAGCTCTGGTGACAGTGCGGCCACATCCACCAGTACGCTGATGATCTCCGTCAGCATCTCCTCCGGCGACTCCGGTCGTCCTGGCCGTTCCAGCGTATGGAGCCGTGGACGAATCGTGCTGAAGCTGCTCTCCAGCGCGCACCAGAACAAGTCGTCTTTGTGTTCGAAGTATCGGAAGATCGTGACTTCGCTCACGTCCGCCAACCTCGCAATCTCGCGCGTGCTCGTTCCTCGAAACCCTTGCTGCGCGAACAGCGCCGCAGCCGCACGCACAATCCTGCTCCTGACTTCCGTAGTCTTGGTGGACAGCATGACCACACAACCTCGTGAGAAGACGCCACAGTGCCGTCAGAGACGGCACGTCTCCCGCCGCGCCAAAGCGCGGAGCGTCCTGCTTTCTTCTGAATGTTTTTTGAGTGAGACTCTTGCAGTTTCGAGCCGGAGTGCGAGTGCGCCCGCTAGTCCGTGATTGGTTCCAGGTCTTCAGCGGAAACTTCCACCGCCGCGCTTTGGCCAATCAACTCCAGCGTCAGCACAAACCGCATGCTGCTCTTCTTGCGAACCAGGACTCCCTCGAGCCCTACCAGCGATCCGGATCTGACCCTGACTCGCTGACCAACAGCAACCTCGCAGAATGGCTCCGCCTGGTGGTCGTGCAGCCCTGATCGCAGAAATTCGATCTCGGCTTCGCTCAGTGGAGTCGGCCCCTTGTGATTGCCCACAATCCGGCGCACACCCGGCGACCGCAGAATCAGTCCGCGCTCCGCAGAGATGAAGCGCGCAAACACGTATGTCGGAAAGAGCGCCTCCACCACCGTGGCCCGCTGCCGATTCTTCCACCGCCGCTGACTCACGCAAGTCGGCAGAAAGGTTTCAATCTGGAACATATCCAGGTGCCGCGCCACCGCTCGTTCATTCTGCGGCAGCGTGTAAATTGCAAACCACTGCCGCTCTGCCACCAACTTCACCCGCCTGGAGTCGGCGACAGGCGCGGGCAGGCTCCAGGGCCCAGGCGCACACAATGACGCTACCATTCCACACTCCTATTTCGCTTTTCTGGATCAAGGCAGCAAAAGTTGTTGGCACGAGGCGCGTCCGCTCGAATAAGACCCGGGGAAAGTGGGGAGCTACCTCATCGGGAAGGCTTCGTCAGCCCATGGCTTCGCCTACTGTGACCGTGCAAGTCCACCGGTTCGGGGAGGCTTACTCGGATCACCCATCGGTGATCAGTTCTGGTTACCGATGCCTGCGGACACGTAGGCTGTCTCGCCTTGGCACAATCTTCACTGTCTATGATGCGCCCTGTCAACCTGACGACTACGTGGGTACAAACAAAAGTAAGTGTAAACTCAAGTTTCCTCGGCAGAACCGGCTTGACCGAGCGTGCCCCGCTACTCTACTTCAAATTAATACATTTATTTTCAAATACATGCACGATAACGAAAACTCCTCGCGCGCTTCTCTGCGTGCCCATCTTCAGTGCATTGTGTGTGTGCACTCACTCCGGCAATACCGTGTTTTTGGGTAGATATGGTTACTATAGGCGCACGTTTAATCGGGAATTCGTACCCATCATCAAGATGACCTTCTAGTATCCTCCGATAGAGCGCAACCGTCTCACGTTGCGTGGAGGCGATCTCCGTGTCTCATTTCGGACCCACCGTTCCTTCGGACTCCAAGGCGCGTTTGGCCTCATGGAAGGCCATTGCCGATTATCTCGGCCGCAGTCCGCGGACCGTTCAGCGTTGGCTGAGCGATTACGGCCTCCCCATCCACCGCATGGGTGGAGCCGCTGGTCCCATCTTTGCCTATACCGACGAACTCGATCTCTGGCTGCGCAACCGCGGCCACGCCGGCCTGACAGCCGTATCTTCCCAGGCTCACGGTCCAGTTCCTGTCGATTCGTCTGTAGTGCCTCCGCCGATCTTTGACTTCCCGCATCTGCCCAGCTTGCAGGCCAGCCGCTCCGCAGAGTTGGCTGCCGCTGCCAGCAGCATGTGGGAGACATCTTCCTCCACTGACTTTTCAGCTTCCGTGCGCCTTTACCGCGACGCCATCAATCTCGATCCTTCGAGCGCCCGCGCCCTTGCTGGACTTTCCTTCGCACTGCTCGCCGGCGGTCTGCTTTCCAACATCAATCACTCCCTCTACTCCGCCACCGCAGAGGACGCTTTGCAGCGCGCGGTGGAGATCGACCCCGACGCGCCCCCCGTCCGCAACGCGCGCGCCTGGCTCCGCATGACGATTTACCACGACTGGAAAGCCGCTCGTCGGAGCTTCGATGAAGCCCTCACACGTAATCCCCTGTATGGCCCGTCCCTCGTTGGCCGTGCGCTGCTCCACATCGCTGAGAACAGCCTCGCTGAGGCCTCAGATCTGCTCCTCGAGGCTTCCACGCAGTGCCCCCTCAGCGCTCCCACCACGCTTTTCCGTTGCTGGCATGCGTATCTCGCGGGAAACTCGTCCTCGGCTCTCAATCTGCTCGCACAGGCACGCCTGATCGGGCACGCCGCTCCCCTCATGGACGCACTGGAGGCGCTGGCGCTTATTGACCGCGACGATCCCGAAGGAACCCTCCAGCGTCTTCGTCCTTTCACTGATCAAACCATGCAGCACCCGTTGCTGCTTGGCGTCCTCGGCCACTGCCACGCCGCCGCCGGTCAAACGCGGGAGGCGCAGTCCATCCTGAGCGATCTCACCCATGCTCGCTCACTGGGCCGCGAGGATGTCAGTTACCCTCTCGCCCTCATCTTCGTCGGTCTCCATGACCGGCCAAACGCTGTTCGCTGGCTCAAACAGGCCTACGCCGATGGCTCCCTCTGGTGCCTCGGCTTCCCGTCTGACCCCATGCTCGCATCCCTTCGTCTGGACCCGCTCTACCAGACCTATCTGAACGATTTGAACTACCCCGTACCTGAGGACTCTGCCGCGCGCCTGGCCTCCGCAAGCTAGGCAAGGAGGAGCTTCGGCTCTCCAGCGCGATTCATAACTTCGCAGGCACACCGGATGCCTCAAACCACGCCGCGTTTCCCGCGGAGTGCTGATGCTTAAGACGCCTAGCGTCTTTGGCGCATCATAGTGTACGCAGGCTTGTCATCAGACCATCCGCACTGACGGATAGGTACCCTTACCCTCACCTCCCGGTGGGCTGTTGACTGGCTATAGGGCTCTCCTCTTCCCGCGGGCACATCCGCCCGCCTGCCTCATCGGATGCAGACTGCGCCTTGGATTACCCCTTGCAGACGGCTCTGCCGTTTCAGTCGGGGCCCTGCTTGCCTGTGCAAGTGTGCTTCTCACCAGCTAACTGGAGCTGACCTCCCCCGAGAGCGGCTCACCATCAGGAGATTCAACGGATGCGATGGATGTCTTCCCTCCTTCTTTTCACAGCCTGCATCGTTTCTTCGCAGTCGTGGGCTCAGGTCCAGCCCAGCGCCCAGAAGGGCGGCCTTCGTCTCGGCGTCGGCGGCGGCATTGACTACTGGCAGGGCGACTACAACAGCATCTCCCGCGTCGGCCCTTCCGCCTGGGTCACCGCCCACCTCTGGCGCGGCGTCGGCGTCATCGTGGAGGGTCACTCCATGATTGCCGGCGGTGACAACGCCAAGCACGCAGACGAGTACAAGTACTACTCCGGCGACGGCGGCATCACGTACACCTACTACCACTGGCATCGTTTTGAGCCCTTCGCCAAAGCTGAAGTTGGCTTCTCCAGCCTCAGCTTTCCCCACAGTGCCACCGCCACCTACACCCATGACACCCGCACCACCTGGGCCATCGGCGGCGGTGCCGAGTACCACATGGTCGGCCATCTCTGGGCGCGCGGCGACTACACCTGGGACAATTTCCCCAACTTCTACAGCACCGTCACCGGCCAGCACAACACCCTCAACCCCCACGGCGTCACCGTCGGCGCCACCTGGCACCTCCGCTAACCCAAGCCCCCCGTCCGCCCGCGCAAATCCGCCGGGAGATGGGATCAGTAACGGAACCCTCCGTGCCCCATCCATCACGCGTCCTTTGCGCGATGGGTGGGAAAGCAACCCCGCACCCAGCCCACTTCTTCCCTAAGCAAGAAAATGGGTGCCCCGGGTGCCTCGCTTTTGGGCACCCGGGAAAGCAATCCCCCAACCCAACCACAACCAAGCCTCGTGCCACAAAACCCGCCTAAAACGCGGGGCTTCAGCCCCTGCGGGACACTCCCGTGCACAAACCCTCCGTGCCCCACCCATCGCGCGTCCTCTGCGCGATGGGTGGGAAACCAACCCCATCCGCCCTGCACAATCGGACAACTCAATTCCCTTTCCACGCGCAGGCGCATACAATCGAGTCGTGAGTTGGAACAGAAAAGCCGCGGTAGTGCTGTTGGCACTGGTGGTCTTCGTCACCGCCGTGCCAGCGTTCGCGTGCTTCCTGTCCTCCGCTCCCGCCGGTCACGCCTGCTGCCGCCACATGGCCATGCAGTGCGGTTCCATGGGCACGCGAGCTTCCTGCTGCCAGCCCCGCCCGGCCGATCCAGCGTCCACCCCGGCCGCTGTTTCCTCCACTGACCAGCTCACGCTCCATGCCGTGCCCTTCGCGCTGCATGCCGCTCTGCTGCCCGCAGCCTCCGCCGCCTCTCGCACCATTCCCGCGGCTGAAGCTCCCCCGCCGCGATTCTCACCCGGCGCTTCCACCTCCCTCCGCATCTAGCCTCACCTCCGCGTAAATCGCCCCGGGCCGTCGTGTGCCTGCGTGCGCCTTTGCGCCGCAGCTCCCTTCGGCTTCAGCACTGTCTTTTCGCCGGAGGAATCCATGAAGTTCGCTGTCTCCCTGCTGTCTCTGTCCCTTGCCGCCGCTCTCCCGGCGCAAACGCCGCCTGCTGTCTTTCCGCTCGCCGCCCCCGCTGCGCTTCTCGCCCAGCATGACCACCACCCCGCCGCACCGGCTGCCCCCGCGCTCACGTTAGACGAAGCCGAGCGCACAGCCCTCGCCGCCAACCCCGACATCGCGCTCGCCGCCCGCCGCGTCGCCCTCGCACAGGCCCACGTCCCCTCCGCCGGAGCACTCGACGACCCCATGGCCATGACCCGCTTCTGGGGCGTTCCCCTCCAGAAGCCCTGGGACTACAACGCCGCGCAGTCCATGTTCAGCCTCAGCCAGGCCCTCCCCGGCCCCGGCAAGCGCGCCCTCCGCACCGGCATCGCCAACGCTGACGTCGCCGTAGCGCAGGCCCAACTTGAGCAGGTCCGCCTCCAGGTCCGCGTCGGCGTCCGCAAGGCTTTTTACGACCTCCTCCGCGCGCAGGACGAAGAGCGCATCCACAGCGAGCACGTCTCCGTCGCCGGTCAGGCCATTGAGGCCGCCCGCATCAAGTACACCGTCGGCAAAGTCCCGCAGCAGGACGTGCTCAAGGCGCAGGTCGCGCTCACCCGCCTCGCCGAGCACATGATCCGCTTCACCCACGACCTTGACCTGGCGCGCGCCCAGCTCAACACCCTCCTCGGCCGAGACCCGTCCACACCCGTCTCCGCCGCAGGCCGCCACCGCGTCCTTGACACCCTCCCTGAGGCCGCCTCTCTCGCCGACGCCGCCTTCCGCACCCGCCCCGACCTCCTCGCCGCCCGCGAAGCCGCCGAAAAGAGCCGCCGTGAGCAGGCCCTCGCCAAAAAGGCCTATACGCCCGACTTCACCGTCTCCGCCGGTTACATGCTCATGCCCACCGGGACGGACATGCGCAACGCCTACATGCTTGAGGGCTCCATGAACCTCCCCTGGCTCAACCGGCACAAGCATGACGCCGAGATCGCCGAAGCCACGGCGCAAACCACCCTGCAGGACTCCGAACTGGCCGCTATGCAGAACGCCGCCCTCGGCCAGATACGCCAGGCCCTCGTTGAAGCCCGCGCCGCCCAAAGCCTCGCCCGCATGTATCACGACGACCTCCGCCCCCAGGCCGAAGCCACCCTCGAAGCCAGCGTCGTCGCCTATGAGAACGACAAGACCGACTTCCTCGACCTGCTCGACAGCCAGATGAACCTCGTCGACATCGACCTCGCCTGGATTCAGGCCGTAGGCGACTTCGACTCCCGTCTCGCCGATCTTGAGCTAGCCATCGGCGCGCCACTTGAAGACGCCGCGCCCGCCCCATCCGCCTCGAACTCCACGACCGCCCCGGAGGCCCGCCAGTGAAGACCCGCTCCTATCAAATCGCCCTCGCCATCGCTGTCGTCGCCTGCCTCGCACTCGCCGCGGCCCTCCTCTATACCTGGCGCTCCGCCCATCCGGCCACACCAGCCACCACCGACCCCGTCATCGCCCGTGGCCCCGCCACCGGCAGCGCAGCCACGGCGCAACCCGCCGCAGCCTCCGAGCCCGCGCTCTCCCCCATCCAGCTTTCTCCGCAGCGCCTCCAGCAGATCGGCGTCACCTTCGCCACCGCTGCGTACAAAGACGTAACCCAGCAGATCACCGCCCCCGGCAACGTCGACATCAACGAGCAGCGCCTCGCCACCGTCCAAACCCGCTTCGCCGGCTGGATTCAGTCCACCTACGCCAACGCCCAATACCAGTACGTTCGCCGCGGCCAGACCCTCCTCACCGTCTACAGCCCAGAGCTAGTCTCCAGCCAGCAGGAGTACCTCCTCGCCCGCAAAAACCAGTCCTCCTTTGACTCCACCTCCCACGGCATGGCCGCCCGCGAAAGCGGCTGGCTCCTCAGCGCCGCAGAAGAACGCCTGCGCCAGTTCGCCGTCCCCGCCTCCACGCTGGACGCCCTCCAGAAAACCGGCCAGGTCCAGCGCAACGTCCCCGTCGTCGCCCCTGTCTCCGGCTACATCACCGAGCGCCTCGCCCTCCCCAACGCCTACGTCCAGCCAGACACCAAGCTCTACACCATCGCCGACCTCTCCTCCGTCTGGGTCTACGCCAACGTCTTCCAGTCCGACGTAGGCCGCCTCAAGCCCGGCTCATCCGCCACCGTCACCGTCGATGCCTACCCCGGCCGCACCTTCCGTGGCCGCATTGACCAGATCCTTCCCCAGGTCGACATGGCCACGCGCACCGTCCGCGTCCGCCTCGTCTTCTCCAACCCCGGCGTCATCCTCAAGCCCGGCATGTACGTCAACGTCGCGCTCTCCGTGCCCCTCGGCCGCCAGCTCGTCGTGCCCTCGTCCGCCGTTCTTCAGTCCGGAACCCGCTCCATCGCCTTCCTCGACCGCGGAGAAGGCAACCTCGAGCCCCGCCTCGTCCAGACCGGCCAGGCCATTGACGACTCCATCGTGATCGTCTCCGGCCTCAAGCCCGGCGACCGCGTCGTCTCCTCCGCCAACTTCCTCGTCGACTCGGAAGCCCAGCTCCAGTCCGCCTTCTCCGGCAGCGCACCCGCGCAGTCCGCACCAGCTCCGGCATCCGGCTCCGCCGCACCCGCCGCCCACGTCAACATCGCCTTCTCCACCGCCCCAGACCCGCCCCGCAAGGGCTCCAACACCGCCCGCCTCCGCATCACCGACGACCACAACCAGCCCGTCTCCGACGCCCAGGCCACCGTCACTTTCTTCATGCCCGCCATGCCAGAGATGGGCATGGCCGCCATGCACTCCACAGCCAAACTCACCAGCAAGGGCAACAGCCTCTATGAAGGTGCCTTCACCCTCGACTCCGGCGGCACGTATCAAGTCACCATCACCGTCACGCGCAACGGCCAGCCCGTCGCCTCCAAAAAGCTCAGCATCAGCGCCGAAGGGGGCATGTAATGCTTCACAAGATCATCGACTGGTGCGCCCGCAATCCCTTCCTCGTCTTCGCCGCCGCCATCCTGCTTACCGTCGCAGGCTTCTGGTCCGTCCAGCGCGTCCCCCTCGACGCGCTGCCGGACATCAGCGACGTGCAGGTCATCATCCACACCTCGTGGGAGGGCGCTCCGCCCAACGTCATTGAAGATCAGGTCACCTACCCCATCGTCACCGCGCTGCTCTCCGCCCCCAAGGTGAAGAACGTCCGCGCGCAGACCATGTTCGGCGACTCCTACGTCTTCGTCATCTTTGACGACTCCACCGACCTCTACTGGGCCCGCTCCCGCGTCACCGAGTACTTACAGCAGATCGCCGGCAAGCTCCCGCCCGACGTCCATCCCGCCATCGGCCCGGACGCCACCGGTGCCGGCTGGGTCTACGAGTACGCCATCGTCGACCGCACCCACACCCACTCCCTCGCCGACCTCCGCGCTCTTCAGGACTGGCAGCTTCGCTATCAGCTTGAGACCGTCCCCGGCGTCGCCGAGGTCGCCTCCATCGGCGGCTTCGTCCGCCAATATCAGGTCAACCTAGACCCGCAGAAGCTCTTCTCCTACGGCGTCTCCGCGGCCACAGTCATTGACCGCGTCCGCCAAAGCACCAACGAAGTCGGCGGCGACGTGCTCGAAATGAGCGGAGCCGAGTACATGATCCGCGGCCTCGGCTATCTCAAGTCCCTCTCCGACCTCGAAACCATCCCCGTCGCCACCAAAAACGGCGTCCCCGTTCTCGTCCGCGACCTCGGCACTGTCTCCTTCGGCCCCGACGTCCGCCGCGGCGCAGCCGATTGGAACGGCGAGGGAGAAGCCGTCGGCGGCATCGTCGTCATGCGCTCCGGGCAGAACGCCCTCAGCGTCATCAACGCCGTCAAAGCCCGCTTCAAAGAGATCGCGCCCTCGCTCCCTCCCGGCGTCGAAATCGTCTCCGGCTATGACCGCTCCTGGCTCATCAACCAGTCCATCCACACCCTCAAGCGCGACCTCCTCGCCGAAGCCATCATCGTCAGCTTTGTCTCCATCGTCTTTCTCTTCCACTTCCGCTCGGCGCTGGTCCCCATCCTCACACTGCCCATCGCCGTCCTCGCCGCCTTCATCCCCATGTACTCGCTCGGCGTCAGCTCCAACATCATGTCCCTCGGCGGCCTCGCGCTCGCCATCGGCGTGCTCATTGACGCAGCCATCGTCATGGTTGAAAACGGCTACCGCCACCTCGCCGAACGCCCCGCCGACGCCCCCGCCCTCACCGCCGACGAGCGCCGTACCGTTCTCATCCACTCCGCCCAGCAGGTAGGCCCGGCACTCTTTTACTCGCTCATCATCATCGTCGTGTCGTTCCTGCCCGTCTTCCTCCTTGAAGCGCAGGAAGGCCGCATGTTCCGCCCGCTCGCCTGGACCAAGACCCTCGCTCTGGTCTTCTCCTCGCTGCTCTCCATCACCCTCGTCCCCGCGCTCATGCCCTTCTGCCTGCGCGGCCGGCTCCGCCCGGAGTCGGCCAACCCCGCCGCCCGCTTTACCCAGGCGCTCTATCTCCCCGTCCTCCGCTGGTGCCTCCGTCACTGGAAGACCGTCGTCGCCCTCAACCTTGCCTTCCTCGCCCTCACCATCCCGCTCTACTTCCGCCTCGGCAGCCAGTTCATGCCCGCTCTCTACGAGGGGTCATCTCTCTACATGCCCAGCGCCCTGCCCGGCATCTCCATCACCCAGGCCGTCAAGCTCATGCAGGAGCAGGACCGCATCCTTCGCTCCTTCCCAGAAGTCGCCACCGTCTTCGGCACCGTCGGCCGGTCAGACTCCGCCACAGACAATGCCCCCCTCGACATGTACGACACCACCATCATGCTCAAGCCCCAGTCCCAGTGGCGCCCCGGCATGACCTACCAGAAGCTCATCCAGCAGATGGACGACAAGCTCCAGATCCCCGGCCTCACCAACACCTGGACCATGCCCGTCCAGAACCGCCTCGACATGGAGCTCACCGGCATCAAAACCGCCCTCGGCATCAAGATTCAGGGCCCTGACCTAGCCCGCATTGAAGACATCGGCGCGCAGATGCAGCAGCAGCTCTCCTCCCTGTCCAGCACCCGCTCCGTCTTCGCCGAGCGTGTCTCGCAGGGCTTCTATCTCAACGTCGAAGTGGACCGCGCCCAGGCCGCGCGCTACGGCCTCACCGTCGCTGACGTTCAGCGCGTCCTCTCGTCAGAAATCGGCGGTGCCAACATCGCCGAAAATGTCGAAGGCCGCCAGCGCTTCCCCATCGCCGTCCGCTACCAGCGCGACTTCCGCGATAACCCCGCCGCGCTCTCCCAGGCCCTCATCGCCACGCCCACCGGCGAGCAGATTCCCATCAGCGAAGTCGCCCGCCTCTCCTACTCACGCGGCCCCGCCATGATCCGCGACGAAGACGGAGCCCTCACCGGCTACGTCTACCTCAACATCCAGGGCAGCGACTACGGCGGCTACGTCCAGCGCGCCAGCCAACTCATCCGCCAGAAGGTCACCCTCCCCTCCGGCTACACCTGGCACTGGGCTGGCGAGTACGAGTTCGAGCAGCGCGCCAAACAGCGCCTCACGCTCATCCTCCCCGTCGTCTTCGTCGTCATCTTCCTGCTGCTCTATCTCGTCTTCCACTCCGTCGTTGAAGCAGCCGTGCTCATCTTCCCCACCCTCTACGCCCTCTCCGGCGGCCTCTTGCTCCAGTGGCTCCTCGGCTTCAACTTCTCCGTCGCCGTCTGGGTCGGTTACATCGCCCTGTTCGGCATCGCCGTTGAAACCGGCGTCGTCATGGTCGTCTACCTCCATGAAGCCTTCCAGCGCCACGCCGCCGCCGCGCCAAACATGACCGAAGCGGAGCTGGAGGCCGCCGTCATCGACGGTGCCGTCCAGCGCCTCCGCCCCAAGCTCATGACCGTCACCGCCGTCATCCTCTCCCTCGCCCCCATCCTCTGGGAAACCGGCATCGGCTCCGACGTGATGAAGCCCATCGCCGCCCCCATCGTCGGCGGCATGATCACCTCCACCATCCACGTCCTGATCCTCGTCCCCGTCTTCTTCCTGCTCATCAAACGCCGCACCCTCCGCCACCAACAACGCCCTTAACCCCCGCCCAGGCACGAAAAATGGGTGCCCCGGGTGCCTCGCTGTTCAATTCCATGACATGGTTTACACATTGTCTCCGGAGATTGTTTACACTTCGGCGCTGGTAGGAGCAGGCGGCGAGGTGAGGAGTCGATGCCATTCAAGACGA